>JGI10211J34971_10003363_pt1 | contig 12831 bp, 15 predicted proteins | sample Etolagsediment_FD_34971 | JGI IMG/M metagenome (IMG submission 34971) | reverse complement strand
AATAATCCAATTGCACCAATAATCCAAAACCATTTAGGTATTGATTGTTTAGAAGTATGCTGTTTCCCAATGTCTGTAAAAATCTCATTAAGAATTTTTACACCCTCTTCACTCTCTGGATTTACTCCATCTATTTTAGAAAGAACCCATTTCTGTAATTCCTCCTCTGACATATCCCTTTTTTTCCTATGTGTCGTAACCGGCTTTCTTTCCATATCCTCCCGATTATAGCCACACCTCATAAATTGAACTCGCTTCACTACTAAATCACTTTCTTCTTGACCTACCCCATTGGTTTTCGCCACGAATTTTTCATAAGATTTCTCACAATCCTTTGGCACACTAAATCCTGTTAACAATGTGTAAACATCCTCACTCCAATCCTCAGTCATAAGCATAACTGATGCTGAATTGGGGCAAACATCCCAAAACAAATGTTTGTGATATTTATGTGCAGTAAATTGTTTAACAATTGAACCCCGATTTAATATGGCAAATTTCCACAATTTTTCCATTGTTATAGTCGCTCCCCATTTTTCTCCAAACTGGCAGAACAACTCAAAAATTTCCCCAACTTTTGTATGATAAGGTAACTCATTCGTTGAATAAAAACTTAAATCTATCTTCCTCTTAAATGCCATAAAAATCTTATGGTACCAAACATACATCTTCTGTTCTCCAGTCAATTCCCCTTCATCAATCACCTTCAATGAATCATAAATTTCTTTAGCAATCTGGTCAAAATATTCCAGAGCTCCACAAAGAGTAGGTAAACCCAAATACAGAAAATCTTTTCCTGCTTTTTTAAAGGTTTTCTCACCTAATGTAATATGCATTTCCGATGCATTGGTGCTGATAAAAAATGTTTTACTTGCATTTATTGCTAAACCAAACTCATCACATGTGCTAAAAATAATCCCAATAACTTTGTCCAAATTTTTACGTGGGATGCACATGGCAATGTCATCAATAAATGACTTGGTCATTTTGCTAATATCCATGCAATCAATAAGTTTCTGATTTGCTATCTTCTGGAAAATAACTCCCAAAACATAATCAATATAAATCATAAACAATATTCTTGACAATGGATCACCTTGATAAACACCATTCTGCCAACCAAATGTTTGCCCCAAATAAGTATATTCACATCCTGTATAATATTCTCTAATATAACTGCAAATCTCCGGAGAAAATCCCTTCTGTTCCATTATTTTAACCAATAAACCAAAATTAACTGTCCCATATGCATTCGTCAAATCAAAGAAAAACACTACCCAATCATTCAATCCTAAATCCATCCTTTTCTTAAAAACGGAATAAACGAAGTGGCAATTGCGTTCCATTTTTCCTTTAAATGCTGCTTGAACATTCCGGTCTATCAAGTTGAATTTATCACAATCTTCATCTATCCGTACCATAATGTTTTTGGAAATGATTTTGGAAATCAAGTCCAATCCGATAAGTGGACGGAAATGGTCGGGATTTTTTTCGTCTTCTTTTTTAGGTTTCAGGTTTAAATTTGCTTTCCTGTAGTGTTTAATGTTTTTTTGGGGATTTTTTACAATTTCCGTTAAACATGTAACAACATAATTGCAAATTTTATCATTCTTCATCGCCACCCGAAAATTATTCATTTTCTTTCTGTGTGAATCATTATTTGGATTATATGTTGCTATAACATTATCCAAAATATTCGCATCAATTGTATAAGAACTGCGATTTTTAATACAGGAACAATTTTCCCATTTAACGAGTTCTAAATTGAGTGTTGTATTGCTTTTCTGGCGCAAATACTCATCGTATGTTGCAGCCGAAAATTTGGGCTTTAATGCTCCTAATTTGTTTTCCTTACTGTTGAAAGGAAGATTCGTTGCTCCAATAACACGGTTCATTTTTGTATTTTACATTATAACTACAATAAATCAATTTTTTACAAGAAAATGCGATTCCCATTAAAATACTTGAGCAAATGACGTCTAAATTCCTCATCAATTTTTAAAGATTTAATAATTGCAACTGCTTCAACAATTTGCTTTTCTCTTTCGTAATGATTGGTGGAAAATTGAATTGGGATAATGGTATTTTTTACAATCATTTCTTGAATAATATTTTCCATATTTTCTTATATAAATATTTTAGAGATTTCGTAAAAAATGAATCATTTTTTTGTAAAAATAATTTACTATAAATGGATACCCCAATAGATTTTATTTTATTTAAAACTAATTACAACAACCGTCTAATAGAAAGTTGGCAAAATTATATAAATATGATTGAACAATTTAATCAAATAAATGGCATGGATTTTTGTTTGTATGGATGTTTTACCAATACAAACTATCCTGAAGTAGATTTTTTATATCAAATGAGAAATCATTTAGACACATTTGTTGACACGAATGGTTGCATTATTATTAAAAATCGCAATAAAAAACTTTTTACTCACCAAACAATTGCCAATTTAATCCAATATATCAATGATTTCTGCACCAATTTTAATTATTCTTCAATGAATAGTTCTGCTGACATTGATTTAACAATAAATGGTGAGCCGCTAAAGTTTTTATGGATGAGTTTTAACACAAGCAACCTTTAAAAATTGATTTCTTAACCGTCTAATTTTATAACACAAAAATGGATATAGTTGGATTAAAACGTCCACAATTGTTGCAATTATGTCAGGAATATGGTATACACAGGGTGAGCAAAAAAAAGAAATCGGAATTGGTAATCCTTTTAACGGATTTCCAAAGGAATTATGTAACAGAACATAAAACAAGAATGCAGCAATTAATGGAGCAATTATTGTTGGTTGTTAAAAAAGATACTATCCGAAAAGTTTGCTCACAATGTTGGAATTTAGGTCATTACAGCAAAAGTGTAGATTGTCCAATTAATCAGGAAAAACGGCGGAAATGGAAAGACAAGGTTGAACTATATTTTTTAGAAGTTGACTGTCTGGAACCCATTGATGAACATATTGATGCGTTGGCAAGTCAATTGGAAATATCCACCAATTTGTGCAAAACACTTTACAGCGAAATTAACCCAGAAAATTTGCTTGAACGACCCATTAATCTGGAAAAATATTTCACCACTTTAACAAAAGAAAATTGTTCCAATTGTTCAACAAGTATTTATACAGCAATGGAATCCAGCATTAAAACATGGCAATCACAAAAAATCTGCGACAAATGTTGGTGCAATCTAAAACCAGTAAGAGATTATATCTGGTACCAAATCGCCAATTACAAACCAATGATTTGCCGTATCTGCGGGAAAAAACAAACAAATCGTGAAGAAAGATTCCATTATGACCACATAAATATGTTTAATAAATCCGACAATGTTTGTTCAATGGTGAACAATGGCGAAGCAATTGATGCTATCTATAAGGAAATAGATAAATGCCAGATACTTTGTTATCATTGCCATACAATAATAACTGATTTGGAGCAGAAGATTGGTTTTACAAGAATAAAACGATTGCTCACACAAAAAACGAATCAGAATGCAATATCCACCGAAGAAAAGAAAGAAAAAACAGAACAATACGAAACAATGTATGAAAAAAAAGTTCAGACATTATATGGAAAAATTAGTTCTAAGCTGGTGGGTTAACTCCAATATTAATCAATTGATTCCATTGTTGAGGATTTAAACGATTGGATGTTTGTAAATTTCTGCTTAACTGCTGCAATCTTAAGTCAGTTGGATGTATTCTTGCCATATTCATAATATCTTGTTTAACAGCTGGGGAAATAGTTGATTGGCTAATATATCTTCCCAATGGGCGAGATATTGCTCCGATTATGCTGCTATTTAATGTTCCATTTCTGACTGCTTGGCTTAATTGGCTGCCTTGTTTAAAAAGTTCTGGTCCAAACTGTTGTCTCATTGCTAATTTTTGTGCAGCTGGTAATTTGGCAAATGCATTAGATGCTTGCTTGTAAAGTTGCTGACCTTTGTTAGATTTTAATATTTGCGGATTCTCACTAATTTGGCGAGCAGAATTCATCAATTTAAAATAGGGTTTTTTAGGGTCAATGGATTCAAATTGGAAATCAGGCGAATCACCAGAAAATGGGGAACTTCCTAATGGTTTTATTCCAGATGTTATTGGAGAATATTTTTTATCATAATAAAGGCGGATAAGGAAATAAATGGCAATAATACCGTAAATGGCAAATCCAACAAATAATGCTATAGATGGTTTTTGCTTTTTGTCTTCATCATTTGCTTGTTTGGCAAAAATTGTAACGAAAACGATTGAACAAATAATAATTGAAACAACAGCGGCAATACCAAGTGATGAATTTAATAGATTGCTTGGGGAAAATAATGTTTGCCAAAAGTTTGCAGAGAATATACTGCCTGAAATTCCTGTTAAAATATGCATTATATAAAACATAATAAATGCAAGAACAACTGCAACAATTAAAACAGTAGCAATAACAAACCCATTTCCTGCCCCCAATCCTTTTTGTTTTTTATCAAATTTAGCATCTGTAAAGTCACCCGGCCACATCTCCTCCTCTTCACACTGTTCTTCTGCTTCAGCTTGAACAGATGTTTCTTTTATAAATTTATCATCTCTATCTCTGGGTTCCACTTGTCTGGTGGTTTTTGTTCCAATTGTTGGGTTTAAGGCGGATGATTTACCTACAACTTGTTGACAATTGGAATCACAAACAAATGCTTGACCGGCGCCAATTGGTTCAATGTTTTCGTTGTAAAAAATGATTGTACCAGCGGGGTTGACTGGAGTGTTTTGTACATAATTGTTTACTTTTTGTTGGTATGCTTGAGTACTTCCAATGACACGTGAAATCATGTTGTTAAAGAATGTGAGGGGGATGTCAATGATTTGTGTCATGGAGATATATTGTGTGTTGGAGTTCACTAAAGTACTGAAGAAACTTTTGTTAGATGGCAACAATGTCCCCAAATTAAAATTGCTAAGATTCGCCAATTGCACATCATCCCCTCTTAATGGTATCTGATTTGCTAAAGAATTTAACAAAACAAACCCGTTAGTTTGGGGTACATTGCCAGTATTATTGGCTTGACCAATAACGGAAATAACAATCATTTGGTTGTTGTATTGTTCATTAACGAATACAAGGTAAAATTGTATGGATTTATTGTAAGTGATTGCGCCAACAACATCTTTAGCGGGTGCTTGAAAATAAACTTCCTTAAGGTCAAATTGTACTAATTCTTGTCCATTTGTGTTGCTGCCGTTCCATTTTATGTAGTTGGTGCCACCAGATGGAGTGATGGAGAAAAAGGTGCCATCATTGTAGACACTTGCACCAGATATGTTGTTAAATGTAAATTCTAATTGACAGCCAGATTGGCAGAAGAGAATGGGAGAAGATTGCTGGGTACCAATGCTGGTGGTGGATTGAGGTAATTGAAATGTTAATCTTGGAATATTTTGTATTGCTTGTGTTCTTTGTGCAACTAAATTAAAATTAGACATTAATCTAATAATAAGTTAGAAAAATTATTTTGTTTTATAATTTATGTTAAAGATTGGAACAACTTGGAAAATAAACAAATACATCGTTTATAAAAACGTAAATGGTGTATTAAAAAGTTATAATGGTGGTTTATTACAATACAAAATAACAGATATAAAGAAATCAGATTCTAAAAATTATTTAGTTGTAGCATTAAATGTAAGTTACACATCTCCAAAAACAGGTTTAAGTGGTGAAGAAAATATATCTGCAATTTACAATATAAAATGCAAAACTTTCTCAACAATTGAACCTGAATTAAATCAAGAAGGTTTTTCTACAGGTTTAGGATTTGCAAATTTAACAATATTAAAAAATGGTAAATTAAATGTTAAATATTTAGATGACAATTCTGTAGTATATGTAGTTGATTTGCCTAAAGTTGCATAAATATATTATTTGTAAATTTATATGAATAATATACAATTCATAATTTTTATAACTATATTCATATTTTTTTTAGTATTCATTGGTTACACAATATTAGGTTTTTACGTCAAGTATGCAAATAAACAATTCTGTCCTGCCATAAATTGTCCAAACATAACCGCTAAAAAATCTAAGAAGAAACCTAAAAAAAGAATTGCCAAAATAGATGAAGGTAGTACCATAGAGAATTTTGAAGGAAATATTATAGATAAAGCTATTTATGAGAGCACAATGCCCAACCCTAATTTAGACCAGAATATACAGAATCCCCCCAATGAAAACAAAAATTGGCAAGCAATTGCCCTTAAAATGGCTAAACCATTGCCAGATGATGATATTATTTTAACAGATTTAGAGAGAGAATATAATAATCCTTTCCATCCTTCTAAAGAAAATGTAAAAGTTAAGCAAAATTATCCGAACCCAGAAGATATGACATCTGTTGAGAGGAATGCATTTAAGTTTGGATATCCCAATGGGATGGCAATGCAGGATTATGTTAATTGGATTTATTTGTTTAAGCAAACGCCAAATTTATTGAATATGGAGCATTACTATAATTATGAGAAATTATTGGTGAACGTTCCGATAAAGTATGAGAAGGGGAAAGTACCCCCACCAGCGAAAAGATTAACACCATTAAATGCGGAGGATTATTTTGTGCAGATGTATACGAGTTTGCCGGAGAGACAGGTGCCAAGTTTAACGAAGATGATAAATGAAGATGTAAGAGTAGCGAGCAATCAGGGGACAAGTGGGATAATGGCGGCGAATTATATAGATTATGGGGATTTTGCACAGAATTTTGGGGTGAAAGGAACGACAGGACATGTGTATAATCCAGAATTGGCGGATAAAACAGATCCATATTTTTTGCAAAATATTGTGGGTCCAAATTGGGATAAAAAAGGAGAGATTATTCCACAAATTAGTTTAGATAATTGAATACCAAAATATTTTATAAATCAGAATATGTTTTTGAATCACCTTTAGATTGTTAAATATTTTTTTAAATCACCTTTAGATAAAAAAATTATTTGTTAAAGTATGTTTAATATTTTTACAAATGGTAGATATATTGTAAATGGCGAACGTTTACCAACTAAAAGGTATCCCAAAGGATACACTTCTACAGGAGTTGGCTTACTTACTAACATAACTGAAGATGAACCGAACAATAAAGGTAAAGTAATAGGACAAAAAATAAAGGTTTTGACAGTAAGATGTAATAGCAATTTGAATCAAGACAATGTAATAACTCATACGTTTTTGTGTAATAATTTATATTCATTTAGTAATATTTTAGGAAGTAATCATAATGGTAAGTGGGAGAAAGTAGGAAATGTAATCACCGTTTTTAGCAATGGATTTTCTCAATCACAAGCAAAAATAGTAAAAAACAAATCTATTTTTACAATTGATGAAGAAAATAACAATTTTACTCTTGAATATTATGTGTTAAGATGTAAGGATTGGAAATTAGCTTATAAATCAGAATATGTTTTTGAATCACCTTTAGATTGTTAATAAATTTTATAAATCACATTTAGAATAAAAAAAAAATTTGTTAAAGTATGTTTAATATTTTTACAAATGGTAGATATATTGTAAATGGTGAACATTTACCAACTTAAAGGTATCCCAAAGGATACACTTCTACAGGAGTTGTCTTACTTACTAACATAACTGAAGATGAACCTAACAATAAAGGAAAAATAATTGGACAAAAAATAAAGGTTTTGGCAGTAAGATGTAATAGCAATTTGAATCAAGATAATGTAATGGATATTACATTTTTAAGTAATAATTTATATTCACGAAGTAATATTTTAGGAAGTAACCAAAATGGAAAATGGAAGAAAGAAGGAAATGTAATAACAGTTTTTAGCAATGGATTTTCTCAATCACAAGCAAAAATAGTAAAAGGTAAATCTATTTTTACAATTGATGAAGAAAACAATAATTTTACATTTGAATTTTATGTGTTGAGATGTAAGGATTGGAAATTAGCTTATAAATCAGAATATGTTTTTGAATCACCTTTGGATTGTGAATGAATTATATTTTGGTAACTCTTGGATAAGTAGGAAAATTTCCTTCATTCACTGTAACTCTGTAAAAATATTCTTCTCCATCTATTTTTACTTGGTCATTCGTGCCTAATTCTCTATTTGGGTGAGGATTTATTACTTTACTTTGTTCACCATTTGTATTTATGGTGAAATATTCGTATTTAGGGAATTGAACATTATTTACTTTTTTAAGATACAAAGGTTTGTAAATATTTTGTGGATGCATTATTTTATACAAATATCCAACTTGAGAAAATGGAGGTTGTGGTCCAATATGTCCATTTCTTGGTGCAATATTTTTATTTGAGATATCTAAAGGTGGTAAAATATTATTAACAACTTGTTGACTTCCTCCATAGCAAGGTTCTCTTCTACTGCCGCACCCAACAACATCTCCGGGAAGAACAACATTTGGATAATTAGCAACGTCATATGCAGAGATTGCGCCGAATGGGTAGATACGTTGAAGGCGATACATTTGTGGTACATCTTCAGCGTCATAAAGGAGTGGAGGGGATTGGGGGTCAACAATTTTTTGTCTGATTTGTTTTTCTCCGGAGAAATTTTCGCATGTTCTTGATTGTAAGATGAATATTAGGATTAATAATAAAAGAACTAAAATAATTAACATTTATACAATGTTAATAGAAAATTTATTTACAGCATAAATAACATCCCCTACTTAAATTTGGTTGTTCAATTCTTATAACCGGCGTTTCATGGAATCCTTTTCCACCACTTTCTACAGTAATTTCCGTTATCTTGCCATTTTCCACTTTTCCTCTAAATTTAGCTCCTTCTCCACCACCACCAATTGCTTCAATTCTTGGGTTTTCTGTATGTCCTTCGCCTCCATCTATAATATAAACACCATCTACACTGCCATTGCTGATTGTGCAAACAGCTTTAGCAGGTTTTTCGTTTCCAGTTGCATCACATTTCATTTTACTTCCTTCGGGAAATTGTATACTTGCACCAGAGAAGTTGGGGTAATCTGGGTGGCATTTTTGAGAGTTTAAAAATTTGCAGTTCATTTGTGGTGGAACCATTTTATCAATGCCAGTTTGTTGGATTCTATTTTCTTTCTCTTTATTTCCTAAATCTTCTAAATGTTTTTTAAGGTGTTCTTCTGGGATGGTGGAGTGATTACCATTAAGAGGAACAGGTTGAGGTTTTTGTGGGATAACGGCCATATCTTTTTTAAATTGGTTAGCTTTGCCTTTAAGTTTAATGAGTGTTTGTTCAAGTTCAAGTTCATGGTTTTTGTTGTAATTGGGTAAAACTTTTTTGTTGTTAAATTTTTCTCCCATAGCAATTTCAGATTCAGATTTAGGGAAATTAAGGGTTGCTAAATCAGGAGGATTTCCAGATGATGCAATATTTTTGGATTGCGGTTTTCTTGGATTGCCATTAAATCCAGAAAAAATTTCTCCTAAACTGAAATTTTCAATTAGAGGCTTTTTTTTTTGGCACCCCCAAAATATCCATCCATTTCTCTGCCATCTAAAAGAGCAGATTGTACAACTTGTCTGTCAACATGTACTGGGTCAGTCGAAACTAATTGGTCAGTATTATTGTAATGGAAGAAGCGTTGGTTTAAAAATTTGGGGTCATTGAAGTTATCTTGGCGGTTGCATCCATTTTCAAATAATTCACGACGACCTCTGCAAGAGAAGAAACCAAAACCAGCAAAGAATATTATAAGAAGTAAAATTGCAAATAATACAAAACCGAATGTGGTATTACCGTTAGCGTTCATACTTAATATAATAAAAAAAATCTAAACAAATTTGTTTAACCCGAATTTTTCAAGTGATTCAATAATTTTTTGTCCTTTCTTCAATGGACCACTCATTTTTTCCATATGGTCACTTAACTTTTTAGTTGCTACAGTTAAATCATATAATTGTTTTTGTGCCTTATAAGCCTGTTTACCACTAACTGTACTTTTTCCCACTTCTAAATCATCCTCATCTGCTTCTGTATCATCATCACTTTCTTCAAAGTCGTCGGCATTTAATTTACCAAAAACATCTTCTTCATCTTTTTTTGCTTCATCCATCATAGAAATTTTTGGTGGTTTTTCCACTTTTGCATCTTCTTTAAACATAATATCTACATCAACTTCTTCCGTTTTTTTAGGATTGTCCACTAAAAGTTCCTGTGGTTCTTCATTTTTCTTTTCTCCTTCACCCTCAAATTGTTCCACAAATAAATCTCTAAATCCAGTGACTGGTTGATAATTTCCTTTATTACCAACTGCAATGAAAATAGAAAATATTGCTAAAAAGGAAGTTGCCACGAAAAATGAAAAAACAATATTATTGGATATCTGATTAAAAACAATTAACATAATAATCCAAAGTAAAAATGCAGTTATATATGTTGGTGTTGGCACATAAAATAAGAATAAAATGAGTAAAACAGCAATTAAACTTTGGTATTGGAGCATTTTTTTATATTCCATTAATATAAGAATATAAAATTAAAAAGCAAATTTATTCACTAAAAAGAATATTACTCCCCCTAATAAACCCAACAATAATGTCGTCCCATACAACTGTTTACTCGCACTCTGTGTAAATCTTGCCACCTGATTCATCGCAAAACCACGAACAAATGGCATGCTTAAAATACAATATAACACAAAAAATAAAACAGGCATCTTAACCTGCTGTTTAACTTTCTCCGTAAAAGTCAACTCTGGTACCTCCTCATACTGATATTGCTGTTCATATCCTTCATCGCCCATCTGTTCATATTGTGCCTGTTGCTCAATCTGCTGTTGATTTTGTTGGTGTTGTTGGCCAGCATCAACTGCAAATTGTTGTTGCTGATATTGCTGCTGTTGTTGAGCATATGCTTGTTCTGACTCAGCATTGTCATCATTCATCTGATTTAAAATATTCTGTATAAATTTTTCATCATCCTGATTTGATGCAGGACCATTAGGTAAAGCTGATATAGGTGTTGCCTTTGGATCTGCCATACTTTTTAATCTCTAAAATATTAAAAAATATATAAGATTACGCATCACTAAACAATTGCTTTGCGCTGACGCTTTGTATATTGTGATTTCTTCTTCATACGATAGTAATTTTTGGAATGGTATGTTTTCCATTCACCTGCATTATCATGGTCTGGATTGTATTTGTATCTTGGAAGATTACGGGCATTTGGAACAATAAAATGTTCCTCAGTGTCATCATTCAAAACTTCTTGGAGAATTCTGGAACCATCATATTTCAGACTCATTATATAAGAATACATCCATTTTCTTTAAATCCTTTTTTTACTCTAAAGTAATAGTTGGGGGTTTAGTAATAAAATGGCGATTAACAATGTCATATTTTGTTTTTATTTTCAGTATATTTTCATTTAATTGTTGTAGATTATGATTTTCTTGTAAATATTCAAAAACCAGAATAAAATATGTGTGCCAATTTTTTACATCATTTATTGACAAATTAGTATTTTTGGCAATTTGTTGGAATCTTTGTTCAGTTGGTGTTTTTTCATTTTTAGCAATTTCTTTTAGTTTTGAAACAACATTTTGTTCTAAAGGTGGGCAATTTTTGTATGTTTTTTGTTTTTTAATATTAATTGTAGCTAATTTTTTAATGATTTCTTGTCTATTCAGGAGGTTTTGTTCCAATTCATTTTTTTGTTTATTAAATACTTCTTTAATATCGTCAATATTCTTTTCAATATCTTTTAATTTGGCCAATTTATTTTCAATATCTTTATCTTTTGTGGTGTTAACAATGCTGGAATTTAAGTTTTTTTGCAGTTCATTTTTAAATAGAATGCCGTCATTTTTGTATATTTCTTGTAAATTTTCGTAGTCAATAATAAGGTTTAATACAGTTGGTTTAGTGACAGTAGCTTTCCATATTTTACCGGATTTAAGTTTGCATGATAATTCCAGAGTGTTTTTATCTTCTTTTTTTTCAAGGATTGTTTTATTGTCAACTGGACATTTAGAGTTTTTAGTGTAAAAAAGTTTAACATATTTTTTGTATTCATCCATTTCTTTTTCATATTTATTATTTAAATTATCATCTAAATATTTTAAGAGACTCATATTGTTCTATATTTATATTTATTATTTTTTTTCTAATATAACATTAGACAAAAATGTTTGTTCTTGCGAATAATTTTAATAAATATCAATCTATATACAGCATAAAGCAGCAATTAAATCTTAAAAATCATTATTTTTCATGTGAATCTCGCATTTTAGATGATACAAAATGTTTAGCATATTACAATATAAAACCCAATAGTCGCATAGATATTGTCCACAAAAGTAATGGAGGAAGCAAAACTATCGGTTATGGATTAAAAGTTTTTCTTTTTGTACTTGTGTTCTTAATTTTTTACGTATTATTATTAGTTGGTGTTTTACCATTTCTAAGTTTTATTGTTTCCAACATTATTATAAAAGCATTAAAAATAGGTGTTGAATTCCTGCGGTCATTAACTGACCCAAACAATTGGATAAATAGTTTCTTACACATAATACAAATAGTGATAATTCCTTTTTTCCAGTTTATATTGGAATATGGAGGTATGGCAGCAGTTGTGTTTTTCTTAACATTTTTTTGCACATATAAATTGTATTATTTTAAAAATACTGCAAAAGAAAACACAGTGGAAAACCAATGTGCCGCATTTAAAGCAACAAATATTTTAGCAGGACTAACAACATTAATGGTTTGTGGATTTTATTTTATTGCCAATTTACCATTTTTAATTTCCAGATTTATAACACCTTTTATTCCACCCCCATTTAAAGGACC
>JGI10211J34971_10003362_pt1 | contig 12832 bp, 16 predicted proteins | sample Etolagsediment_FD_34971 | JGI IMG/M metagenome (IMG submission 34971) | reverse complement strand
ATATTCCGTTGATCATGACTCCATTAGTATACGATCCTACCAACTTTACGCCACGTAAAGGGGTAATGACTCGTTATGCTAAGAAAATGGTTCGTCCGGAGTTTTATGGAACAATCAAAGTACATGGATTGAATTACGTTTAATCTATACACTTAATGTAAAAGTAAAGGGGCTTCGGCCCCTTTTCTTTTGTAGAATAATATTGTTTTGAATATTGAGCGATATTTATAATAAAATAATAATTCGACCTACCATATGAGAACTATTGCCAAAATTCAATGTAAAGAATGTGGATTTGCTACAACTAAAATAGGTATTTCCAAACATATTACATGTAAACATAATATGACCGTAGATGATTATGTTTTAAAGCATGGAGAATATCGACCTAGAAAATTATACGCTCAGTTGAAATTGACAGAAAACGCTACAGGTGAATTTCAATGTCTAATATGTAATACAGTATTTTCTACAAATAAGCGATTAATGCATCATGTGCAATCTGTACATGATTTAGATACTATTAAATATGTAAAACAATATATATTTAACAACATTCCTCAGGAATGTCCATGTGGCTGTGGACAGGAAGTTAATTATTTAATTCGACCGCCTTATAAACTTAAATGTATATCTGGGCATAATTCAAAATATGCCAATGGAATGACTGGTAAAATTGTTGCTACAGAAACTAAAATATTACAGTCTGAACTAGCAATTAAACGTGGAGTAATGTTAAATAAAAAAGACACTTCAATCGAGATTCTTTTTAAAGAATACTTAACGAAAAATAATATACGATTTGAAGATCAATGTCAAACTGATTATGGTATTGTAGATTTTTATTTACCTGATCATGATATGTATGTTGAAGTTGACGGTTCATATTGGCATCCTAAAATTATATTGAATTTAAATTTTAATCAGATGTCAAATGTTATCAATGATATACGCAAAAATAAAAATATTAAAAATCTTGTAAGAATTTGCGATACTGATATACTTTCAGATAATATATCTTTGAATTGTATTGATTTGACAGACGATATATATATTGACAATTATATAAATTTCTTAAGTCGGGAGTTTTTAATTAAATACAAATCTAATAAAGGTTCAGATAAATTGCGGCAAAAGGTCAATTTAATTTTAAAGTTTATACAAACTATATCAAGTACATTTCCATACGATGATGTTAATAATGTAAATGTTATCAAAGCGTATAATAAATTATCGAACTGTAACTCTGTTCTAGAAGATAATGTATTTTATAATAATCGATGTTCATCTATAGGATCTAGAGAATTAAAATCAATATTTAAATCTTTTTATCGCAGCAAAAACTTAAAATCGTATACTCCAGAAGAAGTTTGGAAAAATGACGTAATAATGCGAAGATTAATTGAGTATCGAATTGGATTAAATAAAAATAGCGAAACGTTTAATATTTCATTGAATCAAATTCGTAGAGCAATAACAGTTAATAAGTATACTGTATCTTGGTTCAAACCACACCTAGCAATGAGCATTTATTCAGAGTTTATTGTAAATAAATCGAATCCTGTCGTGTTAGATCCTTGTGCTGGATTCGGAGCTAGAATGTTAGGGTTTTACGCTGCATATCCAAACGGTACGTATATAGGAATTGAACCAAATAAAGAAACGTATAACGAGTTAATTTTGCTCAATGAAATACTAGGTAAAAATAGTATATTAATAAATGATCGATATGAAAATATTAATATCGAATCTATTAATTATGACATTGCATTTACTTCTATTCCATACTGGAATACTGAAATATATTCGACAGATCATACAAAATTTTATACTGGCTATCAAGAATGGAAAGATACATTTTTAAATAAAATTAAAAATACGAAAAATATGATAGTTAATGTTCCAGAAGCGTTATATAATGAATTTGATAATATTGAAAGTGAATATTATTTAAAAAATAATACTTCACACTTTAATACTAAACAAAACGATAAATTTGAATATATTTTAAAACTAACCAATTAATCTTGCACTTTTTACTGTTTAATTAACGTCATTTGATATTTATAATAAATCAAGTTATATGAATACATCAGATACAAAAACACCTAACGCTTCAAAGCGCAAACCTAAAGGGCCTATTAAATTTGCTATTCAATTAAATGAAGAGCAAAAAGAAGCGAAATCAAATATACTTGATAATACAGTTACGTTATTAAAAGGTCAGGCAGGCTCTGGTAAAACTTTATTAGCGTGTCAAATTGCATTAGATTTATTTTTCAATCGTCAAATTGAAAAAATAATTATTACGCGTCCTGTAGTAGCAGCTGCTGATGACATAGGATATTTACCAGGTTCAATGAAAGAAAAAATGGATCCATGGTTAGCTCCTATTTATGCAAATTTATATATGCTATACAATAAAGATGTTATTGATAAGATGATTGAAGCTCAAGATATAGAAATTCTTCCGTTCGCATTTGTACGTGGAAGAACGTTTGTAAATTCAGCAGTTATTGTCGATGAAGCCCAGAATGTATCTAATTTGCAAACGGAAATGATTATAGGCCGTTTAGGTCTTAATTCAAAAATGATATTTTGCGGTGATACTGCACAAATCGATTTAAAAAATAAAAAAGAATCTGGAATTGATTTTTTTAAAATTTTAGAATCTAGAGTTTCAGGAGTTAAGGTAATTATATTAAAGGAGAATCATAGACATCCTATAGTTCCGGAAATTTTATCTGTTTATAAAGAATACGATCGATGACTATAGAAAATTATTTTGCTGAAAAATTAAATAAGTTTCAACGAAAATTCAATTTGAATACAGTATATTCAAACCCATATCATACTGCCTTTGGTCAAGTTGAAGAATCGCAAGAAAATGCCGATCATCAAATTAAATTGGCAACGATGGTTCGCGAATTGCAAGAAGATTTTGCTGATAAATACGGTAAAAATAAATACATAGAATTAGGTACTAAAGACATTGTTGATTTTGCTGATAACATTTACAATTTAATTGCAACTGCATATAGAGATAAAGGAGGGCACTTCGAATTTCAATCAGGGCAGGATGTAATCAATTCTGATTTGAATTATTGGATAGCAGCAGATATCGATAAAGATCCAGACGCTGATGTAACTATTGGAGGTAAAAAGACCAATTACGGAACAAAGTTAACTGTAATGGGACAAGATGGTGAAAAAGAATCTAAAAAGTCTGCTGTCGTTAAAATGATTGATATGATGAAGAAGAAAGGCTTTTATGCTGAAATGGATGAAGATTTAGCAAACAAATTAGGTTTGGAAGTTGTAACAGACGAAGATATTATACGAAAAGTAATGTCAGGTAAAGANCTTAAATTTACTGGTAANGGTAGATATAGAAGAAACATTTCAGGAGCAGGTAAAGTAAAAGAAAAAGTACTAGTAGGAATTCCAAAAGTATANTTGTNGTATAGTTCTAAATTAGTAACGTATTTTGTTACAAAAGATATTTATATTAAAGACGGAACGAAATGGCAGTACAAATTCCAATATGGCCNGGGTCTAGCAGTTTTTCTTCAGGACAGACTCAATTTTTCTTTTTCGATTCAGACACTGCATTTTCTGCAGATGCTGATAAAGTAGCGTCATGGTGCGCAACTCGATTAGGATATCCATTAAATGATGTAGAGCTTCAAGCAACACATTTTTACGCTTGTTTTGAAGAAGCTGTATTAGAATATTCCAATCAGGTAAATCAGTTTAGTATTCGAGACAACATGTTTCAGTTGCAAGGTTCGCCAACTGGGTCTAGCTTAACAGGAAAGCCAGTGCAACCTCATTTAGGAAGATTGATTGGGTTATCAAAACATTATGGAACAGAAGCTGGATCTGGTGGATATTTAACGTATAAAACAGCTTCAATGGATATCGTTGAAGGAAAGCAGGTATATAACATTCCAGACTTCAGTTTTGAATTAGCTTCTGATTCAACAAGAGATATTGAAGTTCGTAAAGTATTTCATTTTCAGCCTCCAGCTATTGTACGATATTTTGACCCGTTTGTAGGTACAGGTTTAGGTTCGCAACAGTTATTGGAAAATTTCGGTTGGGGTTCATATTCACCTGGAGTATCATTTTTAATGATGCCTATATATGCAGATTTACTTCGTTTACAAGCTATTGAATTCAATGATTTAGTACGTAGATCAGGATATTCCTTTGAAATTACAGGAGATCGTTTTAGAATATTTCCAATACCTACCTATGATTTCAAATTGTTTATACAGTATACTACCGTTGAAGATCGTAACAATTTAAATGCTAATATAGCTAATAATTTAATAGGAGATTTTTCAAACGCGCCGTATACATTGCATCAATACCGACATATCAATCCGGCCGGAAGACAATGGATCTATAAGTATACACTTGCACTTAGTAAGGAAGTGCTCGGTAATGTACGCAATAAGTACGGTAGTATTCCAATACCTGGATCTGAAATCACCTTAAATGGTGCAGATTTAGTATCTCAAGGACAAACAGAGCAAACTGAATTGGTTACGCAATTGCGAGAAAATTTAGAAGCAGTTTCTAGACAAACGCAATTAGCAAAAATGACTGAAGAAGGAGATAATATTCAGTCTCAGTTAAATAAGGTACCACTTCCAATTTATATAGGATAGTATGGCATTATTCGGATCAGCTCGCGACGCTTCATTAATTAGAACGCTGAACAGGGAATTGCTTCAGCGCTGGATTGATACTGAAGTTTTAGTATATAAAATTAATTTGAATTCGACTGCGACCAATTTGTATGACGAAACAGATAATAAATCGTATGATACTCCTGTATTAGTACATTCATTAGTTACACTTGACGATTCAACTTGGCAAAATGAAGATTATGGAATAGATACGACACAAACAGCTCAGTTTGCATTTTTGTTAGATGATTTAGTCGATAAAAATGTACGACCTGAAGTTGGCGATGTAATTGAATATAAGTCTAGATTTTTTGAAATTGACGGAGAAAATGAAAATCAGTATTTTGCTGGAAAGAATCCTGAAGAATGGCTTGGGGGAGATTCTCATGGGTACAGTGTATCTATAATTTATACAGCTCATATGACTCGTCAATCGCAACTTAATATAGTGCAAAATCGTTTTGGAAATTCAGTGTCAATTAAAGATGTTACGCTACCGAAAAATTTATAATAGATGAAGCCACGTAAACCAGCACGTACAGAATCGACATTTACTTCTAATCGACAAATTAGAGCAAATGAAGGAGCGTCTGATTTTAAAATTCAGTCTGGAGTACGAGCAATTAACATAGCGTTGTATGACGTTGATTATGCAGTAAAGTGGCATTTAGAATCTAAAATTAATCCAACGATTTTAGAAAATCAAGCAGTATTAACAGTTCCAATAATATTCGCATCTGGCGAAAAATGGACTATGATACGAAAAAATGGATATTTACGAGACAATCAAGGTAAGTTGCTTACGCCACTGATTGTAATACGAAGAAATTCCATATCAAAGCGAGAAGATATTCAAGATTTAAAAGTTCTAGAAACACCTGATTCTCGTATGACATTTGAACGTCGTTACACTAAAAAGAACAAGTACGATCGATTTTCGCTGTCAGGCCAAAGTCCAGTAAGAGAATTTTATTCAGTTGACATTCCGAAATTTGTACAAATTGAATATGAACTGTTGATTTGGACAAACAATACTCAACAATTAAATGAAATTGTTGAACAGTTAATGTGGTGGGACGGTAAAGCTTTTGGTGATTCATATAAATTTATAACGCATATCGATCCTCCGACTTTTGAATCTGTTAACACGCCAGGTGATGATAGAATTGTTCGAGCAAATATGTCTATGCGAACAAAAGCTCATATACTAAACCCGAAAGGACCAAACGCTCCGGCAATATATAAACTTAATCCTGTTAATCGAGTGCAATTCGGATTGGAAGTAGACTCTGTAATAGATACTGGACAATCGTTAGTAGGGACTCCGCCACAAACTCAAACGAGTTCACCTTCAGTATCACCTGGTCCAGGATCGACTACTATATCTGGTCAAACTGTTACTTATTTAAGTACTAATCATCAATTAACAGGTACAGTAATTAGCACGACAACAGTTACATTTAATTCTGGATGGTTAACTGCCCCTGGAACTTTACCAAATACTAGTGTAGACAATTTTACATTTTTTGTTAATGGAATTTTTGTTGAAAAGACTGCAATTGTATCATTTACTCAAAGTTCCAATGTAAGCACGTTGGTAATCAATCCTACAAATTTAGGTTATAATTTAGCAGTATCCGATGAAGTTGTCGGTATTGGAAAATTTATTAACAAAGATAATTTAGCGTAATGGGTAGGCCTAGGTTTGAGCAATTATTTGGAGTATTAAGTTCTGAACCAGTAGGAGTACAAACTATATCAGGATCTTTAACAGTTAATGACGTATTAATTGCTACTGAATTTTCAGGATCAGGCGCTGGATTAACAAACATACCAGCTTCTGCAATAATAGGTAATTTATCATCACAATGGTTATTATCCGACACTACATTATATACATCGCAAAGTTATTTAGTTTCAGTTACAGGATCGTTAACGGTGCATAGTGACGATTCAAGTCCATTTGTAATATCTAGATACAGTAATGGTCAAGAACTATTTAAAGTATCTTCGTCAGGTATTGTGCAAATGTATGTACACGATTCTATACCTACTGGTCAGACAGGCTTTGGACAAATGTATTTTACTACAGAATCTTTTTACGTCAGCTTAACATAAATTTACAATTTTTATATTTATAATAAAATAAAACATAACGAATATGGCAACTTGGAAAAAGGTAATAGTATCCGGCTCGTCAGCAGAGTTAGCTTCATTAACAGCTTCAGGCAATATTACCGCATCTGCATTTTATGGAGATGGATCTAACTTAACTGGCGTAGCTGCTACGTCGTTAGATATTGATAACTTTGGATCTGACTTAACTGGCGTAACAGTAGCAGGTACCGATAAATTAGCATTATCAGATGCAGGTACCGAAGGTAGAATTAATGTATCTCAATTAGCAACGCCATTAGCTGGTACAGGGTTAGAAGCTAGTTCAGGTACCGTTAGAATTGCTGCTGCTGCAGCTGGATCTGGTTTAACAGGAGGTGCAGGGTCTGCATTAGCAGTCGGAGCAGGAACTCATATTACCGTTAATGCTGACGATGTAGCTGTTAATACAACGACATTGTTACCAGCTTTATCTGGATCTATTTTTACCACTGTATCTGGTGACATTGCCATTACTGCAGGTGGGGTTGCATCGATTCAAGCCAATTCAGTTGCTTTAGGTACTGATACGACAGGAGATTATGTTGCTAGCATTACATCAGGTAATGGTTTAACGGGTGGAGCGACAGGAGAAGGATCGACACCGACATTAGCAGTAGGTGCTGGTACGCACATTACCGTTAATGCTGATGACGTAGCCGTTAATACAACGTCTTTAATTCCTGCAATTTCAGGTTCTATATTCACTACCGTATCAGGAGATATTGCTATTACCGCTGGAGGCGTAGCTTCAATTCAAGCCAATTCAGTTGCTTTAGGTACTGACACTACTGGTAATTACGTTGCTACTATTGCAAATGCAACCAATGGCGGTTTAACTGTTAATAATAGTGGTACAGAAACAGCAGCTGTAACGGTAGCAGCTAATTTAAACGATTTAGCAGCCGCCGCTGTTGACGTAGCTAATGACAGTATTGCAATTATCGATGCTACTGATAACTCTACCAAGAAAGAATCAGTTGCAGATTTAGTATCAGGTATTGCTGGAACTAACTTAACAGCAGCATCTGGTCAATTAAGTTTAGCTACTACCATTTCAGGTAATCCAACATTTTCTGGAAATGTAACTGTATCAGGAGATTTAACCGTTAATGGAGCGACAACGACAGTTAATACAACTAATGTATTAATTGAAGATAGATTTGTAATTTTAAATCATGGATCAGGTTCAGTAGCACCTGCAGGTGAAGGTGGTATTATTATTGAAGGATCGACTCCTGATCAAGGCGAAGCGTTCTTCTATGATGAAACTAAAGGTCGTTGGGGTGTAGCGTCTGCAGTATCTAGCACAGCTACTTCAGTAACGCAAGCTGCATCAGTTGCTTTAGTATATGAAGGAACTACTTCAAATGCTACTAGTGCAGGATATAATGATAACGGTAACATTGTTATCGATTCTGGAGAAATTTACATTTACTCATAATATAATTTAATTAGTTATGGCATTTTTTAATAGAAAAACGCAACCGACTTCTGTAACATCTAATGATGACTTAACTGTTGAAGAATTAGAATTTCTTCTTCGGTTATTAAAGACTGCTATGATCAGAGGCGATCAAGTTGAATTGTTTTATGATATGGCAATTAAGCTTCAGACTCAGTATACGAAATTGCAAAAATAAATAAGTTATGTATTCAATTGATTTATTTCCTATGGAAATACAACTGTTACGACAATCTTTAGATGTAATTACAGTTGCTGGTAAAGATTGTAAATTTGTAGCATCGCTTCAAGAAAAGCTAGATCATGAGCTATCTGAAATTAAAAAGTCTCAGGAAACGCAGTCGAAACAAAAGAGTGAAGGATTATCTGCAATTATTCAACATGAGTCTGAAAAGAAATTAGGTAGAAAAATTTAATTATAAGATATTTATTATTGAATCGGTCGTTGGCCTGAATAAGGAAGTGGGCGCATGCACGGCATAGTGTGTGTAACCAACCGCGACATTTAATTTTGTTATATGCCATCTTGGAAGAAAATTATTACGTCTGGTAGCAGCGCAGCATTAAGCTCGCTTACAGTAACAAATAGCGTTACAGCTACTTCATTTACTGGTTCATTACAAGGATCAGCCTCATACGCACTAACAGCTTCATTTGCTTTGAATGGAGGAGGAGGAGCAGCATTTCCATTCTCAGGATCAGCTGTAATATCAGGATCTTTATTTGTATCAAGCTCAACAACAAATGTATTAACAATACAAGGTTCAGGTTCAGATCAACCAATATTTACTGTACAAGGGTCTGCAGGTCAATTATTTGCCATAACAGATAGNTTATCAGGATCATTATTTTCAATTAACGACATTAGTGGGCTGCCGATCTTGGAGGTGTTTTCAGACAATACAATACTGTTAGGAGANTATCAGGCACCTACTTTATATACCACTAAAAGGGTAACTTCAATAGCAGGAAATAATGTTATATATAGTTTAACAACTTCCTCGTACGATGGAGCATTCTTTGATTATGTAGCCAAATCTGGTTCAAATGCAAGAGCAGGAAACATTATGGCTTTATGGTCAGGCACCTCAGTTAATTTTACAGAAACAACAACAACNGATTTTGGAGATACTTCTGGGTTAGCATTTTTAGCCTTTATATCAGGTTCTAATTTAGTATTATCAGGATCAACTTCAACAGCCAATTGGAATATTAAAACAATAATACGTTCAATATAATTTATTATTAATATGATCATTTATAAAACAATAAATTTAATAAACGGTAAAATATACATAGGTAAAGATACCAAAAATAATCCTACATATTTAGGCTCAGGAGTATTGTTAAAAAAAGCTATTGATAAGTATGGTAAGGAAAATTTTATTAAAGAAATAATTGAAAAGTGTAATGAACACGATATTTTAAACGAAAGAGAAAAATATTGGATTAATGTATTTGATTCTAAAAATACTTTAATTGGTTATAATATTGCTGAAGGTGGCCATGGCGGTTTGACTTATACTGACGAAACTAAAAAAAGAATATCCGAAATGTTCAAAGGTAGATTTGTTAGTGAAGAAACAAAACAAAAAATGAGCAAATCTAGAAAAGGCAAATTTAAGCACACTGAAAAAGCAAAAGAAAAAATTTCAAAAAAACACAAAGGTAAAAAGTTAACACAAGAGCATAGAGATAAAATAAGCGAAGCTTGTAAACATACACCAAAATCTAAAGAATTTATTGAAAATATGGGCACAATTAACAAATATTGGCCAACTGGTACAAAACATACAGAAGAAACCAAAAAGAAAATGTCAGAATACCGTAAAGCAAATCCTGTTAGATATTGGTTAGGTAAAAAAAGACCTGATGAAACAATAGAAAAAGCCAGAGAGAGTAATAAAGGGTTTAAACATACCGAAGAACATAAACAAAAAATAAGTGGCGAAGGAAACCCTTTTTATGGTAAGTCGCACACAGAAGAAGCAAAATTAAGAATCAGCGAGTCAAAAAAAAATAAAACACCAGAACAAAAACTTGAAACTTATAGAAAATTTTATATTAGTAGGGTTGGTAAAGAGCCATCTGAAGAACAATTAAGATTAAAATTAGAAGAAATAAAAAATAATACAAATGTTTAATTATAGTCCGAAAATTATAACAGATGGATTAGTATTGTGTTTGGATGCTGCCAATACCAAATCATATCCTGGCTCAGGTACTGTATGGTCTGATTTGTCTAGAGAAGGAAATAATGGAACATTAACCAATGGACCAACATTTAATTCAGCAAATGGGGGAAGCATTGTATTTGATGGGGTGAATGATTATTGTGATGTTGGTGTGAATAGAAATATACCAATTGGTAATCAACCTTATACAATTAGTGTATGGTTCAACTCAAACAGTTTTTCAGGTAATAGAGGTTTTGTAGGTTGGGGTGGATATGGAGCCCAACATCAAGTAACGGCTTTTAGATTATTAAATAATGGTTTTAGGCATTATTGGTGGTCTAATGACCAAGATTCGGGAAATTTAAATATGATTATTGGACAATGGTATAATGCGGTTGCGTTATTTAATGGAACATTAAGACAAATATGGTTAAATGGTGTATTATTAGTTTCTGGAAACGCATCTAATCATAATGTGCCATACTCAACAAATTTAACAGTAGGAAGAACATTAACTAATGAGTATTTTTCAGGAAGATTAGGTCCTACTTTAATATACAATAAAGGGTTAACTTCAACAGAAGTACTCCAAAACTACAACGCAACTAAATCAAGATTCGGATTATAATTATGGCAGGTCGAATAGCATATTATGGAGGAATTGTTACCAATGGTTTAGTATTAGCATTAGATGCTGCTAAAAAAGATTCATATCCTGGTTCAGGTACAGTATGGAGAGATATAAGTGGAAATGGTAACAATGGTACTTTAACAAACGGTCCTACTTTTAATTCTAATAATGGTGGAAGTATAGTTTTTGATGGTACTAATGATTATTGCTCAATACAAGACATATCCATCTCAAATCAAATAACAATAGATTCCTGGGTTTATGCAAATTCATTAGGTTCATACAACGCTATTTTATCACAATGGAGGGCCAACACAACCAGCTTATCTTGTTTTGTATTAGAGACAGTAGGGAGTGATATAAGATTATATATCGGTAGTGGCTCTAATTTATACTTTGCATCAACGCCATTTACAACTGGAGCATGGAGACATGTTGTAGGAACATATGATGGCACAACTGTTAGAATATATTTAAACACCGTTTTAGGTCTAACTACTGCTAACCCACCATCAATAAATAATTCTTCATTAAATATAAATGTTGGCGCTTTATATAATAGTGGAGGAACAGAAGGAAGTGATGGTTTATGGAATGGTAGAATATCCCAAATTAAATACTACAACAGAGCACTCTCAGCCGCTGAGGTACTCCAAAACTATAATGCAACCAAAGGCAGATACGGATTATAAACATATTTATAAATAAAACAAATGGAACCATACGAAAATAGAGAATTTATGATTTTCAATACTTCCGAGTTAAATAAAATCAACTTCAATGAAGTATTAGAAACATCCGAAGAAACTGTAAGAAAATCAGTTGATGAAACAAAAACATTTGTAAAATGGAATGGACNTGAAATACCATTATCAGTTCAAAGTTTAACCACTTCAGAAGGTCCTTATACTTACTCAGAAATATTAGCAATATTAGAAACTGAGGAATGGACTCATCCTAATGTAGAGTTTCCATGAGTACAGTACATGGAGGACAAGGTAGTATTATAACACAAGGTTTAGTTTTAAGGCTTGATGCTGCTAATCCTAGGTCATATGAACCCCCATATACAAGTACTACATGGAAGGATATAAGTGGAAATGGTAATGATGGTACTTTAACTAATGGACCAACATTTAATTCTGCAAATGGGGGGAGTATCGCGTTTGATGGGTCTAATGATTATGTAGATTGTGGAACTAATAATTCTTTAAAAATAACAGGTTCATTAACTTTATCTTGTTGGATAAGCTCAAGCGCATCTACCGGTACTTATATATGTAAATCTATTTTAGTATTTGGGGCCCCAAATCAAAAAGTTTATGAAATAGGTGTACTTAATAATGTTACTTATTTTCAATTAGGAAATGGAACTACGAATTCATCAATCTCAGTATCAGCGGCTAGTATACTAGATAATAAATGGCATTATGTGACAGCAACTTGGGACGGCACAACTAATACTAACGGTCTTTTAATATACTATGATGGAGTAATTGTTTCTCAAGGTACTTCTCCTATCAATACTATTCAGCAAACAAACGATACTTTACAAATTGGATATGGAAGAAGATTTCCTTTTAACGGGAAAATATCATCAACTCAAATCTACAACAGAGCACTCTCAGCAACAGAAGTTTTACAAAACTTTAACGCAACCCGAGCAAGATTCGGAATTTAACCATATATATAATAAACATAATCTTGG
>JGI10211J34971_10003360_pt1 | contig 12836 bp, 16 predicted proteins | sample Etolagsediment_FD_34971 | JGI IMG/M metagenome (IMG submission 34971) | reverse complement strand
GGGAGTCCATCCACCAAACGACAGCCGCAAGTATTACGCCATAGCCAGCAGCTCCGAGGATCGGTCCCGTCAAGCCTGCGACGGCCGCCCACGCGGCGCTTACGATGACAAGGATGACTAATGGTGTCGCCATTCGTCTCTGGGCCGTTATCGCCATTCTACTGACTTCCTTGAGGGCAATATGGTTCCGACCAGACAAGAGGGACAGCAACGAACGACCTGAGGAATCCGGGACCCCGAGACGATCACGCTCCTGCTGGCCCGCATTGCCTTCTGTTTCTGGCTTGCAGAACGGAGACCTTACCGACTACCCTGCAGATTGTACAGACATTGTGATCACATACACTGAGGAGTATCTCGTGATTCCGCAAACCAGGCAATCATGTACCGCACAGTAGAGGAGTTCGTTCCAGACGGGACGGAAGCCGGGGTTGGACTCATCCTACAAGATGATGACGATCGCTACCTCTTCTTCCTGGCAGGTACTCGCCATCAACGTCAGTGCCCATCTGGCGAGCTCTTCTATGCCGGAATAGGCGGCCATCGGGAAGCCGAAGAAGACTGGTTGACATGTGCCCGCCGCGAGGTGAAAGAGGAGATCGGGACAGAACTTGACATCGCCTCTTCCTCACTCACTTGGCACGTCCCGCAACGAGGCATAGCTCGACCGCTGGAACTGAGCGATCGGCCACGGCCCTTTGCGCTGACCGAGATGATCCATCCTCCGGGTACTCCGCGAGCAGGCGGGCTATACCGGATCGTGATCTACGAAGGGCGCCTGTGCGGCAAACCGCAGATCCTCCAGTTGGACGAGGTGCGGGGTGTTATTGCACTCACAGAAGCGCAGGTCATCCGCGGTTTGGGCTCGAAGCCAACTGTGGCAGAGCTAGTAGAGGGAGGTGCCTACCTGGCAGCCGGGGAAGAGAACGTAGATCCTCGAGTTCGCCTCTATCCAATCGGCACTGCAAGTGCGCTGGCACGAGTCCTTATTCAAGTCAAGCGGAAAGACTCGGCAGGGGAGGATCCAGACGTCGGCCGCTTCAGCCCGATCTCGAGAGCAGCCCCAAACGATGAAGAAGAACGCTGAGGAGTGTGGCATGAATGACGGAAGAACTGGGCGGCAAGGTCCGTATTGGATCTTCCTCTATAGCGTCTACGGCGTGGCAATGGTTGCTCAGGTTTGCCTCCTGTTCTTGCTACCTGCTGGTCGCATTGCATGGCTCAGACACGTCGGCTGGGCCCTGTTCGTCGTATCTGCGATCCTCGGTTGGCTTCCCATACTACTGTTCCGCCGACACGGGCATGTTGCCAAGGGGAAAAGCTACATGCACACAACGGAACTTGTCACTTCCGGGCTCTACGCCATCGTTCGACATCCGCAGTTTTTGGCTTCTGACTTCCTCGCCGTCGCTGTCTTGTGCATTGCACAGCATTGGGGGGTGTATCTTGCTGGCGGTGTTGGCGTCGGTGTCAACCACCTGACTATGATCAAGGCCGACCATGACCTTGTCGAGAAGTTTGGCGAACCATACCACAAGTACAAGCTGCTGGTTCCACAGTGGAACTTCCTCATCGGTTTGTGGAGTTGGGTACGTCAAAGGAGAAACGACCGACTTCGCTGGTGAGCGACATCCATCACCAGCACGCAACGCACTGTGCGGGTCTCACAGTCCCCAGGCTCTAAAACACCCAGTTCTTGAGTTCTCTTACCTGCAACGTAGATGCATCGGACGCCGCATATGTACGAGAGTTACGCGTCACTCGATAGGTGACGACACGCGACCCCTCAGCCAGCGATAGCCGGTGTAGACCGTCTCCTGATCGTGGTGGATGATCCGCCCTTTCCAGGCTCAGTTCGACATCAGTCAGCGGTCGCCACAGCCATCGACAGTGCCTCCAGCGCAGGCTCCGTGTTCGGGGACGGTAGCCTACCTCCCAGCCGACGACCCACTTCGTTGCGTCATCCACCAGCGCCATCAAGTACGCCTTCTTGTTACACCTCGCATACCAGATCGTCGTGAAGTCGGAAGAGAAGCCGGTGCTGGTCGAGCAGCTCGCTCCCTGATCAGCGTAAGGATGGTGCGATGGCATTACGCCACTTAACAGGACGTGACCATTCCCACTAGGAATATGTCTCTTGTCCCGCCTCAATCCAACTTCGGTGTGTACCCTCACTCCTGGATTGACTGCCGTGCATCAGACCCGGTTGCGTCTCTGCCTCCTTACTCACTGACTCCCCTCCCTTCGGTGAGGTGTTGCGAGACGGATTTCTCGCCTACGGACTTGATGTTCCGCGCATTCCGGCGACACCTCCCTCTCTACCAAGAACAAAGGAGCCGGCGGCCAGCGCTGCAGAGACCACGATGAACACCGGCAAGTAGCCGATTGACTGGATCAAGGCGCCTCCCAGAATCGGCAAGACCACGACAAGGATGTTCATCGTTCCCCGGATTCCCAGGTACACCGTCCTGTCGGCTGACGGCACGAGGTCCAGAAGGTACGGCTCGAACCCCACCCTTCTTCCGCTCATGACGAAACCAACGAGGAGGAACACGACCGAGAACAGATTAGCACTCGCTCGAGAGAGGGCCAAGGCCACGATCGGGATTGTCGCACCCACGATCAAGCAAGCACGTACGACGCACTTCGATCCGAAGCGTGTAGCCGCCCACCCCCATGCGAAATTCGACAGGATCATGCCTGCCATCTGGAAGAGCAGATAGTGGCCGATGTACGCATCGCCCACGGAGAGCTTTTCTCTTGCGAAGACCAGGTAGAACGGCATAGCCATGAGTCCGAAGCTGGACAGGTTCTCAACCACGATGAAGCGGAGGAATTCCGGGTTCTGTCTCATGATTGCCGGGACACGGCGGATCGCCGGACCTAAGGAGCGGCCATGTTTCTCAGGGATTGGAGATGCTGGCTCCCGGATGAGCCAGAACGGAATCGACGCGATCAAGAGACCGACAAATCCGATGAGGAGGATAGCTGCATAGGAGGTTGGCGATGCCTCTCTCTGTACAGTGATGATCCGGGAGACAATCAACCCCCCTCCCATCCCGGCGAGACCGGCTCCGAACTGCTTCGCTGCGAAGAGTGCTCCACGCCTCCCCTTCCTGACCAGCTTCCCTATGATGTCGTTGTACGAAATCCCGGCCAGCCCTCCGCTCAGGGAGAAGAGCAGGATCCAGAAGAAGAAACAGGCAAGCACAACTCCCGGGTACCGTTCACCAAGGAAATACGTAAATCCTGCCATGCCGAGAAAGGAGATGGCTCGAAGGTAGATCCCAAGAATTAGGAACTTCCGCCTGTATCGCTGCGTGGACAGGTAGTGCCCGAACAGGAAGCTCAGGAGGTGAGGCGCGCCGAGCATGATCGCGTAGAGCGTGCCGAACATGACCTTCGAGCCGCCGAGATCCGCAATCAACGCAGGGAAGACGGTGTTGAAGTCGATCATGGCTAGCGTGATCGCCAGGAAAATCCCGTGCCAGACGAAGATTACATAGGTCATGGTCCTCAGCTCCTGGGTTCCACTCTCAGAACGGGAGCCGGCAGACAGATCGCAGACCGGCACACCCGGCACCGGCGCAGACTGTCAACGCAAGGTCGCTGCCTACCAAAGCCTGTGGTCTGCTCCCCTCCCACCGGGATCCAGCTCCTTATTGCTCCTACTCCATCTCCGCGCAGCTTGGACTACTCGTCGGCACACATATTCGCCCTCCGCGACAGCTGAGGCTGTCAAGGCTATCAGCATCAGGATGATCACAGCCGATAGGCTCACCTGAGCCAACGCTAGCTACTTGTAGAGGGAGGCGTGAGTCAGAGGAAGCATCGTCACCATTGCAAGGACCTGTGCAGCAAGAGGAAAGGAGTACGCCTACCATGAGAGTGGCCAGTGGGCGGCTCCCGGTGCAAGGATGGAGGCAGGCTGAAATCCGTACCCATAGGCTGGCGCTCTTGCTCCGATGATTTTGCTTCCTCTCCTAACCGCAACAAGGGTTCCATTTGCGGCCAACGGGTGTGGCTCGCCCTCTGATGATTACTCTGGCAAACAAATCACAGTCCGAAATTCACAGAAACCGCCATCCCTATTGAGCAAAATACTGTGCATGACCCGATCTTCTACTCGCCATAGACCACTATGTACTCCTCAACCCACTGCCAGGCATGTAGCACACGAAAACCCTAGAGTTCCAAGCGCTAAGCTCTCTAGTTAGTCCCCTTGGGTATTCACTGCGGTCACTTCACCTTCTGCAGCTCCCCTAACGCTTCCAACAGCAGCTCATTGGCCTTCTCTACCTCGTCCGCTGCCCGCAATGCTCTGCTGTAGATCGGGTTCCTCTCTACCCCTTCGACCCTCTCAGCCCACTTCCTGAACTGCTCTCTGTGTTTCTTGTTGCGCTCGATCCATGCGGACAAGACCACTTGGAGTCTGCCCTTTTCATCCGTCGGGAACCTCTTGAGGATGCCCTCAACCGTTTTCCGGATGGTGGCCTCAGGAACAGCCCCAAGGATTTCGTCAACCTTCTGTCCATCAACGAAGAACATCTGCATCGGTATGCTCATAATGTGGTACTGCATCGCAGTCTTCTGGTTTTCATCCACATTTACCTTGCAGAATCTGAATCGACCATCATATTCTTCCGAAAGCTTGTCGTATATCGGTGAAACCATCCTGCAGGGACCACACCACGGCGCCCAGAAATCGACCTCTGTGGGACAGTCCGTCCCTAGAACCTCTTCCTCAAAATCCTGATCTGTCACTTCTATTACTTTGCTCATACTGCTCCCTCGCGAATTGACTGCTGGGCCGCGACCGTGTCAGGGCCACATCACCCTTCTCTTAAACTCGGAATCCAGCCGCTTCATGGCTTCGATCCTCTTGAATCGGTCTCTTGGGACGTTTCCCCTCCCTCCTCGCCAGCTTTCGTGGGAACCGGGATGGCACACCCTACATGGAACCAGCGGTCTGATACGATGTCTGGTCTCTCGGCTTCCCCGCAAATGGTCTCCTCAGTGTTCCTACTCTAGCCTCTTCCCCTCATGTGTTGGACGTATTCGAACGCGGACATGGCGGAGGTAGCGCCATCGCCAACTGCAGCAGCAATCTGGCAAGGCGAATTGCTGCGAATGTCGCCAGCAGCGAGAATGCCACGTCTTGAGGTAGCCATCGTTTCTTCAGTCGCGATGCCGCCGGCATCATCGAGTTCCACAACATTGGAGAAGCGCTGGCTATTGGGCGAAAACCCAATGGCCACGAAGAGACCATCTACCTTCAGGGTAGATCGTTTGTCTGTCTTCACATTGCGCAGTTTGAGCCCCTCCACTGCTTCCTCTCCCAGGATTTCCTCTACCACCGTGTCCCAAGTGAACCCTAATCTGGGATGTGCAAAGGCTCTCTCTTGAAGGGCTTGCTCCGCCCGAAGTTTGTCCCGTCGATGTATGACAGTCACCTTCCTTGCGTGCTGCGCCAGCTCCAGAGCATCGGTTATAGCAGCATCACCTCCCCCCACGACTGCCACCTCCCGGTCACGGAAGAAGAACCCATCGCAGGTAGCGCAGTAGGAGACGCCGCGACCCGAAAGCCTTCCCTCCCCAGGAACTCCCAGTTTGCGATATACTGACCCGGCAGCAATGATTACGACGCTGGCCTCAATGTCACCCTCATTCGTAGAAACGGTATAGACCTGCCCTTCGGCAATCTCTGTGACCTCAGCGATTACAACCTCCAGACCGTATCGGACGGCCTGTCGATGCATCAGCGAACCCAGTTCAGGACCGGCGATGCCATCAGGGAATCCGGGGTAATTCTCTACCAGAGAGGTGTTTGCCATTTGACCCCCGAACGGGCCTCGCTCCACCAGCAGGCTCTTGAGTCCAGCCCGTGAGCTATAGAGTCCGGCAGTAAGTCCAGCAGGTCCCCCACCTATAACGAGTACCTCACACTTACCCATGTCCTGTTCTGCCCCCTGTCATAGGCTCCCAAGCTATTGATCTTCCAACCTTCCAGCTTCGCGGCATCAGATAGCCGGCCGTTCTTCCCCATTCATCTCCGCTATCCTGATTTGGATTGGCCAATCCTCGCTTCACGTACTACCCACAGCTAGAGTAACCCCCTTGAGCAAGGGCAGCAAGAGTGCGGAAATCGGAAGATCACCAACCCCCTCGCCCGCTTGTACTGGCCAGACGCACGTGACGGACTCATTGGGTCCTTTGCAGGTCTGCTGATTGCCGCTTCTACTGCACGGTGAAATGATCACGCCCATCAAAGCGTGCGGGTTTGGCCCTCCCTCTTGTGCCTAAGGCTTCACAGGAGCGTCGACCCGATTCCTCAGTTTGCACAGAAAGCCCGCCAGCTCTTCAATCCCCTCGATCTCAGCATCAAGCTCCTTCCCCTCCAAGGCGCAACGGAAGAGCTCCTCATTCTGTGGAATAGCCGAGATGATCTTACTTGCATCCAAGGCTCCGAGGAGAACGTGTTTGGCCTCACCCCTCACCTTGTTCAGGACATAATAGACCTGTATATCGACATCCCTAGCCATCTCGGCAATCCTCTTGGCGAGGCCTATCGACTCCTGTGAGGGCTCAACCACCACCAAGATGAGATCGCAGCCTTCCTCGATCCCTCGGCCGAGATGCTCAATCCCTGCATCCGTATCCGCGATAAGGATCTCATCCTCTTCGAGGTCGAGAATCTCCAGGAAGCGTGACGAGAGCGCGTTGATTGGGCAGGCACACCCTTCGCCGAAGTCATAGATCTTTCCCATTGCGAGAAGCTTGATGTTTCCCTTCTCTGTCAGATACCCTGCGGGAAGCTCGTCTATCCGCAGCTTTTTCTGGAGGGTCTTCACCCTTTCGAAGAGTACCTTCTTGCCGCCGAAGTGGTTCATGAAGTCCTCAGGCCGCTTCAGCCCCAAATGCGTATGAAGCTCGAAGTTGGACTCATCCGTATCGATCACCAGCACCTTGCTTCCCCTCTTGGCCAGTGCCTTGGCCAGGAGCGTGGAGACGGTGCTCTTCCCGCAGCCGCCTTTCCCCGCGACAACGACCTTCATCTACTCCTCCTCAATGAGGACCGTCGAGTTTAGGAAATCGATCTCCTTGATCCTGGCTTCGAGGGTGCGATCCTTGCCTAGAAAGGGCCGCAGAAGAATGTTCTTCCCCTCTACGCTGATCCACGCCACTTCCTCGGCGAGAGAACCCTCTTCGCCCTTCTTCTCATTCATGACCCTTGCCAGACACATAGACCCCCCTTAAGAGATCCTCATTCCTTTCTGCCCGTTCATGGTTTCTTGGCCTTTGGCCCGGAGCTTCGGCCGAAGCACCTCCAGAATGAACCTTGGTGCCTCTTCCTGAACCGGTCGGTGATGATCGCTTCAAGCCACAGCACCTCCTCATCACTCAGAGTCACTGTGGCCACACCCATTGCCTTGGCCCCTCTAGCGACACCCTCCCCGATCTGCTCCTCTTGACCTGCCTCCAGCGGCACGTCCAGTTCCACAGTAAGTCTACTCCTCCTCACATCACTGCTGCAAGACCGAGCCTACGCCTCAAGCGCCGCAGCTCTATATCCAAGGCTACTATGCAGCCTGTCTGTGTTGCATTCTCACGGCGTCAGTTCTTGATTCTGACCCTCGACCTTCCGTCGTTGACGGAGGGATCCGTCACTCGGTGACTGTCAAAGGGGATCTCAGTCTGGCCAAGAAGAGAAAAGCTAGGATGCGATGACCCGCCCTGCGGATGCAGGCGTACTAGCAAGCGGTGCGCAAGACGAGGCGCAAAGGTCTGTCACTACGGGAGATCGCCATAGAGCAGCGGATCTCCCGCACCGGTGTCGCAAAACATGCCAAGTAGAGCAGGCCACGTGTCTGCAGTGAGGCTTCACTCGAGCAGTACAAAGAACGTCGATTCACGGAATCCCTTGTCGGTTCACCCTGCCGGCTTCCCTCGACGTCGACAGCAACTCAGCCGGCACCCTACTCGCCGTAGCTCGTTGAGTCCCCTCTTCCAAGATCCCCTGTTCCGATTCCGTCTGAAAGCAGGCCCATTAGGCGATGCAAGGTGATAGTATACGGTTCTACTGGAATACCCATCCAGTCCGCGAATTCCAGTATTTCCTCCGGATGCTCCAGGCTCTGCGTCTCGTAGAAACCTACAGCATCTAGAACGATCGCTTTATCGTATCTGGGAAACGTCTCATTGGCCTTGGCCGCATCCCAACCAGCGAATATCGCCTTCCAGTACTTGAGCCAACCCGGGGTGATCCAGTAGACGTTCTCTCCTTTAGCTATTTCTTCCCTGTTCTCCGAGTCCATCAGCATGTCGACACATCTGGTGGCTTCTGTTCTGGAAATGTTTCCTTCACTTCTGTTGAGCAGATCATCGATATGTTCAGGTGGTGCCTTCTGGAGATCCAGATAGCAATTGCCGCCATAGACAACAAGGATGTTCTTTGAATACTCAGTCGCTTGCTCTAACCTGTCACCAAGCTGCGCTTTGAGTCTTCTGTAATCCTCGTGCAAACCAGGAGCAGTATACAGAATCCTGTTCGTGTTCAGAAAGCCGTTCTCCTGCAGATGGTCCAATTCCGGGCGCAGTGTACCGCAGGATATGACTGTGTAGCCTTCAAATGATGCTTCGCGGCCCATGCTCTCACCTACCTTGCGTCTGAACTCAGTAGTAGGGATGCTCCATATTCGCTTGACCTACTCCCCCCGTGGTCAGTTCACTCCTGGAGTCAGTCTAGCCGACCACCTCCCGTGAAGGCAAGTGCTTGAATCAGCTTGCGTGCCTGAGGTGCAGGAGGTCTGTAGCCAGATTGCTGTGTGAACGGGTCTCGTTGGGTTGCATCTTGTCAAGTGCTGTAACGATGCGGCACCATCTTCGACGGATCACCCCCACGAACTGCTCAACGAGTACCTTAGATTGGCCAATCGGCTAGCGTAAGCCATGAGCACGATCTCCATTCTCCTGATCCCTTGGTCTGCCTATCAGGTTTGTGGCAGACGGCCAATCAAATGAGGTAATCCGCGCAAGCTCGCAGTGATTGGGAACTGCGATCCCCCAACGCCTATGCTACCAGGTAACTGCCAGAACTTGAGTTCTACATGCAGTCCCCCAGGCTCCAAACCTTAGAGGGTGTTCACCGTCACCACGAACATATGACCACACACGTTCCAGGATCGGTCCTATAGGCTCCAGAGGGAACTAGATTTTCGCTTGTAATTAGCGCTTCCGCTCACACCCTTCATCGATCCTGATCCTGATTCTCCTTCCGGACCAATTCCGGGGATCGGGTCATGCCCGATCCGCCCGTTCCCGCGATCTTCTCGACAGCAAGGAAAAACCCAACCACGCCAGGAAGGATAGGAAAGAACGTGATGTGGAAATTTCGCAATCGAAGGGGCTTGTCAGTTTCAGGCGCCGCCGCATTGCTGCTCATGTGTCTCACGTCTCAGTCATAGATTCCCGAGGAACGCTATGAATTGGCCGCTCTTGTTAGGACTTCGAACTCCGGGGCATTCTGAATCTGCTTCTTGACCGGGCAGAGGTTTGCCGCTTCGGCAAGGGCATGACGGTACTTGGCAGGAAATTCCTCAGGCACCTCGATCTCAAGAGTGATCTTCCCGATGCCTTTGCCATCCTCTCTCTTGTGGTGCTTCTGGATAATTCGTATGTCCTCTGTCGGAATCTCGCGTCGCTGGCAGAAAGAGTACACATAGATGCCAGCGCAAGTACCCAGTGACGCCAGAAACAGCATGAACGGTTCGGGCGCAGAGCTTTCCCCTCCGTGTTGCCTGTAGACTGATCCGTTTCAATAGTGAACCCGCGGTATTCGGCGTTGACTTTCTTGCCACCGCCGGACGTGATGATCATGGTGCTCATAACGATCCCTCCTCTGTCTCCCTAGCTACCAGGTGTGGGGCAGACCAGAGCCACGACTGGGACCATCCTTCTGAATGAGATAACTGGTCACAGTTTCTACAGTCAATACCACAATCCCCTGCTCTCGCTCCTCCAACACTAGTGTCTCGGGCATGGAGATTAGTAGAGGCATCTTGATAAGGAGGTCAAGACCAATAACGGTCAGGAAAACATATTGAGGTCCGACGTTATCCCAGATGGCCCCGGCTGCATACGCAGCACAAGCTGCAAGGCACATCCTGAATAGACGCAAGATTCCTAGCCACTTACCCATCTGCTCGGGAGCCATGAGCTCAAACGTCATTGCACCAGCGATTACTGACGACACATAATAGAAACCCTGCAAGACACCTGCCACTATCAGGACACCTCCGTTGGGCGCGTAGAGCAGAAGCAAACTGGAGATCCAGAAAAGCGGAGTGGTGAAATAGAGCACCCTCTTGCGACCGATCTTGTCGGCAAGCCGCCCGATGAATACGCCGAACACTAGAGGTGTTACTGCAAAACCGGTAACCATCGCTCCAAGAATGAACTCGTCCGCTCCCTTGACCACATGCGCAAACGGTTGAGTGAAGGGCAGGACCATCCCCATTGGCAGAAAGTTTAGAGACGAAACCACTATCCATCGTCTCAAACGGGGCCTTTCCTTCAGCACCGTGGTCAGATCGCGCCAGAATGCCCTAGGTCCAGTCGCGCCACGAGCTCCCCACTTGCGATTGGAGAGCTTCCCAAAGATGAGAAGAAAGGTGGCAAGCATCCCCGCGAGGCAAACAAAGAATACAGGCCTAATGCCGCTAACATCAGCGCCTCCAAACCGCCTGACCAGAAATGCACCAAGCAAGAGGAGCAGCAATGCCCAGTAGGCCTGCCGCTACGGTTTCACACAAGCTCATACCTGTGGCGCGATCTTTGCTGGCTAGGGTATTGCCACAAATCACGCTACAGCTGAGCCCACTTGCTGTTTGTCCCAACCAGAAAGCAAGCATGGCGAAAATAGCGATGTGCCAACTACGAGCGGTTCCATAAGCCAAATACGATGCAGCGAGAAGACCAATACCTATAAGATACACACGCTTGACGCCGTAAGAATCGATTGTCCAACCAACAAGCGGACCAATCAGGCCCGCTAACCCCATTCCAAGGCTGTTGACAATGCCCAACTGCGTCGCGGTTGCTCCCAACGCCAAGGTGTATATGGATATGTAAGGGAAGGCCATCTGGTAGAAGAACGTCGATAGTGAGGACCTGACTACCGTGATCTTCCAGTCACGATCTTGCCTTCTCACAAAGCTGATTCCGGCAGCAATAGCCCTTACTATCTTCTCGACGAGCACCATGATCCAGTAGCTCCCATGCTCAAGAAAATCCGATGTACTGTAGGATCTTTTCCCCAGCGCAAGATCGCTACTGGTACAAAAGCAGCTCCCCAGAAGGCCAGGCACTCTTGAAATCCGCTGGACGCTTCAGCTTGTTCGCTGAAGCCGGTCCAAGCCAAGCGCTAGGCCTTTCGAGGGATTCTCGTCTTCTCCTATCCGAGCAGCGCGTCGCCCTCGAGCACTCCTCTTGATTAAACGATCGATAACTAGAGGGTCGGCATCAGTTTGTGCGTCTGCGACCTCTCCCACGACCAGTAACTCGTCCGACGCTTGAGTAAGAAGCGTCAGATGGAGTATTTCTCCTCGATTGACCTCGAGTTGCAAGGAATTGTCGAATGCCGTCTATGCAATTCCCTAGGCGTCGGCCAGTCATCGGACCTTGCCCGGCTGGTCCCGTTCCGTCACTTGTTGGCATGTTGCTTCTCCTTCTCGGAGGAATACGTGTTCGTGTGCATATGCACATTACCGCAATGGAGCCGCTCTGTCAATCCAGGCGGTCAGTTTTCCACACTGTTTGCGTCCTATAGGGAAAGAATGACCCTGCCCGCATCCCGGTACCCGCGATGCGAAGACCGTGTGCTTCCATCGAACAGATCACACCGAATCGAGCCACGGAGGCCTGGCCCCGTTTCCTTGTTCAATTTGCCGGGTCAGCATGTCTCCACACGATTTCAATGCCTATCGACGACTGATTGGACAGTGTCCATCTTCGTGAATCGAAGCGCTAACTCACGAATTGGCCGGCGCGCATCAGACAGACAACAGCAAAACTTCCTCTTGCAGGTCTTTGCGTCTTACGTCTAACTGCTCCGCCGGCTCGCGCGCCAGTCCCCGAACCGGCTGTCTGCAATGAATGATTGGACGTTCGGCGGCCCAATCTGCTCAGCAATGTGTTCCGTTCCGAAAGAGTAAGCTCCATGCTCTGGACAGTTCCTCCTAGGCGATACGATTGCTGGCCGACCGCAAGCCGGCATCGGGGTTGAAGAGGATCTTCCTCCCTGCTAGGCTTGCACCTGAACTGAGGAGGTTTCATGACAGTGCTCTCGATCCTTTACAACAACCACGCTACGGAGGACCTGCAACCCGGATGGGGTTTCTCGGCATACATCCGCACCGAAGGATCTGTGGTACTGTTCGATGCTGGCGCGGACAAGCTTGTCCTTGAGCATAATGCCACGGAACTGGGCTGCAATCTCGACATCGTGACTGCGCTCGTGCTGTCTCACGAGCACTGCGATCACATAGGAGCGGTCTCGACGGTGCTGCACAAGGGACTACACATGTACGTGCCGGCGGCGTTCGTCAAGCGTTTTGCCGGGCGAGCGGAGGCTGGCATCGAGCTCACTGCCGTGAAAAAGCCAGTGGAGATCGTCCCCGGTGTGCGGTCGATCGGTCAGTTCGGCCGCAAGATCCCCGAGCAGGCCATTCTGGTGGATGGTGGAGAAGGCCCCGTACTGATCACGGGATGCGCACACGAAGGCATTGTGAAGATTGCACGTCTGGCGACCGAGATGGCGGAACGACCGCTGGCACTCC
>JGI10211J34971_10003359_pt1 | contig 12841 bp, 10 predicted proteins | sample Etolagsediment_FD_34971 | JGI IMG/M metagenome (IMG submission 34971) | reverse complement strand
TCCCCTTTCTCTATGATGGGGAGCCAGGACTTGATGATTTTTTAGCTGATGTTGCAGAGTCCCAACGTTGTACCTGGCATGGCCCCAGAGGACTGTATCATGCCCTTTGGCAAGACGGATTAAAGAAGAAAGATAGTCAGCCGGAGACAGATGAAATAAACCAGTTAATAGGTATAGAGTTTCCCAAAGGAGACTTTGAAATCCTCAAAGAAGAAGATAAAGAAAAGGTAAAGTCCAAATACGAAAGCAGCAAATCAGAAATCAAAGGGCTTATAAAAACTTTTTATGAGAAAAGCTACACACACAGCGCATCCTATCTTGAAAAGTTTTTTGATCGCCTATTTACCAATGTTGAACTTTGGCTAAAGACAGGGGTCATTGCCCCAAAAACAACATCTTTACTGGAACGAGTATTTAGAGAAATAGGTCGTCGTCTGAAAAAAATAGCTTGGGGATGATCATGATAAAGCAATGCTCCCGTGATAAATGGGAGAAATACTGGAAAGAGAAACTTGGTATCAAAGGCTACTTTGTTATTCAGATCGAGGCAATTGAATTATCATGAAGCATCAACTTTTGAACGTTACAAAACAATTTTGTCATATCCTTCTTGGACAAGTAGAGAGATGCCTAAAAAGTATTCAGAATATATTTTGATAGAGTTCCAGGAATCGTTCCCAGATGAAAAGGCTTGCAGAAACACTTTATACAGCAACGATGGCCTCGTGGTTTTGTATGCCCCCAGTGTGGACATGACGAAGCATGGTATCTTTCGAGGAGAAAATTGTTCGACTGTAAGAATTGTCGTGTTCAGACGAGTATTACAGCAGGAACAATTTTTCAAGGTACACAGACGTCTTTGGTGAAATAATATTGGCTGCTCTATCACTTGGCGATGGACAAATTGGGAGTCTCGATCTCGGAGATGCAACGAATTCTGGAGATAAAGCAATACAGGACTGTATGGTTGATGGCTCACAAAGTTCGCAAGACAATGTAGTATAGGGATGCCAGATATAGCCTTGAGGGCTTGGTCGAAATGGACGATTCGTTTTTCGGCCCTAGCGGAAAGAAGCGAGGACGAGGGAGCGAGAGAAAATGTACGGTCTTGTGCGCGGCATCTCTTTATCGAGATCGTCAAGGAGTGAAACATCCCGGCTTTGCCCATATGCGGGTGGTCGACAATGCCTCGGCAAGCACTATTGAGGGCTTTTTGGAAAGGCTCGGCTGCAGGCCGAGAAACCAAGAAGGATAACAACTTCTGGAGGCGATCCGTACAGATGGTGGTCCTATGGAAGAGCAACCAAAAATAAGACTGTGATTCATTACAAGGTTGTCCTTAGGGACCCAGAAGGAGCGGGAAAACTTCTTCCTTGGGTTCATCGAGTTATTTCCAATGCCAAGCCTGCAATTCGAGGTTCTCATCGTGGTGTATCTGAAAACACTTATAGGCTTATCTCTCTGAAGTCTGTTACCGCTTTAACCGACGATTTTGGGAAAAAGAGCTTTTCGACCGTCTTGCACAGGCCTGTGTAACTACCCAAACTATAACTTATGCAGAGCTTGTCCATAAGGATAAAATGGCTTTATATGATTAGGACTTAAATGCATAGGCATTTTAAATAAATTAGAAAAAGATAGAATTTATATTGACAAAAGATAAAGAATTATTTATAAGTAAATTAGTCGACAGTCGACAAACTACAATTTGGATATTCACATGGTGATTAATGTCTTAAAAAGAGAGGATTTTTTTGAGGTTGGGAGATTACTTAAAGACATATCTGCTATTGAGATTGTGACCTCGACAGGTCTCGCAATTAGACCTCCCGGGGTTAGTATAAATAGGGCAGCAAATAAAACCGAGGACCGAATGCTTTATCAAAAACCTCAGCTCTAATTTCAAATTCAAATATAGGATGGTGACTGTTTTGCAGATACAATGAGTAGGCCCAATGTGGATTTATGGGTGATTCAAAGGCAGCCAAAAAAAGGAGAAAAGGTTCTCCGACGTAAGGACAATTAATCTATCTGAGCTAATGTTAAAAAATGAAGCAGATTTCCTTTAATTCATTCGAAATTAGCCTGATTTGAATAATATAAGGAAGAAGCACTTAATTCTTAGATCTTGAAAAAATTGATAAGAGGTAAGCTATGATTCTGACAAAAGAAGAGCAGGAGATGCTAGAAGGAAAGAAGGGTCCCGGTATGCAAAGAGCGATGGATTTGTTAGTGAAGTTATGCAAGGCTCATGATGTGGAAAAAACAGTCAAGGCATCTTATGGGCATGCACCTTATGATTTTGTACCAGAAGATTTTTGGGAACTGATTACAGAGGGTGTCGAGCCAGTAATGAAAGTAACTACGCACCCTTCTTATCAACCTGAATTTTGGATCGAATGGGGCATAGCAGGAAAAAATGTAGATAAAATCATGGTAGAGCATCAAAAAAAACTAAAGAAAATTAGGCAGTTACGCTGGCTAAGAACTGATACATGTGCAGAGTATCTGTTGGGAATTATACCCAGGAAGGGAGAGATTGTTCCCATGCATGGAAGCTGTATGCAGATTGCTAATAATAGCTTGTACGGGGCAAGGGTTGATAGAGCTGGCGCTTTTTGCACTTTAGCCAGTTGTATTACGGGAAGGGTTCCCTTGATGGGCTTGATGTTGCCTGAGAACAGGTATGCACATATTTTATTCCAAGTAGAAGGTTTGAATATAACTAACTGGACAAGCGCTCATTACAGTTGCCTCGGCTACTATATTGGATCAAAAGTAACAGGGCAAAAGAATGTGGCAGTAACTGGCTTACCAAATGATCTTCCTTTTGATTTCGCTAGGGCCTTGGTTCTTCCGATGCCGGCATCAGGGGCAGTAACTCTTTGCCATATAGTGGGGACTACTCCTGAAGCCCCTTCTCAGGAGGTAGCTTTTGGCGGCAAGGAACCTGAGCAGATACTGAAGATTGGTAAAAAAGAGATGCGAGATACTTGGGAACGATTGAATATGCACAAAGATAGCATAGTTGAACACGTTGCCTTCGGCTGTCCTCATTCTACAATAGATGAGATTGGTGAAATAGCTGCAATGTTGGAAGGCAATAAGTTGAAGGTGCCGTTATTAATAGGGGCTTCAATTCCAGTAGAGTCATTGGCTCGCGTTCAGGGATATGCTGACACTATTGAGAGATCAGGCGGACATTTTTTATCCTGTTGCCCATCAATATCAAATCCCTTTGTACGTGCAGACTTTGCAGGAAAAAATCGGGTTAAAAGAGTTGCTGTTGATTCTGCACGTGCTTCACATTACTTGGCAGGAGTAGCTGGTGCTGACACCTTTTTTGGAACTAGGGAAGAGTGTATTAAAGCCGCCATAAGTGGAAGATGGGAAGGAGGCAAATATGAAGGTTAATGCTTGTACGGTATGTGAGGGGAAGGCCGAAGGAGAAGCAGTTGTTTGTAACGGATCTTTTTCTTTCTTGGGTGATTTAAATCCTAGTACAGGTGAGATTTCTATACCCGGACATAAGCTCGAAGGGAAAAGTGTGGCAGATAAGGTATTAATTTTTACCTACGGGAAAGGTTCCAGCGGTGGACCGAGAATTGCGTGGTTGGCAAAACGAAATGGTATGGCACCGAGCGCGATGATTTGTCTGGAAAGCGAACCAGTCATGTCATGTAGCGTTATAGCAGCCAATATCCCAACTGTTCACAAGCCTGAAAAGAATATCTTCAATCTGATAAACGCAGGAGACTATGTAAGGGTAGACGCAACTGCAGGTATTATTGAAATCATCAAAAAAAATTCTTCTTAAAACGGTGCCTTTGGATTTTATTTGAGTATCTAAGATGGTACAGCGATTGATGAAAGGCCTATTATAGGGACCCCTGAACACCTTGAGGATGAATCCTGGCTGTATAATGGCCATTTCGGCGGTGAATACAATGGGAATGCATTGGTCATGGAACTAAGGAAAAGGTTTGAGGGTGACGGCATCAGAGCAAGAAGGAGGCAAGACGTTCGAATCACTTATAGGGAAAAACATGTTGTCGAGATGGGGAAGCAACGCGTGGAGTAAGTAACAGAAGAAGTTACAGCATTTTTGTAGGCAATATAATCTTTAAATAAAACGGGAGGTAAAGTATGGAAGACCTAAAAAGAGAGGATATATTAATTTTGCTTGAGGAAGCAGCTAAAAAGGCTGAGGAGTTAAAATTGCCCAGCTGTTCTATTGCTGTTGTTGATGGAGGGGGTAATTTGGCAGGCTTTCTTAGACCTGTAGACGGGAAATTTTCAACGGTTTCGCTAGCAATAAATAAAGCATGGACAGCAATGGGAATGAAAATTCCTTCAGGTTACTTAAAGTCCATAGTAGAGCCAGGCACAATGGCGTACGGCATACATATAACCGAGCCGAAAATTTGCGCATTAGGAGGAGGTTTCCCTATCACAAGGGACGGAGTAAATTATCTTGGTGGCGTAGCGGTAAGCGGTAGCGGTAGCGTGGAAATGGACATAGCTGTATGCATAGCGGCATTGGAAGCCGCTGGTTTTAAGAGTGATTTTGGTGAGTCAAGATACGCTCAAAAATAGTATTTTTATCGCTGATAAACTCTGTTTATGATGCCGTCTTGTTATTTCTATGTGAACATATTTTATGTTTCAGTCAATCTAATTAGCGATGCAACTTTGGTGAGATAATATTCTCCCTAATGGTGAGAATGCAATTGAATCGCACTTATCTTGGCATAGAGATTTAAATTAGTTAATTGTGTTTTAAAGTATAGAAGTGTGGTTAGGGTGTTCAATCAGCATTCCTTAAAAAGAAAGGTCCACAAAATTGTAAGTATCAAAATGTTGTAGCGCTTTTGTTATGCTTAAAGGAGGTTAATAATGCAGGAAAGTTTTAAATACTTGTTTTCACCTCTTAGGCTAGGCAATGTGACTTTGCCTAATAGAATAGTCTTTTCAGGTCATTTAAATAGGTTTGATCTTGGCACCATAGCGCCTTCTGAGAGACAACTTCATTATTTGCTTGCTAGAGCTAAGGGCGGGTGTGGTTTAATTCTGGGTCAACCATGCATGGCCTTTCCTTTAACTACTACAGCTCCCCCAACAGAATACCAAGATGATAGAATAATTCCAATTTTAAAAAAATTTACTGATACTATTCACGAATATCAAACAAAGATTTTTGCACAATTTAATCATATTAGTGGGTATTTACCAGGACGGGCTCTTGGTGGGGGTGGAATTTGGTATTGCTCCCCTGTATCGCGAAGAAATGTATCTATGCCTGGATACCAAGAAATAGGCTATGAAATGGATAAGGAGGATATAAGGCGATTTGTGAAAGAACATGGTGAGGCAGCTAGGAGATTAAAGGAGGGAGGGTACGATGGCATTGAACTCGCAGTCGTCACTGGGCTTTTATTACATTCATTTTTATCCCCTGCTTATAATATACGCACCGATGAATATGGGGGTAACATGGAGAATCGCATGAGAATTATTATAGAGACCCTTGAAGCTATAAGAGAGGCCATAGGCCCTGATCTTGCTCTTGGAGTGAAATTTCCCGGCGATGATTTTATCGACAAGGTATGGTGGACTAAAAAATCTGGGAATACTCTAGATGATGGCAAAGAGATCGCCAGAAAGCTGGAAGCTACTGGGTACATAGATTACATATTTTGTGATGCCGGAGGATATGGTTCCACACATATACCACCGATGTATTATCCTTTGGGTTCCTTTGGTTATATAGCTGCAGGGGTAAAGGAGATCGTAAATCTTCCAATAGGTACTGCTGGCAGGATTAATGACCCGGTCCTGGCAGAAGAGATACTTGCAAGTCATCAGGCGGACATGGTTGGAATGGTGAGGGCCCTCATAGCTGATCCAGAATTGCCTAATAAGGCTCGAGAGGGGAGGCTGGACGAGATACGGAAATGTATTGGCTGTAACGAAGGTTGTGTTAATAAACCATATCCGAGTTTACCCCTTACTTGCGCTCTAAATTATGAGGCAGGAAGAGAGCAGCTGCTTCCCAATAGTCGGGCAGAGAGTAGGAAAACCGTGATGATTATTGGGGGAGGAGCAGCCGGTTTAGAAACAGCGAGAGTTACTGCTTTACGAGGGCATGACGTGAGGCTTTACGAGAAAGAAGCTATTTTAGCAAAAGATTTAGCATTAGCTGCCAAAACCCCTGGGAGAGAGAGTTGGGAAGATGCTAGAAGGTACTACATTCACCAGATGAAATTGCTTAACGTGGATGTACATTTGGATGTGACTGTTACAGCTGAGATGGTTCTCGAGCAGAATTGTGATGCTGTGGTGATTGCAACAGGTGCAGAGTATTTCAAGCCCGATGTCTTAGGAGCTGAGAATGATAATGTAGTTGAAATGAGACAGGTTTTGCAAAGGGAAGTGGAAATAGGGCAAAATGTGATTGTAGTGGCGTATGAGAATCATTTGCACGCACTGACGACAGCTGACTTATTGGCTGTTGAAGGTAAAAAGGTGGAAGTATTGACGGAGTCTATCTATCTTGGCGGTATGGTTGACTGTCATACCTTTCAGGCTATTTATACTAGGTTATCCGAGGAAGGGGTTGTTATAACACCTCTGACAGGTGTTAAAGAGATACGAGGAAATACAGTTTTTACTTACAACCCAATTGGAAGTGCTGAAAGAACGATTGAAGGGATTGATACTGTCGTTTTCTGTACAGACGGGAGAGCGAACAACACCTTGTATCGGGCACTAAAAGGAAGGGTTAAAGACATTTATCAAGTAGGTCAGTGTGTGTCACCGAGGCTCTTACTTGATTCTGTGGCTGATGGCTATGTAGTGGGAAGTGCATTATAATTAAGAGCCATTATATTAAACTAAGAAACACTATTCAATTGAATGATCAGGTGAATAATAGAGGCTGGTTAGTTTTCATAAAGAAGCCACTAGTGTCCAAGAGAATGATCGGAATAGGACTAAATGGATTAAGATTTTATAAAATGAGGTTAGAAAAAATAGCCACCAGAGTTTTATGAAACTTCATATGAGTCACACTAAAGATCAATATATTGACTGGGGCTTTCCTTTACATGAAGATAGCGATGAGCTTTTATGACTTAGGGTATTTATTTTATTTGTATGCTTAGGATTAACAGTTGCATAAGGAAAGATTTTTATGACGAAAGATGTTTGGGTATTTGCTGAGTATAGTAAAAAACAATTTCAGGCTGTTACATGGGAGATGCTTAGCGAAGGGCAGAAATTGTCCAGGAGGCTTGATGGTCAAATCTGTGCTTGCCTTATAGGTTACCAACTTGAAGACCGCATTGATCATCTAACGAAACATGGGGCTGAAAAGGTATATCTGGTAGATGATATGCTGATTGATGAATATTTGATAGATGGGTATATTTTTGTACTAGAAAACTTGATAAAAAAATATAATCCAGCGATTATCATGATTGGCGCAACGCCCAAGGGAAGTGAATTAGCGCCAAGAATTGCGGCAAGACTCAGACTTCCTTGCGTAACAGAGGTGAAAAAGATAGCAATAAATGAAAAGAATCTGACAATAGCAAAATCTGGTTATAGAGATGAGGTCTATTTTAACTTCGATTTTATTCCGAAAAGAACCGTAATTCTAACTGTTGTGCCAGGCGATATGGAGGTTGAGAAGACAAATAAACCTAAGGGAATAGAGATAGTCAGAGAAGGTATTCATATCGAGCCTAATATGATACGCACGGAAAATATAAAGTTCATAAAAGGGGATCCAAAAAAAATCGGCATTGAAGAAGCAGAATTGATTATAGCTGGAGGAAAAGGAATAGGAATAGAAGGGATGTCAGATCTCGAAGAAATAGCAGATTTGTTAGGTGCCTCTATAGGAGGTACGAGAATGCTCGTTGATGAAGGGATTATACCGTTTGAGAGGCAGATCGGAATAACAGGGAAATCTGTCGGATCAAAGCTAATGATAGCCTGCGGCATTTCGGGGGCTCGTGAATTTACAGCGGGAACAGAAAAGGTGCAACTGACCATAGCTATAAATACCGATTCTCATGCGGGCATTTTTAATATTGCAGACATAGGAATTCTTGGAGATGTTCATGATATTGTTCCAGCCTTAATAAAAGGGCTGAAGAAAAAAGAAAAAACTGAAAAAGCCGATGAAGACATTAGCAATTAAAGCACTGTCGTGTTGTGTTTTTATAGTATTTATCCTATTGGCGACACCGAATGGATGGAGTTATACGCAGGATGAATGTATTCAATGTCATAGAGAAGGAAGTTTTGAAAGCAAACTCCACGTGGACGTGGATAAGTATCTTTTATCCATACATGGCAGTCAGATTACCTGCTTTGATTGTCACGCGGATATAAGAGATAATAAGCATACTGAAGTAAAGGGCTTGGGGAAGGTCGACTGCCAACAATGTCATGAGCAGCAAAGCCTCCATTCACAAGATAGGACGGTAACTTGTTGGGATTGTCATACTCGACATCATATTCATAGTACCGAGGATACGAGGTCATCTGTCTATTGGAAAAATTTGAGAAGCACTTGCGGTAAATGTCATCCCAACCAAACCAAAAGGGTAAGTTCCTTGTCATTTCTCCCTTCTCTCCACATTGCCGCACACCCGAAGCAGAATTTTGCCGAAAGGCACGACAAAAATATGTGTGTGGAGTGTCACCAAGGGAAAGCTGCTCATGGTGAAGATGTTCCCATCAACAGTCACAACTGCTATGTGTGCCATATGCCTTCAGGGGGAAGGCGTGCTTTGTTTGGATATATTCATGTCGATGCTGATTGGCAGAATCAACCAGTAAGCTTCGTTGCTGGGTACATCTATCTGATAGCGATGGTAGTTTGTGTGGGTATTCTATTTAGTTGTGTTATGGGGTTCCTAAGGAAGCGAAGATAATGAGAACTTATGGAGATTTCTAAAGATGCTAAGCAGTTTTGATATATTGTTGATTGGTGCTTCCTTTATTATAATGGTATTAGGATTTATTGCACGATATAAAATGTGGAGGCAGGGGAAGTCTGAAGAAGGCATCGGAGGCCATCATATAAAAAGAATTATTAAATTGATTGAGTATCATTTTGCACATCGCAAAATCCTTAAATATTGGCACAGAGGTATCTCTCACCTTTTCATTTTCTGGGGCTTCATTTTACCATTCATCGCAGTTATTGTCGCTCAGTTTAAACCAACCATGCCGATGTGGGCGGCTCGTCATTTGTCACTGCTGCTCGACTTTGCAGGATTTACTGCCATAGTGGGTACAGTGGTTATTATTATTAGTGATTTAAGGAACAGCAAGAGATGTCAGAAGGATACCTTTACCCATCTCTGGATTTTTCTGGCGATTCTGGTTACAGGCTTTCTTGCAGAGGGAGTAAGGTTGACCATAACTGAGTCTTATAATTTTTTCTCTCCAGTGGGATTAGCTCTTTCTTTTTTAATGCCCGCCTCACCAATTTTCCTAAAAATATTACTACGAATTCATTTTATGCTCGCTTTGTTCTTCTTGGCTTACCTTCCCTTTTCAAGCATGCGCCACATTGTATCTGCAACATTAAATGTATATTACCAGAAAATTGAACCAAGAGGAGAAATAAAACCTATTTTGCTAGAAGGGGACTATTTTGGTATCGGGAGTGTGTGCGATTTTACATGGAAACAATTATTGGATAGTGATGCCTGTGTAAAATGTGGGCGATGCGATGATAATTGTCCTGCCTATCTTGCAGGTCATCCGCTTTCTCCTCAGGGGATTGTGAATAAAATTGCTCAAAATATGGAGGAAAACCATGCTCAAAAATCTTCTAGTACATGTGAGGATAGGGGTTTGTATAATGACGATGGAACCATAGGTGGAGAAGATATCTGGTCATGCACTAGTTGCATGGCTTGCGTTCAGAATTGCCCAGTTTTTGTAGAGCATTTGGATAAAATAATGGGTATGCGGCGTTACGCTACCCTTACAGAAAGCAAATTTCCTGTGGAATACAAGCAGATATTTAAGAATTTGGAGATATTTGGTGACAGCTTTGGAGAGGGCACGCTAAAAAGAGAAGACTGGTTATCCAATTTGAAAGTGAAAAAATTTTATGACAAAAAACAGAGTAATATAGAGTGGCTTTTCTGGGTTGGATGCGCTGGCGCTCTTTATGATGAAAGAAGTAAAAGGGTCATACTTGAGACGGTAAGGGTCTTAGATAAGGCAGGAGTTGACTTCGGAATATTGGGCAAAGAGGAACTTTGTTGCGGTGACCCTGCACGAAGAATGGGAAACGAGTATCTTTTTCAAAAACTTGCAAAGAAGAATATTGAGACTTTTAAGAAATATGGGGTTAGAAAAATTGTTACCAATTGCCCTCATGGTTTTAACATCTTCCTGAATGAGTATCCTCAATTTGGGGGTGCTTTTGAGGTAGTCCATATTACTGAGTTAGTAAAAAGTTTATTAAATGAGGGAAAATTAAAAATTAAATCAAGGACTGATAGCCTGTTTACTTACCATGATCCCTGCTACTTGGGGCGATATAATGATATTTATCAAGTACCGAGAGAAATTTTGGATTTTGCACTGGCTTCAGAAATTAAGGAAATGGAGTTTTCAAAAGAAACAAGTTTTTGTTGTGGTGCTGGGGGTGGTAATTTTTGGCGAGGAAAAATAACAGGGAGGAGGATTGAAGAATTAAGGATTGAGCAGGCGCTGGCAACAAAAACTAATGGAGTGATAACCTCATGCCCCTTTTGTGAAATTATGTTCAATAGTGCAGTAAAACAAAAAGGCTTAGAATACTCTTTCAAGGTTTTAGATATAATGGAATTAATCAATCAGGTAATTTGATCTTGCAATAAGGTTAAAACATTAATCAGCGTAAAGAAAAATATTCAATGAAAATAGTTGTTTGCGTAAAACAAGTTGGCTATATATATCACTCATTAGCAATTGATGTGAAGGGAGCTGAGATTGACCCTGAGAAGATGGTTTTTATGCTTAACCCTTATGATGAAATTGCTGTAGAAGAGGCTATTAGAATTAAAGAGCGATTGAGTAATTGTGAGGTTATTATTATAACTACAGGCTCATCTAAGTCAGAAGAAGCTCTTAGATATTCTTTTGCATTTGGAGCTGATAGAATGATCAGAATTGAAGACCAAAATTTTGGTTGTTGGTCAACAGCAATGGTTCTAGCTGAGGTGATCAAAGATTTAGACTATGATTTAATACTCTGCGGAAAAAAGTCAATTGATACGAATGGTAATAACGTAGCGTCTTTTCTAGCAGAATTGTTGGATATCCCGCAAGTTTCAGGAATTGTGAGACTAGAAACACTAGTTCAAGAAAAGAAAGCTATTGTAGATAGATACTTAGGACGAGGAGATAGAGAGGTTGTGGAGTGTGATCTGCCCGCACTATTTACAGTGGAAAATGGCCTAAATAACCCAAGATATCCTTCGCTTCCACATAGGATATCGGCTGAAAAGGAGAAAATCGAGGTGCTTAATCTAAGGTCCCTTGGGGTCAATTTAGATCAGGAAATGGATTTAACAGAATTTATGAGTTTATCGCCACCGAGGCCGAAACCAAAGAAGAGATTTACCCCTGACAGTAATCTTTCTGCAGGTGAGCGTATGAGATTAATTATGTCAGGGGGTGTTTCTGAAAAGAAGAGTGATTTGTTAGAAGGGAAATCAGAGGATATTGCTGATAGAATAGTTGAAGTTTTAATTCAAGAGAAAATACTATAAGAATTGATCCATCCAGAGCATATTTTCTGATTCTAAATTCTATACAGCTAAGCTGATGAGGTTTTTTAATCAAAAGAATTCCTCGATGCTCTGCATCGGGGTTAATAAGATAAAAATTCATTTTGATACCTCGCAGCTCTGCTGTGGGGTAGTTCATTCACTTATTTCAAGAAAATTGAAATTCTGTTTGAAATGGAAAAGGTTGAAAATGCTTTTATCGGCAAAAAGTCACAATGATATGATATGGTTGCCTAGCTAAAGGAAAAAATCCTTGTTTGTTTTTTAGTATACGTAATGTTTTTTTAAAAAAAAGAATAGGAATTAAGAAAAAGATATGGAGAAACTGCTGGATATATTAGCCCTTCTTTAATTAAACTTGACAGTGGTTTTGATGAATTCATGTAAAAAGGGAGGATAGCGATGGAATTACAATTCAAAAATTTATTTTCGCCTATTAAAATTGGTAATGTCACATTGTCAAACAGGATTATGATGGCAGCGCATATTCCCAGATTTTATCCAGCTGTTTCTGAACCAAATGAAACAATGATAAATTACCTTCAAGCCAGGGCCAAGGGTGGAGTTGGAGTAATTGTAACCTCCCCAAACTTCGTTTGCTGGCCTACAAATAGACCTTTTCATACAGCTCTTGAAAGTGACAGCATAATTCCAGCATTGAAAAAGGTCGCTGATGCTATACATCAATATGATACCAAGGTTTTTGCTCAACTAGCTCATCAGGGTAACTTTTCGTATTCTCGCGCTACTGGGGGTGGGTCAACATTTGCTCCGTCGGCTATACCGAGGATAAGCCCATTTCATCCTATGTACAGAGAAGTGCCACGTGAGATGGACGTGGATGACATAAGGCGATTTGAAAAATCTTTTGCTTCTGCAGCCAAGAGAGTTAAGGAGGCTGGGTATGATGGGGTTGAGATTGCGGCCATGTGGGGAATGCTGCACAACTCATTCTTATCTCCGATTTGTAATCGCCGTACTGACCAGTACGGAGGAAGTTTGGAAAATCGTATGCGTTTCATTCTGGAGACAGT
>JGI10211J34971_10003358_pt1 | contig 12842 bp, 25 predicted proteins | sample Etolagsediment_FD_34971 | JGI IMG/M metagenome (IMG submission 34971) | reverse complement strand
TAACGGAAGCAGAATTGTTAGTACAAAGAAAGCTATTGTCCCCTACAGAACTTAAAAATTTAAAGAAAATCTTAAATAATCAAAATAGTAAAAATCCTGAATTAAGGGATGCTGCTAGAAAAGATATACTAAATTTAATTCAAAATGCAGGGCAATATAATGTAGGTAATGAAGTAAAACAACTTATTTCTACAGATGCTCAAAAATTACTAAGAGACTATTTTGGAGATTATTTAGAATCTAATGTAAGTAAAAATAGTCTAAATATTCTTAAAGAAATAGAAAGAAAAGAGTTTATAGCTGCTGCTATGGACAGTATCCCAACTATTGTCAGTTCTTCTTTTAGAGCAACTGATGATGCTTTTGTTAGGGCTGCTCAAAACATAGCTCAAGACCCTAGAGGTAAAACAGAGTTTGTAAAAGCTATTAATCAACATTTTAAGATGTTGGGTGAGACAGCTAATGTAAAAACAGGTGTAGCTATATTAGGAAGAAAAGAGAGTCAAGTAGGTAGAAATATATCTTTTGATGATATGATGAAAGAGTTTCATAGAATTAGACCTGCATTGGAACAATCTGGAGTAATGGGTAGAACTGAAATAATAGAGCTAAGTAAGAAGTTAGCTCAAATTCCTAAAGAAATTAGGAAACAAAAAGGTATCCAAGTTTTTAATGACATCTTAAAAAATGCTTTAATAGGAGGGGTTTCAGCAGAAGCTCCTATTAGAGCTGAAAAACAATTTAACTTTACTATTCCAACATTATAAAAGGAGATAAGTATGAACTATGGTAAACCTATGAAAAAGAAAAAACCAGTTAAGAAGAAGAAGTAATGGCTAAAGGTGTTCCACATTATTTACCTAGTGGTAGACTTTACACAGGTAAAACACATAAACATAATGGAAAGTTGATGTCTGGAGCTACTCATACAAAGAGTAGTAAATACTTAAGTCATAAAAAACCTAAATAAAAAAGGGAGATTACTCTCCCTCTTTTTCTAGCATTAATCTAACTATTCCTAGATCAATGAGTAAAATCCACCCAACAAATGGGCTTTGTAGTTTTTCAGGGTCTACTAATTCTATACCAACATTAAACCCCATAATTAATTCCCAACCAAAATAAAGTTTCATACTATCTCCTAGTTAATTTCACAAGCACCACCAGAACAAGCTACATTGTCCTTAGCTTCTGTATTATCTTCTTCTTCGATAACTTGTGTTAAGTCAATGTTCTTAAGAAGTCTAAACATATCATTGAAAGTTTCTTCATCACAGTCTTCAAATGGAGCTTGAGTGTATGTACCACCATCATAAGGAAGCACTGAGATACCTGTATAATGGTATCTATTCTCCCACATCCAACGACCACAATCTTCCCACTCATTGTCTTTTAATGAAATAGTACAAGAAACATTATGTTTATTATCACCTCTAACATGACCTGTTCCTACCCAGTCAATGTTAAATCGTCTAACTCTTTCTAAGATGTCTGTATAAGATTCTGTTCTTAGTATAGCACCTTCTGGAGCTCTTTGAGGGAATGACATAACGGCTTCTAAATGAGGTTTGAATGCACAGTCTTCGATTAACTTAGGAAAATTTTCAATCATATATTGATATAAAGGTTCATTCTTACCTACACGCATACGACGGATATAGTAGTCGTTATGCCATGCATGGATACCACTAGAACTACCTAGAACAAGAGAAGTAGTCCCTGCAGGTTTAACTGTAGTAATCCTAGCTGATGGGTTAATGTTAATTAACTCAGCAACTCGTTTATTCTCTTCTATAGTCATTTCAGCAGCTTCTTTTAAATCTAGGTTTAACACACCACCTGATGCAATACCAGTCATACTTACACCTAATAAAGCATCTTCTTCAGAAGTTTCTTTCCAGACACTTCTTAAGTAATGGAAGTCTGTATACCCTGCCTGTAATGTACCAATAAAAGTTGCAGCCTTGACCCTAGCATTCAGTTCTTTTTGAGAAGTAACATCTGAAACATTTACTTCTACTAAGTTACAATATGAATTAGGTCTTAAGCTGATCTCAGCACAAGGGTTTGTGCCCACATCATAGTTATTAGTCCAGAAGACTCCAGGTTCACCTGCACCAGAACTTTCTACTCGTTTCCAGATAGCAGTCCATTGTTCTTCTGTAATCTCATCACGATTTAAAACAACTGAGTTATTAGCTCTACCTCTTTGTGGGTGTAACTCCCACCATGCTCCTGACTTAGCTGATAACATATCTAAATCATCTTTATCAAATAAACTAATTAAAGCTGCTCTACGGATACCACCAGATAACACTGCATCAGCAATATGACAAATCATATCATGTACTTCAATAGGTTGTAACTTTCTACCTATTGCATTATTCATAACAGCTCTTAATTTATCTAAACAAATTCTTAATGGATCAGGTCCTGGAGCTTTACCACCAGAAGTAATTAATCTACTACCTTTAGGTCTGATGTCTCTAAAGTCAAAGACTGGGTCTGACTTGCCTAATGTGTAAGCTTTAACTAATACCTTGATAGCGTCAGCCCAACCTTCGATAGAATCTCCTACAAGAAATCTCCTCGTTTTCTCTGATGGACCAACGATAGTAGGGAGTTTATCTGTATGTCTCCTCTGTACGCTAAAGCCCACACCACTTCCCCCAAGTAGATTAAACATGGTCTCGCTGAAAACGGCAGGATGATCGACAGGGGAATAAGCACAATTGAACATACGATTATTACTAAGCTCAATAGGAGTACCTCCAAACTGTAAAGACCGCATAGAAGGCAGTACTTGACGATTGTAAACATATTTATAGACATTCTTGATTTCCTCTTTTAAGTGTGGATATTTACGAATATGCATTACCATATTACGCTCTACTAGCTCGTCCCAAGATTCTCTCCTTTTAGCCTCTGGCACATACTTAGCATATTTATTAAAAATGGTTATGTCTGATAAGACTTTCTGACTTTTGTCCATATATTTCCCTCTTTTGTAATAGTTATATAAATTAATCGGTGGTAAACGGATCTCGAACATCGACAATTTCTAATAGTATATCATATTTTTCTTCAATAAGATCATCAAATCTATCAACTAAATCTTCTGATGTTACCTCCAATATTTCTAACAAATCAACTTCATTGATTTGCTCTTTGACTTTTTCTTTTAGTTCTTCAAGTGTTAATGCCATATTCAAGTTCCAATATTAAATCACAGTAATGTTTTATCTTAAGAATATCTTCTGCACCATTCTTATCTTTATGTCTAATAACATACTTAATGATGTTACCTTCTATAAAAGGAATGTTATTCCTATGAATAAACTCTGTGGGTTGGATAGCATACTTACTGTAGTGCTGTCCTCCGATTTGTACTTCTGTTGCTTTTTTCTTAGACATTGACAAACTTACCTCCGACTTTAGTAGCTAAGTTCTGTTTCCCTCTAAACCAATTACCACAATCTTGACACTGATAGCGTTGGAACTTAGAAGAGTTTGTATAAGAAAACCCTCGTTTCTGATGATGGTGTCCACCACAATTAGGGCAAACAATATCACCTTCAACAAACAATGACATATTAAGATGGTTCTTACACCATGCTTTAAATTTGTCATATACTTTTTCGAGAAGTATTACATCATTCTTATTATACTCCTCCATGATAGCCCAAGCTTCTTTGTCTTTATTCATACAACGAAGCCATAGCTCATGTCCCATGTGTTCTGTCTTTTTACCTAATCCTAATGCTTGAGAAACATAATCTAGTTTGTTAGATACAAATCTAAACTGCTTCCTAGCTACAGACAGTAAGTCAATTTGTTTAGCAGGGGAAGGTGGTGGCATACCTGCTATTAAGAATTCTTTATTTAGTGTTGGTATATCGAAGCGACTACCATTGTAATGTATGATGGCATCTGCTTCGTCCATTAACTTATGCACTGACTTTAACATACGCTTATATGTAGTGTTCTGTACACTTTTAAACATTACTTCCTCTTCCCCTAACCATTTAGCTGCATAACATAGTGTTGATGAAGACTCTAGTAATTGGTTCAATGAAATATTCTGTTGCCATATCCCCCAGACTGTTGCTAGGTTTGGGGATGTTTCTATGTCAATCAATAGTATTTTAGCCATAATTTTTCCTATACTTGTACGACAATATTAACAATTAACCTCTTAGATGTTTCTTTAGGAGGGGTTGCTTTATGCCATTGGTTAGAATTAAAGTAAATACATCCACCTGAAGATGGTGTCATTGACTCTACAATAGTCTTCTTATCTTCATCATAGACCACTGTATCACCATCACTATCGTTTATGTAATACACAATACTGATGTAGTTATCATCTTCAAGCATATCTTTATGTATACTAGCATCAACTTCTTCTTCACTATACACATTTGTTTGAGGTTTTAAATTAACTTTTAGTTTAAGAATATTTTTAATCTCTATTCCAGTACGATCTTCGAAGAAGTAGAGTAAGCTCTTAAAAGCTTCATAGTGTTTAGAGACTACTTTACCTTCTAAGAATAGAGGATGAACTAGTTGTCCTATTTTATCTTTATCATCATAACTAGAATAGTCAAACCAATGCCATTCAAAGGCATGACTAGTGGTTAAATTAAATAGAAACTGTCTGTAAGTCTCAGGAACTAGCTTTTTTATCTTTGTCGGTTTCATTTAGTTTATCTTTGTTTTGTCTAAAAATACGATCGAAGTTTTCTTCAAAAGACTTTCGATCAGTAAAAGGTCTTGGGCTACTGCCTTTTCCACCATCACTCATATAAATATCCTTATAATTATATAAATAATAGATACTATTAAAAATAGTAAAGTTATAGTCATTGCTTTTTCATCAGGAGTCATTTCATTTCCTTTTTAATAAACCCTTCAGGTAAATACATATAATCTTCATGTAGACAACTTGTATATTCTGCTTCTTTACAATGTTGTTGACACCATCTTGTAGCATCTGCACAACTCTCAAAGTTTCCTGCATACTCTGGAGTTTGCATAGTCCAGTATACCACTAATACATACTCAAACATATTACCTCCCTATTGTATCTTACCCTCATATACATGATCGGGTAACATATGTAGATGAATATGGTGTTCTCCGTCTACTTCTTCTAGAGTACAGTTTTCTATGATATATCTAACTGCTAGTGCCATAAGCATCTCTTCTTCATGAGGATCAATCTCAATCCCCTCAAAAGTTTTATCCTTTTTTAACCCTCTTATTATCACGAGATTTTCTTTCTTTTAAAGTTTTCTTATCATGACATCCACTGCAAAGTACCTGTAAATTATCTTTCTCACAGAATAACCTTTTAATGAATACATCCCAATCTACGAATCCTTCTTTAGGGCATACTACAGGATTAATATGATCCACATTAACTTCCTTGCCAGGATATTCTTTTTTACATTCAGCACATACATAATGAAGTGCTTGTCTGTTTGTCTTTTTATTTAGCTTTTTACCTACAGAAGCTTCTTTTAACACTTCATACTTTGGTGGGTATCTTCTATAACCTCCTCGTAATACAGATGTAATAAAAGTTTTTAATCTACCTTCAGTCCACTGTTTCGTTGCCATTTAACTTCTCAAATCTATGTTTGTAGTCATCTTCTAAACTTCTTAATATCCAAAGACACCTTGCGTTCATTAAAAACTCATCATCATGTGCATAACATTTACGCACTAGTTCCATCATTTCTTTTTCTGTTTTCGCATTAGCGAGAAGTGTACTAGCTTTCTTCGTCCCCATGCCTTCAATGCCTTTGATATTGTCACTACTATCTCCCTTGACACATTGTTCATAAAATAACCTTAAGCCTTCTAGTTCGGTCTGATCTATAAAGGTATCAGGCTTCTTCCAATTCTTTCCACTAATTTCCCATTGAAAATGTTTACCCTTAATTTGTAATAAATCTTTATCTAAACTACAAATGATTGTTTTATCTGTTTGGTAGATACCTAACATATCATCAGCTTCTAAACCATCAGAAGCTATCTCTGCATTCATCTTTTCAACAGCATACTCTCTTAATGCTTTAAGATGCTGAGGTTTCTTTGCAGTACGATTGGCTTTATATTCAGGGTATATTGAATTTCTGAAATTAGAACTTCCAGTAAGAAAAGCCCTGTAAGAATCGGATTTACTTTTGGAGAGAATGATGTCGAGTAGCTCTTCAGCTCTATAAATCGCAATCCCTACAGGGTCATTTTCAGCACTAGCCGCACATCTAAAACAGACTAAGTCCATGTCTATGAGGGCTTCTATGATTATCTCCTAGTACGGAATATCGTCTGTTAAATCATCTACGCTAGTGGCTGTACTATCTGTAGAGGGGTTTTCACCAAACACATAGTCTTCTAGTTGTTTGGCTACAGATAATACATCTGGTAATGTAGCACTTTTACCACCTGCTGTCAATAGTTGCACAGCACTTGATATGCTACTTTGTCTGACAATGTATTTTTGTCTAGCGGCTCTTTCTTCTTTAGTTTCGTAGTTACTCCCCGTAACTCGTGTAGTAGTAGAAGAAGACTTAGAAGAAGCTCCATCACCTTCCTTCTTCACATTTCTCCACTGCCAATAGCCATTGTCATCTTTGTATGCCTCAATCTCTAATCTATCATCTTTAGCAAAGGTTTGAATATCCTTAAACACAGATGGATTAGCGAAAGACATTAGTTTCTTACCTTGAACTTGACCTTGCTCATTCTTATAAGAAACTTCCAAAGATTGATAAGATCCTCTCGCAGTTTTTACTGATTGAGGTGTACCTACATCAATCAAAGTTACAATCATATATTACTCCTTATTTTAATTGGTATAATTATTATACCATGATTACCTTATTTGTCAAGACCAAACTTCCATGTCTTTCCAATTATTTCCAATTTGCACTTCTGCCTTCATTGGAAGATTAAATTCTACACCGAATAGTTTTTGAAAATTTTTAGGTACATCTTCAAAAACATCTAACATCATTTGTGATAACTCATCGGTGTGTTTGTCATCACAATCAATTATAATACTATCATGGACAGTATTAACAAGCTTAGCATCAGTAAATTTTCCTTTCATTCTGTTAAATAAAGATACTCTAGCAATAGTCATTAAGTCTGCTCCTAGTCCTTGAACAGGGTAGTTCAGTATTGTAGTTCTAGGAAAGACCTTCTGACCATTACGAATAGTAGGTTCAAATTCATAGATACGACCAGTAGGTAAGCACACTTTCCTAGTGCTAGTAGCTTCTTGCATTAGTTTAATATGCCATCTATGTAATCCTTTATACTTTAAATAGAACTCCTCTATCACCTTATCCCAAAACTTCTCTGATTTACTTACTTCAGCAAAGTTAGGATCATTAGCATAAGAGTAAGCACTTCCCCCGTAAATCAATCTAAACACAAAAGTTTTTGCTATCAAGCGACTTGGAAGACCAAACCTATTTTGGTTGTCGGAGTGCTGATCGACATCGTTCCAAATCTCTTTACTAGCGACTTCATCTTGACTTAAGAAGGAAGCACATCTCCATTCAAGTGCGGAAGCATCACCTTGAATTAACATATTAGTAGTTCTTTGCTAACCACTTGACAATCTGCTCTTTAGCATAATCATCAAGGTTTCTCATTACAATATCTACCCCTATCTCTGCAATAATAGAGTTAGTATCTCTGATTGTATGTATTACATAGGCTTCTTCTTGAGAAGACTGTAATTCCATACCTTCATCAAAGTCAGGGGTGTAGTTATCTATATTCATATTTCTCTCCTTTGGTATCTTGAATAAAACAATTCTTTTATTTCTCCGTCAAAATTTTGTAGATTCGGTCTTGAGGAACTAAGACGACCAGTTCTAGCAACGCACTGGTTGAGTTGCCCGTGTAGTTTACCTTTAAGCCAACCTTGAGATTGTCTGAGGTCTGGGAGTCCATTATAGTAAGTTCCTCTACGCTTTTCAAGGGTACTCCTGGTAAGGATACATTCAATAATTTTTTTAGCAGCCTTTGTACCCCTAAGACTTCTAAGCGTTTGTTCATCTGTGCTGTAATATCCATCTTTCTTCAACTCGCTTCCTTTTAATGGTTCTACTAATCTAGGTAGATCATAGTGGTAGTCTACCCAACCTAGTTTATCTTGACCCTTCCTATCACCAGTCTTATAAACCCCAATAACTTCTTTCTTAGGAATTGTAACACGACCTCCGTACAAAAGACAACTAAGATGATCGTTGCTATTAAAATTAAGATCAGGCACACCACAAATGTCATACAACTCTGAATTAATTTTAACAATCTGTTCTTCCATTTCCTGAGCATATTGTAAACTCTTTTCTTCTTCAAATAAAATTCCATTAAACTCCATTTCTTCTAACACTAACAAATCTTGATTATGTAAACTAATCAATCTTTGTCTTTCTTTAGGAAGAGCTTTATACTCTTCTAATTGTTTTCTGAATACATCATAAGTTATCTTTAAATCTTGTTCTAGATATTCTTCTAACATTTCTTTAGGAATCTCAGTGGTATCTATACCCTTCTTCCAATACTCTTCTGACACTTCGTCTAGCTTCTGCTCTAGCTGATAGTGTTCTGCTACACCATTCAATGATGGGTAAGGGTTCTGTTGATTAGTTAAAATAAAATGTACTAATTGACAATCCCATGCTCTCATGTGAGAGAAGTCTAGTCCATATTGTCTAATCCAGTGTAAGTCAAACTTTAAATTAAATCCTACAATAACATCATGCTCATTTAAAATCTTTTGTATCTCTTCCAAAGTATCCTTGTAAGGTGTACACGAATAATCAATATCGAATAGATATTTTTGTAAATTGTACAACCCTACATAGCATAACTTATTTTCTTCAGAGAATGGATTACCCTTAGCATGAGTAGTTGTTTCTACATCAAGAATCAGAGGTTTCATTCTTCTTTTCCTTTTTGTTATTACAAAATCCGTGAGATGTAAAGAAGTCTACTGCACACCACCACTTTTTATTATCCCACACCTTGCCTGTATCTCCACAGACATTACATATTCTTTTTTTAGATGTCTTCATATCTGCCATTATCTGCTTTTATTATTACATCAAACTTACCATGCCGTAACTCAGGAAGAGTATTTGAATCACCTACAAGTTTATTCTTAGAGATGTTTAAATACCTCATCAATTCAAATCCTTCGTCATGAGTTTTACCAATACCTAGAATCCAATCAGCTTCAGCCTGTTTGGCTGTCTTAGCATTAGCGACATGACCCATGTTCAACCACTTAACATTTTCTCCAGTACCATCTGCTTGACAAACTGCTATCACTGGAGCATAAGTCTTAGCTAACTCCCTAGCCCATTGATACAATGCACCGAGAGTTAAATCTGTTCTACCCTCATCAAATCCTTTGATCTTATCTATCTGATCGAAGATAATTAAACTAGGTTGTATCTTCTCACAAATTTTTTCAATCTCAGTTTTACTGATAGAAGCTTGATCTTTAATCTTGATCTGACCATTGGTCATCTCATAGTATTTCTTTTTGTTCTCAGGAAGGTTAGCTCCCATCTCTGTATCATTCAAGCCAAGTGTTGCTTGGATACATCTTAACATAACTTTCTCACCTTGTTCTTCGTTGTTTATCCATAACACATTTCCCTCTTTTTGATTACACATGAAGGACACTTCACTAGCAAGGAAGGTAGTCTTTCCAGTTTCAGGTCTTGCAAAGATAAAACCAAAATCGCCTTTTCGTAAAGAACCTAAAGACTGGTTTAAGCATTTTAATCTCCAACGGAGTCCAGGAGTCCTAACTTGTTTGTCATACAATTCTTCTAAATCATCAGAGACAAACTCAATCTCTTCTTCTTCCATCGGAGCATCAATGTCTATCTCAGAAACATGATCTAAAATATCTTGAAAGTCTTTACGACCTTCTGTTACTTCCAAAGACATCTCAGCAATCTTGTGAGCTAAAGAAGCTTTACGCTGTTTCTGTAAATATTCCTCGATACGAGTAGGATCAATTTCTATCGTGCGAAGCTTATCGAAGATAGCTTCGTAGATTTCTTTTTCAGAAGCTTTTATGAATGGATAATCTGAGAAGAACTTTAGTTCTAGATCTTCTACAGAGATATTTTCTTTCTCTGTAGTTTCTTGTATTGATTTAATACAATATAATAATTTAATTAAATTATTATTATTTATATTAATATAATTAATATATTTATTATATATATTATTATTTAATATATATTTAATTATAATTAATTCTAACATAAAACAATCCCCTTTTCAAGTATTTTTTTCTTAATCTCTTCCGTAGAGTAATCTTTTGGATCTGCATTAGACCATATAACATTCACTTTGTCAAAATATAACGAAGCCTTATTAGCCTCTGTAAGCGATTCTTTTTGTTTATCGGGGTCTAACCATACCCCAAGCTCAGAAAATTGCTTAGAGAGCCTTAAAATGAGTTCTAGAGGTATTACTGAGTTATGTATAGGTACACTAGAACACACTCGACTAACTTTTATAGCAGAAATTGCATCTTCAACTATAATAATTGCGTTTTTTGTTTTGTGAAATATTTTTTCATTCCCACGAATCACTCCACGAGAAATATACTTTGCACCTTCCTCATTAAAATTACGGGCATTTTGATAATTCTCTCCATTGAATACTAAATATCCGTAGTCGTCCCAAAAATAATTATCGTTTATCTCTTGATCTAAAAGTCCATATTTTTTTAAGTAGATCAATGCCTTACTAGACATTGTATTACTCGGTCGAAAGAACTTTGTATTGTGAACAGGTTTAATATGTCGAGTTTTGTATTTCTCTACAATATCTCCCTTAACATAATACCCACAAGCAAAACAATACTTATGTTGGTCAGAGTAAATAGCTAAGTTATTTCCTGACTTATCATTACCATTGGAAGCACATCTAGGGCAACGCTCATTGTGTAAAAAATGACTCAAAACAAACACTCCCCTACAAGTTCTAACATGGTTTCATAAGTTGTATCTTTTGGTTTAGGAAGAACCTTCAAAGTCATCTCAGGTTTATTGTGCATAAACCAAGTAGCTTCATGTTTAGCACGAAACCTACGAACTAATCCGTCTTCATCATAAACTAAAAATCTATAATCATTCATCAATTGAATTATCCTCTATAAATGCGTCTGGAGTCATCAAGTCTTCCCTCTCATCAGATAATATATCATTAGAGATTGTTGAATAGCAATAGTTACATAGATCAATATACTCTCTAGTCTCTACACCTTTTCTTGTTGACTCATAATCAGACAGCACTTTGTTACAAGCTTTACAACGCATATATTACTTTCTTTTCTTTAGAGTAGCACTCTCTATCACTTTTAATATAAACAGTTGACTTTGGATCAACTTGTGTGAAAGCATTTCCTTTTATACATAACACCTTGAGAGGTGTTTGTTTCTTAAAAGCTACAGATATATTATCATAAAGATAATAAATGCAGCCACCCATAACTAAAAATAAAACTACTAAAGTTAGATCTAGTATCCTTTTTAATTTATTCCTTAGCATTGTCAGTCCTCACTACTCTATAGTCTGTTTTAAAATAAGGCTCTAGGATAAAACCCTTATCAAAAGCAACCTGTTCTTCATCAATCAATTCTTGTATTGCTTTCTTCGCATCACGCTTTGATCTATAAACTACAGATTGGTTAGTTTCAGAGTCTGTCCAAGACCTTTCCCATATGCCATTATAGGTCTTAACTTCGATTTCATAAACTCTACTACCCATTTTGATACTCCTCTATTGCCATTTCTTCAAAGTACTCAAGATCAGATTCATCAATTAAATCAACAATATCTTGACCATCATCGTACTCTCTTGAATCATGTATAATAACTGAATTTATTTTTACATCATATTGTGTAGGACTATCTCCAGTTGCATAAGCATCTTTACATTCCTGTACAGAAGCTTCTACTTCTACAGATACTTCAATCTCACCACGATATTTATCTTCTCTAAAAATACTACTCTCGAACCACATCATCATCTCCTTCTTGTAACATATAAATTTTATCTAACAATTGATACAACATTTGTTGTGTATCAATAATTGTTTGACCTTTTCTTTTTTTAAAGACAGTAACTAACTTGATTTCGTTAGGTAACATCATAAGTCCTCCTTATCTACAACAACAAACAAAATATCATCACCATAAAATTTCCTGGCATTTTTGGCACACTGCTCAAAGTCATGTCCAAATGTATACCCTAAAACTTCCTGGTCACGATTTCTAATTTCATAGAAAACAAACTCTAACATAATTTTCTCCTTTACAATTTTTTATGATAATAACTTTTAAGAAGTTGTCAAGTCTTTTCGGAAAAATAAATTGAAAAAAAATTTACCAGTAAAATGCCATTTGCTAAATAAAGTCCAATATTTTTCCAAAAAGTCGTTTCAGCCCCTCAAACAGTCNATCTCCACAATCGCCGTATAAACGATTTTTATATTTTTTGTTATAACACCATTAAACCAAAAAAATAATCGCTTAAAACGGCTTAAAATGCTTTATACCCCTAAAAATTGCACAATCGATCACTATCAAATTTTGATTTAATTTGATGTAATGATATTAAAACAAAATTTAAATCGCTCTACGGGCTTTAAAATAAGCCGAAAATAGATCGATTATTCAATAATCAATGTATAAATAGCATTTGATAAAACAACGGGCGAAAAAAAAGCCCTCGATTAAGAGGGCTTTAATTGTTTTATCAGATACTATCTAATAATCATATATCG
>JGI10211J34971_10003357_pt1 | contig 12843 bp, 9 predicted proteins | sample Etolagsediment_FD_34971 | JGI IMG/M metagenome (IMG submission 34971) | reverse complement strand
AAGAAAAGTCTGCACTCGGTTTTTTTTTCAGTGGCCACCCGTTTAAATTTTATGAATCTATAGTAAGACCTTTTGTGCCAACCAAACTCTCTGAACTCAAACCAAGGGACACGAATTATTTGATGGTAGGGATTATTTCGGCGATTCGTTTCAGAGTAACGTCACGCGGAAAGATAGCTATTGTGACCCTCGACGACAGTTTTGGTAGGATAGACGTCGTTGTTGGAAGTAATTTATTATCAGATAACTATAGCTTAATTAAAGAGGATCAGTTGCTCTTCGTAGAAGGGCAAGTAAGCCCTGATGATTTTACTGGAGGCAACCGAGTTCGCGCCTTTTCATTATATGATTTAGCTCATATTCAAAATACGAAGGCAACACTTTTAAGTATTTCAATTAAAAATCAAAACCAAGCCTCTTTAATAAAAGAGCTTTTGAAACCCTATGGCAATGGATCCGCTATCGAAAAACATAAAAAATGTAGTGTAAAGATTGAGTATGAGAGTGCTGATGGCATTGTTGACATCATGCTTGGAAGCCAGTGGTCGGTTACTTTAGATGAGGATTTAATAATGCAATTACATCAAACCTTTGAAGAAGAGAATGTAAAAATACTTTATAATTGATGCTTTAATCACTTTCACATTTCATGAAAAAAACTTACCTAGACTTTGAAAAATCTGTTGAATCACTTGAGACGAAAATTGATAGTTTAAAAAATGCTCACGATGAGCATCCAACATTAAATATATCCTCAGAGTTAAAACAGTTGACTGATAAGGCAGATAAATCCTTACATGAAATTTACGATAATTTGACTGCTTGGCAAATTTCCCAAGTTGCACGTCACCCTCAAAGACCGTACAGCCTTGATTATATCAACGCCATCTTTTCAGATTTCAGGGAATTGCATGGTGATCGGGCATACGGCGATGATCCAGCAATCATTGGAGGGTTGGCACTCTTTGAGAAGCAATCGGTCATGGTAATTGGGCAACAGAAAGGTCGTGACGTTAAGGAACGTCAGTACCGAAACTTTGGTATGCCAAGGCCTGAGGGCTATCGCAAGGCTCTAAGGCTATACCGATTGGCAGAAAAATTTAACATACCTGTTATTACGCTCATCGATACGCCAGGCGCTTACCCGGGCATTGGGGCCGAGGAAAGAGGTCAATCGGAGGCAATTGCTAGAAACCTTTATGCCATGTCTGAGTTAAAGACACCCATTTTAAGTATCGTCATTGGTGAGGGAGGCTCAGGGGGAGCCCTTGCACTGGGCGTTGCTGACCATTTAATGATGTTAGAATTTTCAATTTACTCGGTCATCTCACCTGAGGGTTGCGCTTCTATTTTATGGAAAAAAGCCGAGATGGCTGAAACGGCCGCTGAGACTTTAGGGATCACCGCTCAACGCCTAAAGAAACTTGGCCTTGCAGACTCTATTGTAAAAGAACCTTTAGGGGGCGCGCATAGGGATATGTTAAAAACTATGCACTCAGTGAAGGAGGCAATCTCCATTGAATTGGAAAAACTAAAAAAACATTCCATTGATAACCTTCTGAAACGCCGCTATGAAAAATTAATAAGCTTTGGTGAATTTAGTCAATAACCGTGAAAGAGGATGTTTCTCTCTTAGGAATTGTTGAGCAATCTTTCAAGAGATTTGTTTATCAGGAAAATAAAAAAATAACCATTGATTTGGCCTTGAGTGGAGGTCAGGATTCAATGGCCCTGCTCTTTACCCTAAAAGAGCTCTCAAACACATACGCATTTACCTTGCGGGCCATTCATGTGAACCACGGCATAAGTCCTAATGCAGATGATTGGTTGAAGATATGCCAAGCGCAGTGTCAAAAATTAGAAATAGAGTTTATCAGCAGTAAAATATCTCTCGACGAAAATCATCCGCTTGGCACTGAGGGCCAGGCCCGAAAATTACGATACGCCAGCCTCGATAGCTTAAAAAAAGGTATCTTGGTGACCGCGCATCATCAACAGGACCAAGCAGAAACTTTTTTTCTACAATTCTTGAGAGGCAGTGGGCTGCGTGGGCTATCCTCAATGCAAGAATTTGATGCCAGTCGTTTGTTATGGCGACCTTTGCTTACAGTAAACCAAGACCTTATTAAAGGTTACCTTAGCCAAAAAAATATTGTCTATGTTGATGATGAAAGTAATAGTGATGATAAATATGACCGTAATTTTTTACGTAATAATATTTTTCCTGGACTACAAAAACGTTTTCCTCAGGCCATAAAAACTATCAACCGGTCGGTTGATTTGATTGCAGAGGGTTTTCGTTTAAATCAGATACTCGCTGAGAAAGATTTCCACCAATATTTAACTGGCGACAATAATTTACTCAAGCTAGCTGCCTTTGAAGAGATTGAAAGAGAGAGGCTACATAACCTGCTGCGTTGGTGGCTGAATATCAATGATTTACAAATGCCCAGCCAAAAAATTATTAGCGAGGTGGTAAGGCAAGTTTTGAGCAAAAAAAATGATGCTTTGATTAAAATTAAAATAACGGAACTGGTTTCGATTCGAACGTATCAAGAACATCTTTACCTAGTTAAAACGTCAACGGGTGAGAACTTTGAGATCACATGGAGTGGGGAGCAGTTTATTTCCCTACCCGATATGTCTACGCTCTATTTTAATAAACAAAAGGGACAAGGATTTAACTTTAAAAAAATTTCCTCAAAAAAATTAGTTGTTCGTAGCCGGCTTGGGGGTGAAAAATTTAAACCAATTTACAATCAACCAACGCGAACACTTAAGTCTTTATTGCAAGATTCCAAAATACCCCCATGGGAACGTGCAAAAATTCCATTAGTTATGGATGCCAATAAAGTTGTTGCTATCCCTGGGTTTGGAGTTGACTTTGATTATCAAGTATCAACTAATGAATTTGGCTACTCTCTAAGCTGGGATAAATCAACAACTTAGGAAATTTTCCTATATTTAACTTTATCACTTATCTGTAAACTTACTCTAAAATTAAATTAACTAAATAACCATGAAAAAATTTGCACCTCTAGTAACTATAGCCCTTCTCAGCAATGTTGTTCTTGCTGAGGAGACGCTCACCACAGGAACCATTGATGTCACGACCGTTGCACCTCTCCCCGGTATTGGTGTTGACGTAAATATTCTTCCTAGCAACGTTCAGGTCATCAAAATGGACGATGTAAGTGAGCAACCTGGAATATCTTTCGCTGATTACTTGGTTAACAACGCACCTGCTGTGACTCTGAATGAAGTCGGAGGAAATCCATGGCAGCCTGAAATTCGATTTAGAGGTTACACAGCCGGATCAATTCTTGGCAATGAACAAGGAATTTCGGTCTATGTTGATGGGGTGAGGCAGAACCAGCCCTTTAGTGATGTTGTGCTATGGGATACATTACCTCAGTTTGCTTTCTCGGGGTCACAGGTCGTCCCGGGTTCAAACCCAATTTATGGACTAAATACGCTAGGTGGAGCGGTTGCCTTTCAAACCAAAAATGGCCACATGTTTGATAAAACTAAATTATCTTTTACTAAAGGATCATGGGGTCGAGAAATTTCATTGGTCGAACATGGGGGAGTATCAGGCAACTATGATTATTATGCTGGCTATCAATACACAACAGAGGACGGATGGCGTGACTACTCCCCATCGCATCTCAATCAGTATTTCGCCAAAGTTGGTTGGGAAGATGAGGCATCTCGATTAGAGGTTTCTTACACCGGCGCGGATACAAACTTAATTGGAAACGGTTTGGCACCTAAGTATCTTTTAGGTAGCGATAATGAGGGGGTCAATACCGTTCCCGATGAAACAGAAAATCTCTTTGGGCAGCTCAATTTAGCTTTCTCGCACTTTTTTGACGATGATACGATGATCTCGTCCAATGCCTATTGGAAACGCTCGGACAGAAATACTTGGAATGGAGATGCCGAGATCGAACTGGATGCTGATAACCTGGCTTTATCTGGAACCACCTATAACAATGGGGACGATACAGTTACACTGTTTAGATTCACAGAGGATGAAATAGATGAGATTGAAGGTGAAAATAGAAAGACAAAAACTCGCCAAGATCTATATGGATGGTCAGGCCAGTTAACGCTCTCTCAGCCATTAATGGGATTCAATAATCATTTCATTACAGGCGTTAATATAGAAACATCCCTAGTGAAATTTACACAAGATGAGTATGAGGGGGCAACGATGCTCCCAACCCGTCAACTGGTTGATGGCACCGGTGAATATGAGAACAACACAGATCTTCAAGGACGCACAAATACGTTTGGGGTTTATGCTGTTGACACTTTTTCGATTGACGACAATTGGCATGTAACTGGTGGCTTGCGCTATAACTATCAGGAAGTTGACAATACCGATAAGCGCAGCGCAGAGGCACAAGAGGAGGGATCTTTAACCGAAAGACAGAGTTGGGCAAGGGTGAACCCTACGATTGGCTTAACTTATAAGTACTCCAATAATTTTTCAACTTATACCTCTTACAGTGAGTCAAACAGGGCACCAACATCGATTGAGTTGGGGTGCTCAAACCCTGCAATTGCATGCCAGCTGCCTACACAGATGGCAGACGATCCACCACTCGATGACGTCGTAGCAAAGACGTATGAGTGGGGCTATCGAGGACAAACCCAATACCTAACCTACTCGGGATCTGTTTATTCGCAGATGAATCATGATGACCTTCAATTTATAAATACCAATGCGCAAAATGGTTTGGGTTACTTTGACAATGTGGGCAAGACGTCGCGCAAAGGCCTTGATATGACCATTGGTGGTAAGACTATCCTTGGCATGGCTGGTACCGAAGGATTTTCATGGACAGCTTCCTATGGTTACATGAAAGCTGAATACGAATCTGCCTTTACTTTGGTTTCGGATGCAAACGATTCTAGGTCTACAACAACGGAAAGTTATGGTGGCTATGATGCTGAGGACTTATGGAGTGATGACGATGACGCCTTATCTGAGACGGGTGAAGCTATCCAAGGCGCACTTAACAATAATGCCGATGGTGATTTGGCAGCATTTTCTACAGCATTAGATGGCGCTAACACTGAGGATGCCGTTGAGACAGCTTTAGAGACGCTTGAGGCTGCTAATAAAGGCATCGGATCTGAAAACAGCGTCATTAATGTAAAGAAGGGCGATCGGATGCCATCCATTCCAGACCATAGCCTGAAATTTAGACTTCAATACGACTGGAATTCACTTCGTGTGGGAACCAATATTTTGGCTTATGCAGACACCTATATGATGGGCAATGAAAACAATGAGCATAATGACACCAATGGAGACGGCAAGGTTCCAGGTTATGTTTTGGTAAATTTAGATGCCAATTATCGTTTTACACAGAATTGGTCGATGAATTTCAAGGCGATCAATATTTTTGATAAAACCTACTACACGGGTGGGCGTTTGCTCATGAATGGATTTACAGGTAACGGGTCTGAGGCCCGTAGCGAGGTCTTCAGGGGCGAGGGACTGACACCTGGATCACCGCAAGCAGGATGGGTTACCATAAACTACGAGTTTTAAAAGTTTAAATAAATAAGCCATAATACAAACATCTGATTATGAGCCTTAAAAATCGTCTTCTTCTCTATATTAATTCCTTGCTTTTGATTGCAATGATCATTGGTGTCGCCGGCATATTACTGGCAGCAAAAAAAAATGTAAGGAATGAAATCTTATCAAGTCAGTCGCTGGCCATTTTTGCTATTGAAAGCGGCGTAAAAAAAAATCCCGAGTATTATTTGTTTCAAGAGGAGGGACAGGCATTTGGCCTAGCAAATTTGAATAGGCTTAGGCATTTAAAAATTCAATTCTATGACACGCAAGATAATCTAATTGACTCATCCCAACCAAATATTAATGAATCAAACACACCACCAAAATTTGTTGAGTCTATTATGACCTCCCTTATTAGTGTGATTCCCTCTGAAAAAATCAACATTAATTCTAGGGGAAATCCACTTGGCTATATTCTTATTACTCCAGAGCCTAAATATGAGATTAATGAGATATGGCAACAAGTTAAAAATGGAATGTTTGTCATTAGCATTTTTTTTATTTTTATTAATTGTATGATTTACCTTGTATTTTTTCATACCCTAAAGCCCATTAACGAGTTGATTGAGGGTTTTAAGAGGCTAGAAAATGAAAACTATAAAGTACGAATCAGTAGAACTAATATTATGGAGCTAGATATTATTGGTCAAAAATTTAATCGTATGGTAAAAAAACTAAAAGACAGTAATTTAAAAATTCATAAACTTAGTCAAGACCTCATCAATATTCAGGAGCAAGAGAAGAGAGATTTGGCGCGAAACTTACATGATGAATTAGGCCAATCACTGACTGCGATTCAAGCCGAGGCAGGAGCAATTAAAAACAGCAAGAATATAAAATCAAGAAACTTGGCGCTAAATAGCATTATTCTAATTTCAAAAAATATGATGTTATCAACCCGAGAGCTTATCAAAAAATTAAGTTTAGGTATTCTTGATGATATGGGTTTTGAAATTGCTATGGGTGACCTAGTAAATAACTGGACAAGGAGGCACCCTAATGTAAAAGTTAATTATAATTTTGATAAGGAATTAATTGGAGTAATGCCTCAATCCTTCGAAGCGCATATTTATCGAATAATTCAAGAGGCTTTAACCAATATTACAAAANATGCAAATCCTAAAAAAGCTACTATTTCACTTTCACTTCATAAAGATAAAAAAANGNTNCGAATTAACATAAGTAATGATGGCGTTAAGAATAAAATAAATAACAATGACGGAATAGGTATACTCGGAATGAGGGAGCGAGTTAGTCAGATGGGGGGCAGCATTGATCTCAAGAAAAACCGAAATTTTCAGATTAATATTGTTTTATCTCTACACTCATGATTGATTTAGTGCTTGTTGATGATCATGACATTGTTAGGGCTGGAATAAAACGCCTACTTGAAAACCAAAAAAAAATTAACGTTGTTGGTGACTTTGGATCTGGTGAGGCGGCCTACCGGTTTTTAAGAAATAACAACGCTGATGTTGTTGTAATGGATTTATCCATGCCTGGTAAAGGGGGAATCGAATCTACGAGGCAAATCAAAAAGCAATTTCCTAATATCAACATTCTTGTTTTATCAATGCACGATAANNCAACCATGGCGAAAAAAGTTATTGATGCTGGTGCTACAGGATACATTTTAAAAAATGATATTGCAGAAGATCTCATGCGGGCAATTCTNACGGTCGCGCAATCAAAACCCATTTTCTCAAACTCACTTAAGAAATCTATGTTAAACGAAACAGAGANCANCCTTAATAAACTAAATGATAAGGAATTAGAAATTCTAAANTCGCTTGCACGTGGCGAGGAATTAAAAAATATTGCTGAGGTATTAAATATNAGCTACAAAACAGCTGCCAATTATCAGACATCTATCAAACAGAAAATGAACATAAAGACATCCATGGATTTATTTCAAATTGCTCGAGATAATAATTTAATTGAATAACAGTCAGTTGTTATAATAGTAAAAAATTCTTCGAGAGTCATATGAAAATTGGTACCCCCTTATCCCCTTCAGCTTTAAAAGTGATGTTGTTAGGTAGCGGTGAATTGGGAAAAGAGGTCGTAATTTCCTTACAACGCCTAGGTGTTGAGGTCATTGCAGTTGATCGATACAAGAATGCGCCAGCGCACCAAGTTGCTCACAGATCCTATGTTGCTGATATGACAAATAAGCAGCAATTAGAAAAAATTATTTCGCTTGAGAAGCCACATTTTATTGTTCCAGAAATAGAGGCAATTAATACGGGTTATCTTAAAGAGATAGAAGACAAGCAACCAATTGTTATAGTCCCAAGTGTAAAAGCGGTACAGCTGACAATGAATCGTGAGGGGATTCGTTGCTTAGCAGCAGAAGAGTTAGGAATTGCTACATCACCATATGGATTTGCAAATAATATCGAGGAACTCAAAAGTATTGTTAAGACAGTCGGCTTCCCGTGCTTTATAAAACCGACAATGTCATCGTCCGGAAAAGGGCAGTCAAAGATTACTAGTTTTGCTGAAATTGAAAAGGCTTGGAACTATGCCGCCGAGGCTGGAAGAGTAAATAACGGCAAAGTGATAGTGGAGGGACTGATTGACTTTGACTACGAGATCACTTTACTGACAGTAAGAGCAAAAAATAAACAAGGAAGAGTAGAAACATTCTTCTGCGAACCTATTGGACACAGACAAGAACACGGGGACTATGTTGAAAGCTGGCAACCTCAAGCGATGAGTAAAAAAGCATTGGAAAAATCGCAGCAAATAGCGGAAAAAGTCACAAGCGCGTTAGGTGGCCTTGGTTTGTTTGGCGTCGAGTTATTTATCAAGGAAGACCAGGTCTGGTTTTCGGAGGTGAGTCCAAGACCGCATGATACTGGTATGGTGACTATGGCCACACAAAGACAATCTGAATTCGAGTTACACGCTAAAGCGATTTTGGGACTGCCCGTTGATACTGAGATGATAAGCTCGGGGGCAAGTGCTGTTATTTATGGACAACATGATGCTGATGGTATTGCTTTTGAGGGTATTGATCAGGCCCTCACTCAAAAAGGTGTAGATATCCGCTTATTTGGTAAACCAACATCTTTTAAGAAAAGAAGAATGGGGGTTGCATTAGCCATTGATAAAAATATTGAGAGCGCAAGAAATAAAGCTAGGAAAGCGGCAAGTACTGTTAAGCCAATTAAAAATTAATTAAATCATCAAACATGCGTAAGGAGGTATGCTACAATCGCGCCTCAAATCAATTAGGTAAATTCATGTCAAGACAAATCAGAAATATCGCCATTATTGCCCACGTAGATCATGGAAAAACAACGCTAGTTGACAAATTATTACAGCAGTCTGGTACGTTTGAAAAACATCAGCATATTGATGAAAGGGTAATGGATTCAAACGATCTTGAAAAAGAGCGTGGCATAACTATTCTTGCAAAAAATACGGCAATTAATTATAAAGATTGCCATATTAATATCGTTGATACCCCGGGCCATGCTGATTTTGGTGGAGAGGTAGAAAGGGTTCTTGGTATGGTTGATGGTGTTCTTTTGCTTGTTGATGCCGTTGAGGGACCGATGCCACAAACACGTTTTGTTACAAAAAAAGCCCTAGCGCTAGGTTTAAAGCCAATCGTTGTAGTAAATAAAATTGATCGTTCAGGGGCGAGACCAGATTGGGTAATTAATCACACTTTTGATTTATTTGTAAATCTTGGTGCCAGTGATGAACAGCTCGACTTTCCAATTATTTACGCCTCTGCCATCGAGGGCTATGCAAAGCTGAATGAGTCGAATGAGTCAATTGACATGAACCCGTTATTTGAAACCATTCTACAACATGTTGAAGCCCCATCTGGTGACATTCACGCACCGCTGCAATTTCAAATTTCAGCGCTTGATTATTCCTCTTACACAGGACGAATGGGTATCGGACGAATTAAAGATGGTGTATTAAAACCTGGTATGAACGTTTCTGTACTTTTGGGCGACAAGAAAAAAGGTGTTGGTAAGATTAATGAGGTTTTCGGTTACAAAGGACTTGATAAGGTTGCCGTAAGTGAAGCAAAAGCAGGCGATATTGTTATCGTGACAGGTATAGATGATATTGGTATTGGAGTAACTCTCGCCGACCCCATAATTAAAATAGGGTTACCCGTTATTCCTGTTGACGAGCCAACACTTACCATGGATTTTATGGTGAATACGTCACCACTAGCAGGAAAAGAAGGAAAGTTTGTCACCAGTCGCCAAATTAGAGATCGCTTAACTCGCGAACTAATGACCAATGTTGCCTTAAAAGTTGAAGATACCGACGATGCTGATATTTTTCGAGTATCAGGAAGGGGAGAGTTACATTTAACTATTTTGCTTGAAAATATGCGTCGTGAGGGTTTTGAGATCGCTGTAGGAAAACCACAGGTTGTTTATAAAGAAATTGACGGTATTAAATGTGAGCCGTATGAAAATCTAACAGTAGATATTGAAGATGCATCACAAGGCGCCATCATGGAGGAATTAGGCAGAAGAAAAGGTGAGCTTGCGGATATGCAATCAGATGGGTTTGGAAGAACACGCCTAGATTATAAAATCCCAGCCAGAGGTCTAATTGGTTTCCAGGGAGAATTTTTAACACTGACAAAAGGCACCGGAATTATGTCGCACGTGTTTGAAGAATATGCGCCAGTTAAAGCAGAAATACCAGGAAGAAGAAATGGAGTTTTAATTTCTTCTGAGAAGGGGGATGCTGTTGCCTATGCCCTATGGAAACTGCAAGATCGAGGCAGAATGTTTGTTCATCCAGGAGATATTCTTTATGAAGGTATGGTCATTGGAATTCACAGTCGTGATAATGATTTGATTGTTAACCCCATTAAAGGAAAACAGCTTACCAATGTTCGTTCTTCAGGAACAGATGAAGCTGTAAGACTTGTTCCACCAATCAGATTATCATTGGAATATGCGGTAGAATTTATTGATGATGATGAGTTGGTAGAAATCACTCCAAAATCAATGCGAATAAGAAAACGGTTTTTATTAGAACATGAAAGAAAAAGAGCAAACAAAAAAGTCGAATAAACTTCATACTAATAATAAGCTCAAGAAATTAGCTATTATAGGGCTTGGTTATGTCGGACTTCCTCTAGCTGCTGCATTTGCAAAAAAAAGAAATGTGGTTGGGTTTGACATCAGTCATGAACGAATCAAAGAATTAAAACAGCATGTTGATATTACTCATGAAGTTGAGTCAAAAAAGTTAAAAAGACTAAATAGTCTAATTTTTAGCTCAGAAAGCAATGATTTACGTGAATGCGAAATATTTATCATTACGGTACCAACACCGGTCGATATAAATAAAGGCCCCGACTTAAGACCTCTAAAAAAAGCAAGCCAGATGGTTAGTAAAGTCTTAAAAAAAGGCGATATTGTTATTTATGAATCGACTGTCTACCCAGGTGCGACTGAAGAAGAATGCGTACCTATTTTAGAGGAAAGCTCAGGCCTAAAATATAATATTGATTTTTTTTGCGGTTATTCGCCTGAACGGATAAATCCTGGGGACAAAACACGACCTGTAGAAAAAATTGTTAAAGTAACATCGGGTTCGACCAAGCAGGTNGCTAACGAGATTGATTTACTCTACAAAGAAATAATCATTGCAGGCACCTTTAAAGCTTCATCTATAAAAGTTGCTGAAGCCTCAAAAGTAATTGAAAATACTCAAAGAGACTTAAATATTGCGCTTATGAACGAACTCAGCATAATCTTTAACAAATTAGATATCAATACAGAAGAAGTCCTAAATGCTGCGGGTACTAAGTGGAATTTTTTACCTTTCAAACCTGGTTTGGTCGGGGGCCATTGTATTGGTGTTGATCCATATTATTTAATTCATAAATCAGAGACGGTTGGATATCGTCCAGACCTCATCCACGCTGCAAGAAAGATTAATGATGGTATGGGTAAGCACGTTAGTGATCAAGTGTTGAATTTAATGAAGCAAAATAAATTACCGTGCCGCAAGGCAAAGATTTTAATTATGGGCGTTACTTTTAAAGAAAATTGTTCGGATATAAGAAATAGTCGCGTTATAGATTTAGTGAATAATTTTAAAAAAGCTGGCTGCAATGTCAGCGTTTATGATCCATGGGCAAATAAAAATGAAGTTGTTAACACGTATCAAATTAAATTAATTGATAAACCAAAAAAAAGATATTATGACGCCGTTATTTATGCTGTAGCCCATGAACAATTTAAAAGAGGTAAAATTAAAGAAGCCCAGAGTATGATTAAATCTAATGGCATCATTTATGATGTGAAATATCTTTTTGATTTCGACGAAGTCAGTGGGCGCCTTTAATATTAAAATTTTTTTAGACCGCCAAAGAAGTTAAATAATCTTCATAATTCCCTTTAAAATCAATAATTCTATCTTTTTTAATTTCAAATATTCTTGTTGCAATGGAACTAACAAACTCACGATCATGGGTTACAAAAAACAGTGTTCCTTGAAATTTATCAAGTGCAGTATTTAAAGACTCTATTGACTCCATATCCATATGATTAGTTGGCTCATCCATAAGTAGAATATTTGTCCTGAGCAGCATGAGTTTTCCAAATAACATTCTTCCTCGTTCGCCACCTGAAAGTACGGATACCTTTTTCTTAAAATCTTCCCCAGAAAATAATAGTCGGCCCAGAGTGCTTCGAATGACCTGGTCATCATCATTAGGACCTGCCCATAAAGACATCCACTCAAAAACATTTGTATCTTTCTCAAATTCTTTTGCGTGGTCTTGCGCAAAATATCCAAGCTTAGCCTTTTCAGCCCATTTTATTGTGCCACTATTAGGTGTAAGAATATTTCCAATTATTTTCAAAAGAGTGGTTTTACCAATGCCATTTTCTCCAATGATGGCGATCTTTTCGCCAGCTTCAATCATTAAGTTAACGTTATTGAATAACGGTATATTGTACCCATGACTCATCTTACTCACTAAGGTGGCTTGCCTGTATAGTTTATCCTTGTCATCATATTCGAACCGTATAAAAGGATACTGACGGCTGGATGGGCGCATGTCTTCAACTTTAATTTTCTCAATTTGCCTAGCGCGATGTAGCTTGCCTTGCTTTCGAAGCATTAGCAGAAAATCGTCTGACAAAGTCTTGGAGCTCAGCTATTTGCTGTTTGGCTTTATCGTTGGCCTTTAATTGTTGAGCACGAGCAAGGGTGCTTGCTTCCATAAAATTATCGTAATT
>JGI10211J34971_10003356_pt1 | contig 12845 bp, 10 predicted proteins | sample Etolagsediment_FD_34971 | JGI IMG/M metagenome (IMG submission 34971) | reverse complement strand
TTATTTTGCATTAATTCATTCACAATCAATTTCGTAAAAATATTTCTATTTCCTTTATCAGCAATACTAAACTTATATCCACTTCCATCTTTAATACAAAATGGATCTTGTTCATCACTAACAATTGTTTCACATCTTACTCTAATATTTGGTAATATGAAATTCGTTGGATCAAACTTTGCATCTCCTTTAGCATATATTTTCTTATTTATATTCTCAATTATATCTTTAACATCTTTTTCATTTTTATCTTCAATATTTTTACTTAACTTCTCTTTTAATTTATCATCATTCTGTAAATATTGACTTATCTCAAATCTATATCTCTGATATGATTCATCCCTGTATTTCAACTTATTCACCTCAATAATTCTCTTATCAACATCCTCAATATCCTTGTGAATCTTCTCATCCACATCAAAATAATAAGGTATATCTATCTCACTTAAACTATCTTTACTATTATTCTCCTCCTTAACAGGAACAATTCTACCAGATTCCAAATAAACACCTACTATCTTACCATTATTCACAATTTTATTAATTGGTTTTACATTTAAATCCAATCCCTTCGCTAATTTATCTAATACCTTGATAACATCCTTATATGAACCCCTCTTCTGATCTCCAGGCTCAATTACCTTGATCTCTGTAATAATTCCACGAGGTTTAGTGGGAACAAATACTGATCCTTTTACTAATTCAACACCAACCACTTTATTATAATAATCAAGAACTTGTCCAGAAATAGGTATATTTGCACTTTTTAATTTATCAATTACTGTTTTAAGTAAGGGTTCTTTTTTAAGATCATAATTATATTTAATATTAAATCTCTTTTCATTGTCTTTAAGAATTAATTTCCAATTAATTGAATCATAAGGTTTGCAATTTTTATATAAATACTCAAATGTACGTATAACAACCTCATTCAATGCTGTAAATGTATAAGTTAATTCATAATTATTATTATTATTAAATACACTGCAAATAGGTTCATAATATTTTCTGTGATTAAATATAAACACTGTTTTTCTGTTTGGATCATACAGTTGATTTATGTTTTCTCCAAATGGACATAAAATATCTTTGTTCTTAATTATTATAATATTTAAACCCTTTTCAAATACAATACCAGGTCTTGAAAGAAGATCCCATAAATATGTTTCATTTATTTGTTCATTTGATAATAAATAATTCTTAAAATTCTGTAATGGATCAATATCATCCTTTTCATTACTAAATATTATCTTTAATGCACCATTCTTAAGTGATCTAAATAATGTCGGTGTTATCTTCTTAACAATTTCATTCTTAAATTCATCTTTTCCAATATCAACACCTGTATCTGCGGATAATATCTTTATTAGTGCAACAAGAAATGATTGTTTTTCATCATTTTTAACACCTGATCTAAGATAAACGGATTTTCCAGGTGTCAAAATATTACTACTAAAATTAGATCCAAATAATTTTTTTGAAAGAATAACTGGCAACAATCCAAACCTTGCATTAGGAAGTGGTATCTTATCTCTTCCAAGAATATAAAAACTCACATCTTCCACTTTATTTTCCTCAACTTCATGTCCCAAACATTTTTGATATTGTTTATATTTAGATGATTTCTTAATATCATGTCTATTCTTTCCACAACAAGGCAAACAAAGATTATCTGGATGAAATGTTGAATTCTTAAAATATGGAAAAAGTCCAATATCAGTCCCCTTATAATCATCCTTATCATTTATAATAACATCATGATCTCCATAAGGACATCTCCCAGTTAAACATGTTCCTTTACGAATTGCGCGTTTTCTAATATCAATTACATCAGCAATACGAATTGGTATTTCACAATAAGGACACCAAACTTTAGGACACATGTAATAATTTTGATGATCTTGATCAGAACCATATCTAAATGCAAATGTATATGAATCTTTTAATATTTTACTATTATTCTCGGGATTTCTATGCATAACCATTGGTTGTAATCCATTCTGACATTTTCTTGAATACCCCTCCATTTTCTCTTTCGTTTTGAAATTAAAAAGACGATTATCATATCTCTGCAATCTTCTCAATTTATAACTGTCGTCTTCACATAAATCTTTACATGTATCCGCCTCAAAATCAATCTCAGTTTCCTTACATTTTGCACTTAATGTAAAATCCTTTCCAATATTATCACTTAATGGATATCCAGATGAATCCTTTTCCCCTTCTCCTTCTCCTTCTTCCCCTTCTCCTTCTTCCCCTTCTTCTCCTTCTTCATCATCAAAATAATCAGAAATAAACTCATCACCTGTTGAATTAAAAACAGTATCTTCTAAATCAATATCAAAATCATCATTTTCTTCGCCATTATTTTCTTCAAATTCTATTTTATTTTCAAATACCTCTTCATCCTCAATATATTTTTGATCACTGTCTATCATAATTTTTTTAAACTCTGGATTCTTTCTATATTTATCATAATCATTATATATTGAAAGAAAATGTATTAAAAAATTATAAACATTCCCCAATAATCTAAAACTCTTCACACCCTCAATATGAAAATTATTATCCATTATCTTAATAAATATACCTGATTCAGTCATCTTCTTTCCATCATCATCAATCTCATACCCATATTTCTTATTCCACTCTTTTAAATATTCAGAAGCCTCCTTCATATTTTTATAAAAATTTTTCACAATATAATGAACAATATCATAATCACCATATTGGGATTCCTTCATTCTTGTAATCGCTAAAAATATCTCACCAAGATTCTTGAAATTATTAATTCTCTTATACTTTAATTTTAATGTATTCAATACAACCTTTTTCTTATCAGATGATACAGGAATAATATATGGTGTAAATGAATTCGCAAAATTAGAAAGTTGAGTAAAATCAATCTTTCTGATCTTACTAAAATTAGTAATCGTATTAATAAAATTAGTCTCCGTATTATCCCCAAATATTATATCACCATCCTTTGTAATATCAAACTTCGGAGGAACAATTTTATTCTTCCCCTTACTAAGCTTATCAATCGAAAAATCAATTTTGTTTATCTTACTCACAATTGATATCACTTTATCCACAGATTCCTTGATCTTCTCAAAATCACCCTTGTAATTCTGTGAATACGTTAATTTAATCTCCATTGCACCAGTCTTATAAAGATTAATAGTCCCGAATTTAGGAATTGATCCATCATAATGAGTTAAAAACTTAAAATTAATACCTTTAGTATTTACCTTAACAATTGTATCTGTTGAAGTGATATCACCTGTTAAATTAATTATCCAACTTCTTACAACTTTACGTGGAACAGATACATTATCAATAATAGGTTTATATATTTTATAATAAGGAACAATCCAATCTGGTTCTTTATATTTAATAAATGGTACATCATCGGATAATTCAAATAATTTAAAGATCTTTAAAAGATCAATTTTATCTTCTTTATTCGCAAAATTAACCTGGAATATATAACTAATTATATCACAAGGTTTAAAAGCATTTTCAACAACAGAACTCTCATTAATTAATCCCATTATATATTTTTCATAATTAATGTATTCCTTTGCTTTTTTAAACTCTTTTTCTATCTCAAGTAGATCAACGTTTATTTCACCCTCAATCCAATATTTCTGTAAATAACCATAAATAATCTTATTATTTATATCAACCTTCTTATTCTTCAAAAATAATACCTCATCATTAATATTATTTACATAAATAACATTCCCATCTATATTCTTAACAAGCGACATCAATAAATAATTATTCTTATTTATTGTATTCACATTTATCTTTGATCCAGTAATCTTATCCACAAACTTAAAATCTATATTCGGCTTCTTATCTACAGATGGTTCTCTTCCTTGATATCCCTCATTATATATACCAAGTGTATAATATTTGCCTTCCGTTTTAACCCATAATTCCTGATTTTTCTCAATTAAATAATTATTTTTATCTGGATTGCTTAAATATACGAAAATCTTTTTACGAATCGCATTAATAGTATCATCTAAATATATTCTGTCATATATAAACTTAATACTCTTCATTTTACCCCATGATCCTTCCACAGACCCAAATTTCTTTTTAAGTTTCTCTTTCTCATCCCCCGAAATAGATTTAAAACCGTCTTTCTCAATCTTATTTAAGATCTTACAATACTCTTGCGGTACTTTACCAATAAAAATATAACATTTATTATCTAATCTCGTTAATAAATGAACAGTAAATATAGGACTATCTTCAATAATACCACATTTATACATATTTAATTATACCTAATCTAACATTAGATATTTATTTTTGGAAAAATCTCTTCATCCTCATTATCATAGAATGTCTCTCAAATATTTTAATAACTATACTCATAACCAAATTCCTTGATCCACTCTCAATCGCATATCTAAATGCACTTTTTCCCCACTTATCCACAATTCTATGATCCGCCCCGAATTCCATTAAATAATTTATACATTCGGTGTTTTCATTATCTACCGCAATATGAAGTGGTGTTCTTTTATCATAATCACTGAAATGAACATGACTTTTATCATTCTTCAATAATTGTTTAAGTCTAATATGATCGCCCTTCTGACAACATTCATAGATCTCGAGTTGTAGAAGTTTATTAAGATTACTATCAATCTGTTTTGATATATTATTTCCAACTATTGAATTATCATAAATATGCATTCTAAACATCCTCGCCAATTTATTGAAAAACTTAACACCTCTCACCGAATTCCCATACTTATCTAATCTCGGTGAAAACACACAGATCCCACATATATTTGGAATTACCGCAAATATACATCCAGATACACCTGATTTTGCAGGGACACCAACCTCTGAAAACCACCGACCACTATAATCATACATACCTGATGTTGATAATACACAAAGAACGTTTTTAATGATATCGTTTGTGAAATATTGTTTTCCTGTTTTAGGTGATATTCCACCATTTGCAAGAATAGCCGCGAATAAAGCCATTGATTCGGAATTCATTGTAATTGAACATGTTTGAAAATAAAGTTGCAATGTTCTTTCAAGATCCGTTCCTTCAGGAAATACACCATTTCCACGCATCTTATATGCCAATGAATAATTATCATCTGCTGTTCGGCGTTCCCCCATATACACCTCATTATCAAACCCAACCTTTGTATGACCCAACATATTTTTCCATGTATTCAAAATATACGCATATCTCTCATCATCTGGACGATCCTTTTTAACAAGTGAAGTCGCCATAATTGCTCCCGCATTAATCATACCGTTATGTGGAAGATTATCATCGTCAAACTCAAGAGCATTAAACTGTTTTCCTGAAGGCTCTGTATTAATATGTTTTCTTACCTTTTCAGTACCATTTTCTTGAAGTGCGAGCATATATGTAAGAGGCTTACTACAACTCTGAATACAATATCTGTATTTACTGTCTCCGAGAAAAAGGGTTTGATTATCCATTGTATGAACGGAGATGGAGAATAATGCGGGATCTACTTTACCTAATTGTGGGATATATGTTGCTACTTTACCACCTTGTTCTTCTTTAAGTTCTTCATAGAGAGTAGTTATTTTTTCAAAGAAGTTTTTAACATCCATTTATTTATTTAGTTAGTTATAATGATTTTATCTTTATATATAAAAAAATGATAGCTTCAAAATTCTGTTCAACAACACTAATACAATAGCAGGTTGCTGCTCTTCAACCATGATTTACCCCTTTCACAACGCCACTTTCAGGCATATTGTTAAGTTAATGTTCATGGAACACCCCTCGAGGAGGGTGAATAAAAAAGTGGAGGAGAGGCTCTCGCTCTACCGCGAGAGCGAGAACGAGCGTTACCGACGCCTTTACCGAAAGGCGGAGAGACTTTTTGTGGAGGACCTTGATAGTCTCCTCTTCATGGAGGAGATGAAAAAGGCCATCAAGGACGCCAAGAGGAGGGGCTGGTAGCCTCCAAAGGTAGGTGCTTAAACGCAGCCCCCTTTATATATTATAAATGATCCAACTTAAAATTGATAACAGAGAAACTAAATTAATACCTCTTCTTGAAAAACCTTTCTCCGTGGAACAATTAGATATTGGTGATATTCAGATTGTAGCTTCTTTAGAAGATGAAAAAGAAGAACAGCTTATTCTTATTGAAAGAAAAACTATTGATGATCTTGCTAAATCAATAGTTGATGGTCGTTATAGAGAACAGAAAAAGAGAATCTTAGGATCTTCTTTTAAGAAGATCATTTACTTGATTGAGGGTGATATTGAGGGATATTCAGGATCTCTTCCAAAGAGTACTTTACGGAACACACTTATAAATTGTACGGTTAGGGATAATATTTATATATTAAGAAGTAAAGATCTTGAAGAGAGTTCATATATTATTAAAACAATGTATGAAAAATTAAATAGTGGATCTTATATGGTTGGTACCGGGTGTAAGATTACTCATACTCAAACAATTGTTCATCAAAATAAAGGTCGGAACAATACTCCAGAACAATGTTATATAAATCAATTAGCACAGATACCAGGAATATCAGGAAAAGTTGCAATTGAAATTGCGAAGGAGTTTCCCAAGATCAAAGATTTATTAGCGAAATTAGAAGAAGATCCGAAATATTTCAAGTCGTTTAAGGTTGGTGGTAGAAAGTTAGGAGTTCGTGGAGAGAGGATTTATGAGTATTTGATTTAAAATATTTATATATATTAAATGGCAACAAATTCAACTTTATATATGATTAATGTAGATACTTCTCAATTATTTCCGGACATCAAACCTTCTATAATGATAAATGTAACCCCAGATATAACAACTGTGAGAGATTTTAAATTTAGTATATTATATAATTTTATTAATCGTTCAACATCACTTGAAAATTTAGTTATAAACATTTTAGGTATTAAAGATGAAGATTTGATAGAAAATGTAGATAAAATTAAACTAACTTTTAATCATAGTGAATTAGATAATGATAAATTTATTACAAGAGACTTAATAAATGAAAGTAGAAAAAGTGCGGGTGCATTTAAAGCATTTTTATCAAGAGACGCAAGACCCCCACATGGTGGAGCAAAGAAAAAAAAGAAATCATTATTAAAGAGATGTTCAGCAAAAACTAAACTTGGAAAAAGATGTAAAAATAAAACAAGTAACCGTAAATGTAAATTACATAGATAATAATTATACTTAAAAACAATACGATACAAATAAATTAATTTAATAATGAAATTAATCTATTTTTTTCTCCCACTTTTAACATCTGCCCAATACTTCTTTCATCTCACCGATATACATCTTGATCTCAAATATGAACCTGGATCACCTGCTAATTGTGAAATAGGAGATCTTCTTGGAACGCGTTGTTGTCATAAAGATTCAATTCCAAAGAAACCATACAGAAATGCGTCTCAATGGGGAGACATGAATTGTGATCTCCCCTTTCAAATGCTTAATTACTCATTTAGTAGAATGAAGGAGATGTATCCAAATCCCGAATTCATAATTCTTACTGGTGATTTCCCAGGTCATCATGATCTATCTCAATCCTGGGATGAAAACAAAGAAGCTATTAAAAACGTAACCCGAACATTGAAATCATATTATCCAAATACAATGATCTATTTCTCAATCGGAAATCATGATACATATCCAATTGATCAACTTCCAGAACCACCATATAATACATATGTATATTCAGTATTTAATGATCTATTTGGAACAGAATATAATATTACAAATGGTCTTTATTATTCAGCATTGCTTTCACCGGCAGTTAAGTTAATTTCATTGAATACACTTTATTATGATAATTATAATTTGGTTGTTAAAAAAGAGTTAAACATAGTAGATCAATGGATGTGGTTGGAGAATGAGATTTATTCATTTAATGGAACAATCTGGTTAATTGGACATATTTATGGAAATACTACGGAAAGTTGGCCCTTATATTCGCAAGCATTAGATGATCTTTTAATAGTTCATAAGAATAAGATCCGATATCAATTTTGGGGACACACTCATATGGATTCTTTCCTAATTAATAGGGAAGAGTCTGGATTTGGATGGATTACTGGATCAACAGTTGAGGATCAACATTATAGTGGATTCCGAGTATTTTCTATAACAGAAGATCTAACGATTACAGATTATGATCAATTTATATTTAATACATCGTCGAAGAGTGAATATCCCCAAGTTATACATACATATAATGGCAGATCAGAATATGGATTAGAAGATATGGAACTGTCTTCATGGATAAAGCTTGCAAAGAATATTACGGAAGATAGGGATACATTTGATAAATACTATTGGAATTATTATACGGGAATTAGAGATCCAGGGCTTTGTAATGAAACATGTTGGAAAGATTATAATAAATGGTTTTATTAAGTTTTAAGGCTTAATATCAAATTCAACAACATCATCATCAACATAATCAGGAATTGGATCATGCATTTCCAATTTCCGTCCTTTGTATGTGAAGGTAATATTTCTGTAATAATTTTCATAAATACAATATTGTCCATTTTTAATTATTTTTTTACCAGAATCATCTCTTGCAATCCTGTTTAAAAGGCCCTTGTTTTCACATAATTGATATAAATCACGGATTGTTTTAATCTTAGATTCATCAATACAAAATAAGATATTGTCTTCTGATAATTCTAGTGGAAAAGGTGGTTTAAAATTCATACGTTTAATAACGTATTGATCATATGTATATTTGTCCTTCATTTCATTATTACATGATGCACATCCAATAAATACATTATCTTCATGCACTGTACCACCATAAGAAGCAGGTAATTTATGACAGACATTGGAATTTCCGTTATCAATTGTACCGTCACTCCTTTTCCTTTTAGGATAAAAGAGCTTATTACAAATTCTACAATTAGCACGGTCAAGATCACTGTAATCACGTTTCCATAATTCTTCTTTCTTTTTTAAAGAAGAAATTGTTCTCGGAATAGGCTTAAAATACCTGTCCCTGTCCCTGTCCCTATCTCTTTGAGAAGGAGGGTCTGTGAAAGTGTATTTTCCGCACCGATCAAACATTTTGATTTATATTTTATAAATATAAATTATAAATCTAATAAATCATTTTTTCCCGAAATTATATATTTGTATCAACAGGATTTGCACCATTATATTGTCCATTATCCTGCTTCTGAAGAGCCATTTCTCTCGCCCCCTGATATTTCGTTATTCTCTGAGCAAGTCCTGATAAAAGTGGTCCAGGAATACCACCTCCAGTCTGATAACCAAGAATATATCCTGCGGAAAGAACTTTTCCAAAGAAATCTTGAGACACACCACAATGCCATCCAATTCTAAGAGGGCTAATCTGTGTTTGACCCCGTTGTATTTTTTGGTGCATATTTTGTACATGTTTAAGAAATTGCATGATCTGGAGTCTTGTATCTGAATTAGTAAGAGCAGATGGAGAGCGGAATGTTGTAAGATCAAGATCTGAAGGAAGAGACATTTATAATATAAACTAGGAATATATTACACAATCTTAATATATTCTTCTAAAACTTGTTTATAATTTATTTTAGTAAGAAATGCGGTTCGTCTGATATTTTTAATATGATTAACAACCTGATCCATTGTACAATTATGTGATTTTCGGTATTTATAATACATGACGGCTGCAACAAGTGTTGCAGATCTTTGATTACCATCAGAACAATGAATGAGAACCGATGATCCAGAGGAGAGCTTATAATTTACAAGTGGTACGAGTTTTAACAAAGAATCATAAAATGTTTTGAAGTCATGTATAGATCTGGGATTTTCGGGAACATTTATCTGATGATATTCAAGAAATGGATTATGATTTGTTTTTGCAAGATAGAAAGGTTTGAATGTATTAGGGACTTCGCTTGTACAATTGATAATTGTGCGAATATTATTGGCGCGAATGAATTTTTCATCAGAGGAGAGAGTAGATCCGGAGATCCAGAGTTTATCAATAACTTGTGTAGGATAATCTTTAGAAAAAAACATTTAAATAGTTTAATAATAAAATAGAAATTATTTTGCATAAAAATACCTATTTAATATTTTTATCAATAAAATCTTTTAATGATGTAAATTTCTTTTTAAGCGATTTAGTTGGCTTAACAAATTCATATTCATCTTCACCACTATACTTAATTGTCCAACCATTTTGTAATGCATTGTAAATAAACTGCATTTTCTTCAAAGTTATTTGATCTACTGATTCAGACATTTATTATTACTGTGATAATTTATATTTAATAAATATACGTATTTTTTGGTGCGTTTATTTAATGAAAAAAGTATATACGTACAGTTATTTTTATTAATATAATTATAATATGATAGATACTCCTGATTTAATGTCGAAAGAAAAAAAAATAAACATAACATTAGAAGGAAAACACAAACAGATCCTAAAGAAGTTTGATAAGAAACAGAAGGATCTACCTAAAAAGGAGAAGCAGTTAAAGACAATTAGAAAAGAATTAGATAAGTTGAATAAATCGGAGAATAAAATGGAAGATGAAATTCAGGATAAGATCTATTTTTTGGAGAAAAGACTAAATAATTTAATAAATGATATAGAGGACATAAAATCGGGGTCTGAAATCACGGATTATTATAAAAATACGGGTGATATATTATTTAAGTATTATGATAGTTATAATCTGGAGAATATTTCCGAATCATTATCAGTATCCTCATCAACAAGTGAAGAAGATATGTCAAATAATTTGAATAATATTCTTAATTATATTGATCAAACATCATTCAACAAGAATAATTGTATTAATATGCATCGTAAAAAACTTTTAAACAAATATATGAAGGAGGTTGATGACTCATATGTGGATGATTATTCGGATAAAAAAGTGAAATACAAGAAATGTCGTCAATGTGGTAATGAGATGATCTTAAATCAGATTGAGAGTCTTCTTGAATGTAAGAATTGTGGGATCAGTGAATTTATTTATATTGATTGTGAGAAACCATCTTATAAAGATCCACCGCCAGAACAAAGTAATTATGCCTATAAGAAAATCAATCATTTTAAGGAGTGGCTTGTATATGCACAAGCAAAAGAATCAACCGATATTCCAACGGAGATCATTACAAATATTTACAAAGAGATTAAGAAAGAACGAATAAGGAATTTGGCTACATTAAACAAAAACAAAATTAAGGATTATCTCAAAGAACTCGGTTATGATAAATATTATGAACATTCACCTCTTATTCTTATGAAGATCCAAGGTATTCCTCCACTTCGTCTTTCACCAAGACTTGAGAAAAGATTAGTTGATATGTTTACCGAGGTTCTTCCTATTTATTCAATTGTGAAACCCAATAATCGTCGTAATTTCTTTTCATATTCATATATTCTTTATAAATTTTTGGAGTTACTTGAGTATGATGATGAGAAGAGATATTTCAATCTTTTTAAAGGAACAGAAAATCTGAAAAAACAGGATATTCTATTCAAGAAAATCTGTAATATCCTAAAATGGGAATTTATTCCTTCCTCATAGACATATACTCCACNTCNCGAATAAGCTTATTATCTCTAATAAGNTTTGAAAGATCCGCCTTTTTAGCANTACTCTTAAATTCAATACCNTTANTCCNAAGCAANTTCTTCATCTCTGCTACAGTNGCACGNATAATATTTGTATTGATCTTCTTCTCANTTTTATTCTTTGTTTCCGCTTTAATAATGAGACGTTTTTCACGTACTTTCGCAATTAAATCCGCTTTTTTATCACTACTTTTGTAATCAACACCATTTTTGGTGAGAATTTCTTGTAGTTGTTTTTTAGTAGCACGAATTTCNGTTGAACGTGGTGTAACTTTACGTTTTCCTTTACATTCAGATTTATTAGTGCTTTTTTTACTTAAAAGAGAATCAATAAAAGATCCTTTCTTTTCAGATTTCTCAGATTTGCGGAGTTTTAATTCTTGATCAATTGCGTTAATGTATTTAACGAGATCTTCGCGTTTTTTCTTTAATTCAATATCTGATTTTTCTTTTACTAGAGACATGTTTTCATTAAAATTAATATTTGTATTAAATAAAATATAAAAATCAATTTTTTAAGAAAAACTGAAAATAATTATTATTAATTTACAAATTAAGAATAATAGTGTTTATTTAAGATATGAGTAGGTTTTTTGAAACGTGTGGTATCCCTTATTTTGTAGATCCATCGTATCTACAACACGGGAAATATACAACTTTAGATAAGATTGGTTTTGAAGCAACTGGATATCTTATCTCTGAGGATAAGACTGAATTTGTGAAAATTTTCACTGGACCGCATCTTTATAGACAGAAAAATACCTTGAAATTATTATTGAATGCGATTGGATCAGAACCAGTACCTGAGTTTTTATTACTACCAAGTAAAATTATTCAACTATATGGAGAAATGTATGCATTTATTTATGAAACAGATGAATCTGTATCTGATTTATTTAATTATTTGGGGACAGGAGAAGGTAAATTATCAAATGATGAGTTTAAACTGTTGATCAAAACCTTTATTAAAGCACTTAATTGGTTTTCCAAAAATAACCTTTCTCACAGAGACATTAAATTTGAAAACATTCTTAAATGGAAAGATGGAACTTTTAAATTGATTGATTATGGTTTAATTAAAGAAATTGATTATATTGGTATGGGGGGAACAGCAATGTATCTTCCGTATGTTATTGAAAAATTAATTGTGTTTTCAGAAAAAGGATATTACAATAAAAAATCATTAACTAAATTGATTTCAAATTCTTATTACAGACGAACAT
>JGI10211J34971_10003354_pt1 | contig 12851 bp, 14 predicted proteins | sample Etolagsediment_FD_34971 | JGI IMG/M metagenome (IMG submission 34971) | reverse complement strand
AACCTTTCTAACCTTTTATCAGATTATACCACCGTTTTCGGCTTTGTCAAGTCAATTACTTTTATCCAATTTTTGAAAATGATTTGGCAAAGTACTGTTATATGTGGTATTGTAAATTATGGCCCTCGGAAAGTAGCATGGCAAAACAGCTAACTACACAACAGAAAAAAGTCCGATGGGCGAAACAGGCCATACGAAAAAATCCGTCATGGGGACGGGACAAACTCAATAAGGAATTAAAATCACGTTATGGCAGTGGCATTCAAAAACAGCAGTTATCCGATCTCAAGCATCTCGTTTTACATACCGCTGCCAAAACCACAACAGCCCGAGAACGGGTATTCGAGAAAAGAATATCCAAATCAGTCAAATCATCTTCCCTCAGAGTTCCATCAGACGTTACCGCTGCACCCAGACTCGATCATGACATTCATAGACGCTACGCAGTGCCCATCAATAAAATGCCTCGGCCTGATTTACCAAGGCAATATTTTGCGGATATCGAGTTTCCCTTACCGATCACTATCAAAGGGGATTACAAAGCCAAAGGGTACAAAAAGACCTCGTTCGCAACCGTTTCTATAGGTATCATGACCCGCGATGATTTTGTGAGAGTGTTCCGAACCGGCAAAATGGATAGCGATATCAGCCAAAAGATATTAAAGGGGTACGGCCAGCCGGATGACCGAATTGATTATTCCATCGTGGGATACTGGGCAACCAAGAACGTAGTAACGTAAAGGGGTGAATATGCCATCAGACATCGGTATTTTGCACATTTATGCTCAAAACTGGGAACATGACGAATCGTACATTGTCGGCAACAAAAAGGGACTAATACGGTTGCGTGACTGCCTCAATAAAGTCATTAACTCTGGCATCCCCAATAACATAAACCACAAAGAATCAGATGTAGTTTTTACATCCGATGGCGAAGGATATGAGGTAACCTGTATCAACACAAATCAGGATGATATGACTCGCCCTGTGTGGACCGAGTTGGCCTTACCTTATATAGAGGACGAGAGAAACAAGGACAAAAAGACTGCCCGTGATTTAATCTGAATATCATGCGACGCTCACAAGTTGAGGCTCTTGATACATCCGTTTATGGGGCTGCAATACACCCGTTTAAATCGCGTGTGTTGAAAAAGGTGGCCATATTCGGGCTAGATTCCGAATGGTACACAGACAAAAAGGGGAATAAACTCGTATGCTGGCAATTAAGCCTCGATGAACAGAGAACCAGACTCTATACCAGTGAATTGAACTGGGAAAACCTACATGCCGCATCTATGAACCTGCTACGGTGTGCCGGTAAACTCCCCTCAGATTATACCGTATTCGCGTATGGTGTCTTTCTGGCTACGGCTGAGGCTCAATGGTTACTGGGTGCCGGACTTCCCGGAAACGTATCTAAAATAGAGGTTTATGGTGCCCACAAACTCAATATCCACTATCGCATCAGGCATCATAGAAATATGTACTTGTTCGATCTGGCCAACTGGGGTCCACGACTGAAAAGCCTTGCCCAGACGTTCGGACTTGAAAAGCTCGAATACGATGTAAAGCACCTTCACAAAGACTCGTTAAATGACCCCGCTTTCCAAGAATACGCTTTGAATGATGCATGGATAACCGGCGAAATACTCCGCAGTCTGAGAACAAAAGTCCTTGAAGATTCTGGAATTGACATACTGTTGTCAAAAACTCCGGCCAACACTGCGGCCAACCAGTTTAGAAAAGACTTTGTGCCGTGCGTGTCAACTGGCCTGAAATTCGTTACTGCCGTGAGCAAAAAGACGGGCGAGATATACGACTATGCCCGAAACACATATGCGACGTTCCGCAATGAAGATTGCAGGTCCCGTCGATATGCTCTCTATGCCAGCCACGGCGGGCGCAAGGAAATGTTTTTCAGGGGCGAGTTGCCCCTTGTTTATGAATACGATGCCTCAAGTGCCTACCCAACCAGCGTTATGAGGTTAAACATATTACCTCTCGGCGATCATATCAGGGAAGCTGGTACAATTGAAACGTGGCTCGATGCCAAAGGCGGCTGGGGCCAGGTACAATTCAAATTCCCCGATGATTGCCAATACCCATGCCTACCCGTTGAGGAAGACTGCACGAAGTTAATCTATCCCCTCGAAGGTGTTAGCGATTGCACTACTTTTGAGGTTAAGTTGGCCCTTGAGATGGGGGCTAAAGTAGAATTGATAACAGGGTACTACTATAATGAGGGTGTAAACTGGATGACCAATTATCAGCGTCTAATGCTTGAGAAACGAGCGTTATCCGATGATAAAACCCTCAATGCCATTTACAAGCTCATGTCGAACTCAGTGATCGGGAAACTTACCCAGAAACGCAAGTGCCAGGATTTAACCGGCATGATTCGTGTATCCGAAAAGACGGGCATCCCCGTAACTGTCCTTCAGAATACGCTCAACACTGAGGATATGGGAATAGATAACTCATGGAAGTTCGGCACATGCTTCATGCCTGAATGGAATACCCTCATACTCGGATGGTTCCGTGCGAATATCTCACGTTTGGCATGGCAATGCAATGCGCTACAGATTGCTACCGATGCGGTATTCACAACCGAATACAAGGGCGAACGGTTTGAACACAATGGGATAGTTTACAAACTCGAAGGCGAAGGCGAATATGTGGCATATCGGCCAGGACTGTACCGTCTGGGCGATAAACGCGCTCACCACGGCGGTACGCTGGCCGCTGCCAATGAAATATTAGACAAGTTCATGCCCACTCAATACAGTGTAGAATACATGGCTACACGGATAGTATCACTACGGCAATCCATATCCAGCCGAATGAAATTAGGCCATAACTACGAAATACCGCAATCTCTCCGATTACAGTTTGATAACAAGCGTGCCCTCAACCCAGACGGCACAACCAGACCTCTTAAATCAGTCAAAGAATTTTCAGACGATGACGTATTACAGGAGCTTACATGCGAGCGCGTGTTAGTCCCGACCTGAGAGTAGAGATACATGTATACCGCAAGTCACCCCGCAATGGGTGTGATGACCTTCTTGTCGATATCAAGCGAAAGCCGAATGTTGGCATCGCTTTGGATGATGCGGGACGGATAACGGGTATTGCGGGTTGCCGGTGTGAGATATTGGTAAATGGGGTTAAGCGGTTTCGTGTGTGGAGAGATTCGAGGAAACGAGTTTGGGTGTCAAAGCCGAATAGCAAAAGTGTGCCATTCTCACGAGTGGCAAAGTTGATAGTTGAAGGCAAGCTCGATGTGGCTACTAAGCATAATCGGACATGTGATACTGTATAGCATCGCCCATTTCGTTATCAGCCTGATAGTGCTGGCTGTTGTAGTGGGTGTTATCTACTTCCTTTGAATCACTCATCCAACTTGGTTCTGACTTCCCATTGCCCCTTATTTCTGCCTGTGGTCCGTTTGGCGAATTTTACCTGATAGCCTTTCTTGGTCAATCTCTTTGCCACCCGTTCAGCTTCCACTCTCGTATCATGGAACGAGTATGGCATCCATCCTTGCTTTATAGTGTACTTCTTAACGGGCTTCTTTTTTCTACCGAACATGTCTCAACCTCCGTTTTTGTATTCGCTTGGCGTGTAGTCGCTCTCGTTTGGCCAGCATGTCTAATTTGTGATCGAGTGCATCCAGTCTGGCTGGTAACAAAGTTGAGTGCTTGAACCACTGGTCAAACAAAAATCTCATTGAGCTTGGCATCTCGAATTTGTAAACGATCAACGAAAATATGATGCCAAATAATAAGCATATAGCCATAAAGCCCGGATAAGTGATAGACAGACCCAAATACTTGACACTGAGTTTCCACCCGCTCGTATACCAGAAGATGGCTGACACAGATAATGCAGTATAGATGTTAATATATGGAGCAGTGTTTGTATACGTGATTTTGACTGCCCCAATCAATGGGTTAAGCTGGTGCTGTTTTGTGATGATATGTTTTAATTTCATACTGTCAATAGCTCACTTTGATATCTTATTTCAGGATAGCTGTTATTCTGCCTGTAATGCATCACTGTTATTCCCACGATCAACCACCAGTATGGAGCAAATACAGTCCAAGTGATATGATCGAACAGTCCCAACGTAATTAAACCCAACCACAGATACTTATACCGACTTTTGAACAGGCAGTATCCGGTAACTATCACCCATGCGATAGCGGCAAGGATGCCTACCTGATCTAATACCACCAACGGGACATTGTGTACCTTGGGATACCAGTCTTGTTTATTATACAAAGCATACCCATGACCTGTCACGCTCGCGGTTTCGATTGCCTGTCGATAAAGCGGCAATCTTCCTTTTCCCCATGAATAAGGGTCATCCTTTAGGTTATCATCCCATACTTCTGCATGAGCGATTTCACCAGTTGATACCATTGCCGAAACATCTCTCATTCTATCGTATTCGGTCCACCCTGGCCCTGATGCTACCCAGATACCAAATAGTATGGCTACAATGGCCAAGGCTCGAAGCATCGGCTTTGACCACTGCCGTTTGATGACAGCATATGCCCCTATTATCCCCATAAATACGAGTGCTGATGGTGAACCAGTGAACAGCAATCCAAGGCAACAGAAGCCCGCGAATATAGATTTCCACTTTGTGGACTTTATGAGATGCAAACCGGCAACTAATCCGATAGCGATAACAGCATAGCCCAAAGCATAATTCTGCCGATCGATTAACCCCCCGTTGCGAATATCCATCCCGATTGACCAATCGGAATAGAAGATAGCGACCACTATCACGCTGATAGCCTGTATTACTGATAAGGCAATTATCGGCCAGAGTAACCTTAATCCGAATCGCTGGCCCAGATACAGCATGGATACCCCTACCATCGTGATGAACAGACCATTGATGTAAGCGCCATCTATCAGGCATCGAATACAGATGAATAGAAGGATAACAGCCAACGGGATATATGCCCATGAAAACGGGGGCAGTTTGTGCCGAGGCCACAGAACGGCTGCCGTAACCGTCACTATGGCCCCGGCTAAGAGAGGGGGATAGAGGAAGGAGAACGACGAATCATAGGCCCATCGGGATGTAAACGTGAATAGTACGGCAACTATTCCAATCGACCATGCCATCATTTAACCGCTTTCATTTTAGGGGTAGATGACCGTTTCTGATGTATCTTGATTCTCTGACGAGTGTCTATGTCCTTCTTGTGCCTGAATTTGGACTTGCTGTCGGATAACGATGCTTTGATTCTGGATAACTGGTAATCGAGTGTAGCGTAATTTATTCTACCTATTCTGCGATGGTCTATTTTGTTTTCCATGACTGTCACATCAACTACGCCGGATCCGGTGATATTGCTGATGACTTTATATGTCCCCTTGTGTTGCGCTGGCTCGACTTTGAAAAAGTTGCCTCCATATCGTTTATCCAATGCTTGCTCAATCTCTCTGGCTACGTCTTTCGGGTCATCTGGTGTGGCAATGTCCCAATCCTCAGTATGCCGTCTGAGGTATGCGGGGAGTTGCTTATTGACAGCCCTTGCCCCATAAACAATTTCATCACTGTTGATTAACTTCAACTTGACAACCTTTTCGAGTTCGCCTTTGTGCTTGTAATACTTTTCAGCGTCTTTAAGTGTTGCCATGTTTCACCCCTTTTAACACCCGCATGAATTTATTGTGGCAAACAAAGCCAGCAACAAGAACGTCGCTACCACTGCGAGTATTGCATTCATGATACCTGGTTCTCCGGTTTCAATTCAGTCATTTGGGCCATCCGTGACACATGAAACGCATTGCCCATCCGTTCTAATTCGTGTCTCAAATGCGGCATTATCGGCTTGCGAATACACTTCATCTTATTGCCACACTTGGCACATCGTACTATCGGGTCTTTTGTTTCCGGCAATACCCTCGATTCTACCTTATGATTGGCATTGCATATCCAGAGATAGGATTCCAGCAGTTGAAAACTCGTTTCGTTAATGTCAATCTGGCATATTGGCGGGTCGTTCCGGTAATCGTACCCAAGTCTTATCACGGCATGATAGTATACGGCAGGAAGTAGCATTACTTCCAATACAGTGCCCTCTCGGATAACATCATGCGACTTTGGATTGAGAAACACTTGATATGTCCGGCTAAAACATCGTGATTTACCCAAGTCTCCGGCAGGGTTTCGATCATCCACGGTATAAGTCTTGTATTCCTTGATCTGTTTTTCGAGTGATACGGCATCCTCAATGGATATGAACGTGCGCCAGCTTCCCCTTACGTACCTCATTATCAACCTCCCAAATTGTTAGTCCGACAATGGCCCACCAAACCGGAGCAATGGTTGTCCAAATGAAATGGTCAAATATGCACAATTCCCCGATTATAACCCAAAGTATTCTCATCTGGTTACTGCCGATCATAAAGCAGTATATCGACACTGCTACCCATGCAATGGCGCCGAATAGCCCTATTTGCTCCACGATAACCAGCGGGACGTTGTGAGCGATAATTCCCTCGTATGGCGCGTCCATAGAATCAACTGGTGCCCCGTTATGGTCTACGCGATAGTGGAACAGGCTGAATCCGTGCCCGAATGGCGTGATACTGGTCAATGCCCGTTCATATGCAGGGAATCGGCCATCGCCATAATCAGGGGCTTCCTCGAATGATTCAACGGTCATGGCGTCAACCGTGTTATGCGTCATCTCTGATATTCGATGTACGGTTTGATTCATTCCCCCGATGACAGCCCAGAACGCTATAAATACAATCAACGATGCCCCAATGGTTGATATCAGTTTGCGATTATCGTCCAGGATGCGCCATGCCTCATGCCGATGATAGAGTGCCACATAAACCATCAGACAACCGATAACGACCAATGCTTCCGGTGAACCTGTTAAAAACATAGCGGCAACGACCAATGATGAATAGGCTATCAGCCGTTTGTGGGACTGGATAACGAATAATCCTGCGCCCAAGCCGATACCCATAATGCCAATAGCTACATCGTAGTTTGTGCCCGATACCATCCCGCCGGTGGTCATGTCCTCAGTATGCCATGATCCCACAAACAAGACGTAGCCGAACACGCTCAAGGCCTCGATGGCCGTAAACCAGACAATCAGAAACAGAATCTTTTTGCCATAATGACGGGCCATAATGTACACGGAAATGAACGCTAGGATAAACGCTACCCCCGCGAATGATTCCATCGTCCTCTCTATCGCCAATCGCATCATCATAGCGAACAGGATAATACCTATCGGTATCGTGATCCATAATGGCCTCCAGTTGAATGAAAATGTTTCAACCCGTATCGCCCAGTTTACGGCAAGGATAATCAGAATAACCCCTATCCAAGGCAAGAATATTACATTGTCATCCCATTGCAACCACTTGGAATGAGTCCCGAACAGCATCAAACCCAAACCAAGCATCCACGGGACTATTGTATGCTCATGTCGGCGTATCAAGTGCCAGTATCTCATGACTGATATTTTTTAATCTCGTTCTGCGTTTGTTTGGTCAGTGCCCGTTTTTGCCTTACTACTCGCCCACGATCCCGCATCCGAGAACGAAGCGAATCCCACTCATTAGGTTCAGGCTTATCATCAGGGCTATTGTCATAATCGTCATTCTCGAACACCTTGTCCTTGTTCCGTGGCATGGTAGCCCCTTCTATCCATGCTATGATAGCCATCAGTATACCAAGCCAGAACAGGAAGAAGTAAATGTCGGTTACCCCAGAACGTAACTGATATGCCCAGATGGCAAATATAAGCCAGACGATGCCGCTGGCCACCACCAATGAGGCGTGCCTGAGATAATATCCGGCAACCATCATGCCTAAGGCCAGAATCACAAATGCTATTACCATAAAACTCTCCTCAGTGAAATTTACCCAGACTACCAGCCAGTTGATCCACCATGCTGGCTCGATTCCTTCTGCAACCTCTTCATCGTAGCATGTTGAGTATACTCCATCCCTTTCACCCCATGCAGTATAATAAAAGTCATTTATCAGACTCAAATCATCATGCGTTGCGCTCGTGCCTGTGCCGGAATATACCAGATCGCCATCGCCCGGATAGGCTGGATAATCCTCGCACTTGGCATAGATGACTGTATTGGTCGTTCCACTGGTTGGGGCTGTCCAAGTCAAGTCAATAGTAGTGGCATTTTGGATCGCATCCAAATTGGAAGGACAATCTGGTATGGCAGATTCTTCATCGCCATATCTAATAAGATCATCTGTCATGCCTAAATAGCTCACTGTATGCCATGCCAACGTCCTATAGCAGTCAGAAAAACGTAACTCGTCTATTTGCCCATCGTGCTTGTTGCCATCAATCATTTTCAGTGTATCTACTCGTGTGGCCGGTGCAACCATCGCTGGATTGGTGGCGTTCTGAACACCATTTAGCCAAACATACCCCGTGGTTGTGGTCAGCGTAAAGGTCATGTAATACCATGTCGATGCATTGGACAAGCACGCATTACACGCCATTTGTTGGTTTGCGGCAGCCTGAAAGGTTCGTAATGTACAACCGCCAGCCGCAAAGTTCTCAATATAATATCCCGATTGGTTCCAGTTTCCACGTTTAATAAATCCTGCATCATTAGCAGCTAGTGGATCTACATCTCGCCATCCCCATAATTCGATTGAAAAATCACCCGTGAAGTCAAAGTCTGCGCTAGTGCCAAAACTGATCTCGTCATTGTTAGCATCGAAATACTGACCGTATGCTACTTTACTTGCAATCTGTGCTGGTCCCCCTGACTCTGTTTTGGTTCCATCGTTGTCATTGGATGTACTATCATATATGTGTGAATCATCAACACCATCAGCCATGTGATAGACACCCTTAAAATGTTCATCCCAGACATTCTCGGCGACAGCATCATTCGTATCACCTACATACGTATCATTATCTGCGTGTGTAGAATCATAGTATAAATATAGTATGGTATTAGCAGTTGAACTCACAGTACCTGCATTTACCCACAACCATGCAGTCTCCGAACCACTGTTCCAGTTTTCCACCTCGACATAACATTCGGTTGTGCCGTCCGATTTAGTCACTGCTATTTTGTGGCTATTAGCCCCAAGCTCGTCAAATACGAACGATACATTTTTATTTGTTGTCCCTGACGATGTACTCAAATAAACAGGTAACGGGAAATTGGATAGATCGCTACCGACTAAATTATTATTTATGGTTAATTTTATCCTGTTTCCCCATCCACCTGCTAACCAAGGATCGAGTATAAATAGCTCTTTATCCAATTTAGATACTGATAACGATTTATTATTAGGTTTGAATCCTATAAAATACTCATTCAGCTTTGGGTCATTTGTTAATCCTAAAAATGGCTGTTCTATAAAGCAACGAAATTTGTAACGTGTGTTTTTAGATATGGGTCTATCTATCAATAAAGAGTGCCAATTACTTTGTTCCAATAACTTCCATTGATTGATTGAAATGTTATTACTAATTGGAACATAATCATCGTAATATTCAATATATTCAACTTTATGATAACTATCACATTGATATGGCTTTTCATTTTCATCGTAACATGTTGTTTTGTAAGATTCCATTTTAGTTTTAATATGCGGAGCATCTTCAATCCATATTTCCACCTGTTTAACTTGTACCGTACTGGTTTCAAAGCCAAATACCAGATCAATTGCCCCTTCGAGTGATTTGCTGTTGATTTCAAACTCTACCCAACCAGATCCTTTCAATACTTCTGGAGTGGCTGAAATATAGGCATCTGCTGTATCGATATAGATTTTATTGCCGTCTTTTGACGGTGATATCAACCATGTATCTATATCTTGGTCAGATATCAGACTAGATTCATCAGCTTGAATTGGACTCACTAGCCCGACAGCCAGAATCAACAGTAATATTAACCATATTGAGCGTTTAATCATCATACCCCTCAAGGTCCATAAGTCATCCCTAGTCTTCGGTGTCTACTCTCCAAGCGTAGTCGATACCATTAGGTGCGGTGATATAAATGTTGGTTGCGCTTGGTGCAGCACTCACAACAGCAGGTGTGCCACTGACTCCGAGTAAAGTCACTGTGATATCACTTTTGACAGGAGCTACATTGCATTCGTGAGCAATAGTTTGTTGTGCGCCTGTTCCAGTCGATGAGCCGGAGTTGACGGTGACATAACCGATGTTTTTGGCAATATACGTGCTAACGCGAGGGGTGGAGAATAATATATTGCTGGCTAAGTAATTCCCCGTAATTGACATGTCGCTAATCGTTCTACTGGTATCGTTTACTCGTATACTGTTATAGCCACCACCGTTTTTGAGGTAATTGTTACTAATTACAATATTTGATGCGTCGTTGCTGGTGGTATACAGATATATCGGATATACCTTTGTATCCACAATGTTGCCATCTATAATCACATTGCCGACATTATTAACCAATATTCCAGCCATCGGTGTTTCTGCATACGCTAGATCGCACCCAGTAACACTAGAGTAATCTGCCCCTAAGTTGAGATATATCAACCCTGAATTAGACGCATTTATCAAATCTCCCCGTATAGTCTCGTTGCTAATCGTAGTGTGATTTTGCCGGACTTGTATTGCCGAGGATGTAACTGAGCCGTGGAGTACATAGGTATTATTTGAGACTACATTTTGGGAGCCGGATTGATATTCGAGGTAAACAATATTACTGGGATATCCTGCGTCTGCCGGACTTACCGTAAAATTTTTGAATGTGTTACCCGATACCTGGCAATCATTAGCTACTGTTGTAGCATCTGTACCTAATTTAACCCCTACATCAATGCAGAATCCCTCAAATACGTTATTCTTTAGCGTGGCCCCTCGTGCGGGACTAAAATATGCCCAATGATCTGCGTAGCTATCCGCAAACCGGCAGTTTGATACATGTGTATTATCCCTCAATACCACATTAGACCGAATCGTGCCGTGTATGTAGCAATTCTGTATCCTGACATTATCATGTCCGTTTGCAACCTCTATTCCATGCCCCGCACCGGATGATGGTGTGCCAGCACCAGTATTGTTAGCGTAATTGCCATTGAGTTCCAAATCCCGCACCAGCACATTATCTGCATCAATATAGACTAGGTTTATTCTTGATAGATCAAGACCATCAGCCATCCTGATCTCAGTTCCCATCTCACCTTGCAAAATAGTGCCGTTGGAGTTTATCTCTATTTGCGCGATGGCCACATAAGACCCAGAACACAGATGAACAATCCCACCATTAGCGGCATCCAATGCCGCCTGAATTTCCACATTGTCACCCGTCCCATCACCAGTAGCCCACGCCGCATTCCGCGCTTCCGTAGACGAGTTGCTTGCTGCAACCGTGATGACGGGGAGATGGTTGTAGCCCTTCAAAATCAGTTCATCGCTGTTCTCATTGTAGAACTCATAGTATGTTACCCCATCCCAACATCGCTGGAATTGCCATCCGGTAGTTACACCCGTACTCACAAACCCTGCATCAAACCGAATATCTTCAAATACCCAGTTATTACCACCTGCCGTTATGCACGGATTGACACCATCCCGTGAGATGTACGATGAATAGCCGACCCCTTCCCAAACCACGTTCCCAATCGCCCTTGTCACATTGGAGTCGAATGAGTAGTTGCCACCGAAAACGACTATCTTTCCCCCACTGGCTGGCAATGCGTTCAATGCCGCTTGGAATTGCGTATTATCCGTTGCGCCATCGCAGGTATAATCCGGTGTCACATCGGCGTAAGCCTGCTCCGGTCCAATGGTCAGGGTCACTACATCGCCAAAGCCGATAGTTAGCTTCCCTTCCTCTTTTGGCCCATCGCCCGCATAGATATTGACATCTATGGTTAATGCTGCAATCGCAATCAACAGCATGACCATCCCTACCGAGAATGTGGCTATTAGTGTTTTTCGACTCATCGTTCTACCCTCCATATTATCCTAGCGGTGCCCCGCCGTCTGGGTTTATTGGCCTGATGTACCCCTGTAATCTGAGCGTTCTCAGTAAATCCTTCAGGTTTCCCACAGACCGGACTCCCCGTTGTTCCAATTTCCGCTTCAACTCGTTCTGCGTCATTGGGCCATCATGGGACAAGACTATCAGCACTTGCGTTTTAATGCCTACATCATCCCATTCCTCGGACTTCTGCCGGCCAAGCGGTGTCAAGCCGATTTGTATTAGCTTCGGCTTGCGACTATCTGATTTTGACAAATTCTTTTCGACAAAGCCTGTCATTGTGAATGGTTTATTGCGACTCCTGACACTTCTCCGTCTCATCTTGTGCCTCCATGAGTAATTCTCTCAATGATTCCCGTATCGGATTATAGATACGGGTTACATACCAATATTCAGCCCCAAAAAACAAAACCATACCCACGATAAACCCCGGCCAGCCGATAGCCTTGCCAAGTAATATGGTAATACCCATAAATATAGCTGGCATAACATAAACCGGATACATGAATCGCTTCGGCATCCTTCGTGTGATTTCGTTCTCAATTTCTCTTGGCGTCATAATCCCCCCCGTTCTCTGGCTTTCTTTTTCAGTTGTTTTCTGAGTGCTTCCGGCACCCTGGCCACCTGCGGATTTTTTGAATTGAACAGATCCACCCAACGATACCCGGCCAATGGCGGATGCTTGTATGCCTCGATGGGCGATAGTGCATCAGTATCAACTATGATCGGTTTCTCGTTCGACATAAACGTACCCTTGGATGAGTTGTATTTCAGAGGATACAGCATCCCCCGATAAACACCCGGTCTTGAAGCCAATGCTTTACATCTTATCTCTGCCGTCACTTCCG
>JGI10211J34971_10003353_pt1 | contig 12852 bp, 2 predicted proteins | sample Etolagsediment_FD_34971 | JGI IMG/M metagenome (IMG submission 34971) | reverse complement strand
CACGGCAACCTCCACATTGGTAAGTACCGGAATATATCTGGCACCTGGGCCGTATTCAATGCTAGTTTCGCTGAGCATATTGCCGGTAAAAGTGATCTGACTTTGCTCTCCAATTTTCAGCTTATAGGCTGTTAAAGGATTCCAGTTGCCAATGGTGTTGATACTTTCTGATGGCCAGTATAATCCGCCTGTGTTGTTCACCATAATGTTGATCAGGTTGAGGCCCACCGGATATTGCATAATGGATTCAATATTCGGATCCAGGGGATTTAAAAATGAGGAGAAATGTGACCATCCCTGGAAAAGGGTGACGTTTTGCACGCCCACAAACACATTCACCTCAGCCAAATCGGATTCAAGACTTTGAGCATCCACAGCTTTGGCTTCGATTTTCTGGTTTCCGAAAGTGAGTGGAAGATCAATATCCCAGGCTTCGGTACCTGTAGCAAGCTGCCACGCGCCACCATTTACCCTGACAAAGATTTCACTTAGGTCATTGTCGGCATCGGAGGCTGTTCCTGAAATTGTGATTGGGTAATCATAATTGTCGCTGTCATCAGCAGGCGAGGTAATTGCTATCGAAGGGTATCTGTAGATGGTTAGAAACATGCAATCAGTCGAATCCACAGTGCACGGGCTTTCCGGAACACAAGTAAGGCAAAGCTCAACCGATCCGGCAGCAATATCATCATCGCCGGGTGAGTAAACTGGGTTAATGCCGGTTTCATTATCAAAAGTACCATCCCCGTTTGTGGTCCAGCTAACTGCAGTATAATTCTCAGCATAAGCATCCGAAAGGGAGCATGTTTTATCTTCGGCAATAGCGGCATCAATTCCAGCAAAAGCAACAGGCCGTGGATGGGTTGACCAACTTACCGTTACGGCATCTGCATCATCACAATAATCCGCTTTGCGCAAAGTCAGAATTTCAACCTGTGTTTTATCAGTTGTCGAAATGTTGCTTCCCGAGGTGTACGCCAGCCAGGCCGACCATGAAGTTCCATTATTGGTGCGGTACGAAAGTGAATCCATACTATTGCCTCCGCTTCCGGGTGTGAGCATAGCCGAAACATCAGAGCCTTCACAAACAATATCCACATCCGGCATTTTGGCAAAGGTTCCGGTTACCGGAGTTTGTTCTACCATCCAGCTCACAGTGTCGGCATCTGCATCATCACAATAATCCGCTTTGCGCAAAGTCAGAATTTCAACCTGTGTTTTATCAGTTGTCGAAATGTTGCTTCCCGAGGTGTACGTAAGCCAGGCCGACCATGAAGTTCCATCATTGGTTCGATACGAAAGTGAATCCATGCTATTGCCTCCGCTTCCGGGAGTGAGCAAGGCCGAAACATCGCTTCCTTCACAAACATTGTCTGTATCAGCTGTTTTGTTTAGAATGCCTGTAATTGGTGTTAGTTCAACCGTGATTTCTATCACATCCGACTCGGCGGCACCTGTCCAATTGGCCATGCAATCCACACGTGCCAGGCGTTTGAACCAGGTAGTGGCGTAAAGAATGCCCGGTGCATAAGATTCCGAGTTGCTGTTTTCAATATCGCTGAATCCTGTTGTGCTGCTACTTGTTGATTGTTGCCATTTGTATTCAAGCGTGCCACCGTGACCTGTTGCTCCCGATGTGCTGGTTAAGTGATTCGGAATGCTGCCTTCACAGATCAGCTGGTTTGCTGTAATGGTGCCCCCATCAGTCGGATTTTTACAGGTGGTGCCGGATGCTTCCTCACTGTAAGCGGTTTCAATCAGCTCGCCATTGCGGGCTTTGACCCTAAATGTATACGTTTCGCTTGTATTCAAATTGTTAATTGTAACTGTTCCCCAGGCAGTTTGCCATACCTCAGTGGTATTGAGGGAACCATCGGTCTGCACAAACATCGCTGTGCCGGATTCGTTGATGCAATATTCAGTGCCGGTAGGGTTTCCATTTACACTAACCGTAACATCAAGACTAGTGGCTGTAGCACCGTCAACTGTTGGTGCAGCAGGCACATTGGCCAGGGTCCAGAAATCAACCCTGTCGCCGTAGCCTGTTCCCAGTGAATTGGTGGCATGGGCGCGCACATTGTAATGCGTATTGACATCCAGACCTGTGAAGTCTGCCGTAAAGGCTTCTGCGGTGAAGTCGCCGTCTTCGGACACATTGGTCACTTCGGCGTCGCCAATGGCTTTATCGGTATCAGTATACGGATACCAGATCAAACCACGGTTGGAGGCGTTGTCGCCTTTTGTGTTGGTGATGCTGCCGTTGCCGGTGGCTGTTGTGGTTGCAATTGCAGAAACGGCTTGTGTAGTCACTGTCGGAGCTGCAACAGGTGTACCTTGGGTACCATCGCCAAAAACTGTCGCAACATCAGCACCATTATAGGCTTGCACTTTAAAGGTATAAGTAAGCCCTGTAGTTAAACCATTTACGGTGATAGTGCCCCATTGAGTGCCGGTTTGTGAAAACGGGAATGCACCCAGTGTCCCATCGTTTTGTACAAACTTACTTGAACTGGTTTCCATGATACAGAACCTGGTGCCCGTTGGATTTCCATTTGATTGGATAGTTACATCCAGCGTAGTAGCTGTGGCTTCGTCTACAGTAGGTGCTGAAGGCACATTGGCCAGGGTCCAGAAACTCTCACGTTCCCCATAACCTGTACCATACTGGTTGGTTGCGTGTGCACGTGTGTTGTATTGTGTGTTCACATCTAAAGCTGTCAACAAGGCAGTGAATACACCTGTACCAAAGTCGCCATTTTCATCCACATTCGTGACATCTGCATCGCCAATAGCTTTGTCAGTATCGGTATACGGATACCAGATCGCTCCGCGGTTGGAGGCATTGTCTCCATTGGTATTCGTAATTGTTCCGTTACCTGTTGCCGTTGTAGTAGCAATTGTTGACACAGCCTGGGTACTTACTGCAGGAACTGCAACAGGCACACCTTGTGCATCGCTACTGAAATCAGTTTCAATATTATCACCGTTTCGGGCTTTTACTTTGAAAGAATAAGTAGTTCCGGTTGTGAGTGAATTCACTGTAATACTTCCCCAGGCTGCAGCTGTCTGCCAAACAGGTGTGGTATTGAGCGAACCATTTGCCTGAACGAATTTGCCAGTACTGGTTTCAGTAATAACAAACTCGGTAGATGCAGGGTTGCTGTTTACATTCACTGTAACATCCAATGAGGTAGCGGTGGCTCCATCAATTGTTGGTGCAGCAGGCACATTGGCGAGGGTCCAAAAATCCGTTCTTCCGCTGTATCCTGTTCCATCCGGATTTGTAGCATGGGCACGCACATTGTATCGGGTATTTGCCGTCAGGCCCGTTAAAGTTGCTGTAAATGTTGTTTCGCCAAAGTCGCCACTTTCATCTACGTTGGTTACATCAGTACCGCCAATTTCTTTGTCGCTATCGGTATAGGCATACCAAATTGCCCCCCTGTTGGTAGCATTTACACAAGCCTGTGTTATTGTACCATTGGCAGTGCTTGTTGTAGCAGTTGTCGTTGTGTTGCTTTGAATAGTAAGCACAGGTGGTGCTACGGTCGGAACAGTGATCGCGATGACATTCGACTCAACTGCGCCGGTCCAGTCAGTTGAGCAATCCACAATAGCCAATCGTTTGTACCAGGTAGTTGTAGTAAGCGCTCCGGGTGCATGACTTTCGCTATTGCTGGCTGCAATATCGCTGAAATCTGCAGTTGCACTGGTTGTGGAGCTTTGCCATTTGTATGCTAAAGTGCCTACTTCGCCCGATGGCAAAGTGATGTTATTGATGGTTAATGGCGTTGCACCTGAACAGATGGTTTGTGCGATGCCAATGGTACCGCCATCTGTCGGGTTGGTACATTGGGGTTCGTAAGGCGTGATGGTTGGGTCGCTGTTGCCCGGATAATCGGGATCGTCAGAGTAGATAGTCAGCATATTGGCTGCAGTGACGTTCGCTTGATTAAAAACTCCAGGATAATACTGCCCCCATGCTTCAGAAATGAGCATATCGTATTGTATTGTCACCGTTGTTCCCGCTGTTAAACTGGCAATTGAAACCGTTGGCCCCCAGCTAGAACCACCTATTGTGCCCATTGTTGTGGTAAACGAACCATTTACAAAAGAGGCAATTGCCTGTGAACTGAACCTCGTTTTAAGTACTACATTGGTTAATGTTGGTGCACCTGCTGTATTTTCCAGCGTTGCGGTATATCGAATCACATCATTGTCGTCAACATAACCATTGTTATTGAGGTCGGTTAGCAAGGCATCGGTCAGGGATAAGCTCAATCCGGAGGTTTGTGCCTGAACATCAAAATAATAACTCCCATTAAGCGGCACATTGTTTGTCGCCATTTGGAGGGTAGCTGTCGAAATCTCATAGGCATCTGATTGGTATTGTACCGTAATGGTAACAGAATCACCCGGAGGAATCGGACCCGGCTGATCTACAATTGAAAAACGTGATGCATTGGCGCCTGTAAAGCTGATAGGGGAGTTGAATATCAGACTGCCATCACCCGTATTGATGAGTACAAATTCGCGGGTAACTGTTGTGTTTAAACCAGTGTTACCCATTTGGGTATTGTCATCAATGCTGGGTGTATTGTCACCGATTGAAATTTTGTTTCCTTTACCGTAAACATTCAAAATGGGAATACATTCTTTGGTGCGGACTTCGACCGTGTTGAGGGATTGTACCGTGCAGTTTGTTTGTGTATTCGTTACAAGGACTTTATAAAAACCGGCAGTGGAAGTGGTATAGGTATTGTCGGTGCCCAAACAATCGAAGGCATTAACGTATTTGATCAGGTTAAAATAACCATCTCCGTTGTAATAGCAATGCAAAACCCCTGTATTGTCCACGGCCAAATCAGAGGATAAGACATAACTTGTAGTGGGTTGCTGTGGCAGGCTTTCTGCTCCAAGCACATTCCATTCGCCGTTTTCAGGGCTCATTACAAACAGTTTGTTGATGCTCAGATATGCTACATAAGGTACATTATTACTTATTGTAAGACCTAGTTCAAGCTCACCGGCAGAGACTGTTTTATATTCCGGAAACAGTGTGTTTCCAATAGCTTGCCAACTGTTGTTTTCAAACTTCTTCACAGTAAACTTGAGCTGTTGTCCGCTGGATATTATTTTGGCATAAACCACAATGGGATTGCCGTTGCTGTCGAATTCAAGATCGGTTGCACTGATTTCACCATCTGAAAATCCTTTGGTTCCAACAACATCCCAGCTTGTGCCATTGTATTTGTATAAAGAAGCGCCACCCTGCAAGTCTGATCCATCCTTCATCGATACATAAAGTTGATTGGCGTAGGATTCTATATCCAGGTATTTAGCCGAAGCCAATGTGAAACCATTGCTGCCCACAGTTACCCAGTTAGTACCATCAAATTGCTTTACCGTGGCACGGTTAAAAGCACTTTTGTCCATATAAGCCACTGTAGCCTTGCCATCAGACAGGGTCATCGAAAGGAATTCAACCAGCCCGTCAGAAAAACCATCGGCACCAAGAGATACCCAATCCGTGCCATCAAATTTTTTCACACTTGCCTTATTGGAACTGTTGATATAAGAAAGGTATAAGGCATCATTGGCACCAATCTCCAGATCTATGTTTTTATTATAGGTGCTCGAGGTAGTAGCAAACCCTGCTCCACCTACATAGGCCCATGCATCATTTTCGTACTTCAAGACCGAAAGTCCTGCAGTGGTATTGACGGCAAGGACAGGCGTGTTGTTACTATCGAATTTCAGTTTGGATGCAAATGAATAGGCAAACAAATTGTTCTCCAAACCAACGAACGACCAGTCGGTATAAGTTCCCCAGCAATAGGTTTCGTTGGGGGATTGTGGATACGTAAGGGTTACATCATCGCCCGAACCAAGACAAATCAAATCGGTGGTAGCCGGTGATATGGAATCGGCTGGCATGCAAACCCCTTCGCCTGTGAGTGGGATTGCCTGAGTACCATAAAAGGAGGTGTCGTTGCTGTAAATTGTCAGGGTCGCATTTCTTGCTCCCGAAACCGTCGGTGTGAAGATAATTTTCAGGTTAGAACTAAAAGCGGGGTTATTGTACAACGAATCTGATTGATCCTCAGGAAGAATGCTATGAACAAAAGCCGGTTTGATGCTTTGGTTGCTAACAACCACTGTAAATTCATCTTTTGCGGAACCCGAAAAAACCAGGGAGTCAAAGGTTAATGGGTTTCCTTTACCCTTATTGTATAAGAGAATGGTATCATTTTTCGATTGGTTGAGCACAACAGGGCCATAATCAAGAGGCCCCATTTGTATGTTGTAGTTTAATAACTGCATTTCAGGTCTCGATTTCGATTTTCCCGACACTTCAAAAGTGAAAACAGGCCTGTCGGGGTCGTTTGTCGGTATTTGTACGCCGGCAATTTCAACTCCATCGTGCGAATTGCCTGTAAAAACAATGTTAAAACTATCTACTGTAAAAGGTGCAATGTTTTGTGGAAAATTCTCAAAAGCAAAAAATTGGGCATAAGACCCTGTAAAAGTGGGTGTGCCGAGCGTGATCGCGCTGTTGCCTGTATTGCTGATGACATATTTTTCTTTGGTCACACTTTGACCCAATTCTGCTTCACCAATATATAAGTCTGAAGAAGAATTAGATGTTGGATCAATTTGAAATCCATTTTCAATGGTGCTGATCGTAGTTCCTGACTGGTAGCGAATCGAAATAGTTGGATTCGCAGGAATGTTATAGGTATATAGTTCGTAGCCCGTATTATCTTCAAAACCATAAAAAAACAGGTTGTTACCATTGGTGTGTAGGTCTGCTATTTCCTGAATAGTCGAAGAACCAGGTACTTCCACCATCGTATTTATATCGCCATCAAAAATGTAGAACGTAATGATACTTTGTCCCGCAGTTAAGGCTTCTCTGGTTAAAAATATTTTGTTATCAAACTTTGTCATCTCCTTAACATTAGTAAGAATTTGTGTGGTTCCGCTCATGGTTCCATCCGTTTGATAAAGCTTGTTTCCTTGAATAAAATAGATCCAACTGCCGATCCTGTAAAAATTGGAAAGCGGTTCTTCATAATAACTGGATGTTAATTGTTTCGTACCTGCTTCAGTCCCATCGGTAATCCAGGCGCCTCTCTGCCAAAAAACAACCGAATTTTCGAATTCGGATGAAATTTTCAGCTCACTCGACAACGTCTTGATCAGGCTGGTGCCGCCCGACGTGCCATCAGTTTTATACAATCCTACTACGGTAGGAGAAGAGTAAATGCTAAATATGCACAAATCTCCTATCGCAGCTCCACCGCTAAAATGATAGACTGACCCAACAGTACTAACCTCTTGTGTACCTGCTATTGTTCCATCTGTTCTGTATAGCATTCCACCAGCAGTAAAATAAACGAGCGAGTTCGTTGTAAAATAGTTCCCGGGGTCGGAGTTGCCGAAAGGTCCACCACCAGGCACAATGTCTTTTAAGCGGAATGTACCTGCCTCAGTACCATCAGTTACCCAGGGTTCATTTCCTGAAGTAACAACATTTCCCAGGCTGTTTGAATTGGAGCTACTAAAGATAAGCTTCCCGGTTGGCGGATGAATGGCACCTATACCGGTACTCTGCACAGAGGCAACAATTTCGGTCATGGCAAGGGGCGTGCCGCTGATGCTATAGATAGAATGATTTCCCGGATACGCATCAGACTCAGCCCTTACATAGACTTTGTTCCCGTTGGATATATATTCACCCCTTGTTTCACGTGCCTCTACTATAGTTGTGCCTGCCAGGGTTCCATCTGATTGCCACACCTCTCCGGTCGTGTTTAAAATTGGAAATAAAACCTTGTTACCCAGATCAGCCATTGTAAAAGTGAAACTTTCATTCGCGCCAAATTTAGTGTTCCCAAAAACAGAAGGGCTTTTAACTTTTACTGTGCCGGCAGTTGTGCCATTCGATTTCCACAAGCTGTAACCAAGGCCATCGTTTCCAACAAAATAAAACTGGGCGCCATTCATGATATATTGGGGATTTTCCATATCAATCGCATCCCTGCTTCCGGGATGGAGATCGGTAAGCCGGGAAACAGTGGTGCCATCAATTTGCCAAAGCTCGAATCCGCGTTCGGGGCCATCGGTTATAACATCATAGCTTTCAGCAAACATGATAAGTTTTGAGTCCATAACACCCACAAAAGCAATCACTTTAAAATTTTCCTTAAACAGACTCTCATTTCCAGGGCTCCCATTTGTTTTCCATAGATTGGCGGAATTATCAACATAATAGAAGTTTCCATTGTAGGCAGCACCGCCACCTGCAACATATGAAATTTGAATGGTCCCTGCGGTTGTCCCATCCGATTTCCAAAATGTTGTGGAACCAGTAAATGAAGTAAAATAGAGGTCCCCATTCTTCTCATAAAAATTATAGAGATAACTCCCATTGATGTCTTTTACCTGCACTGTTCCGGCAGCAGTTCCGTCGGTTTTCCACAACCCTGCACCGGTATTGTCATCATTGAGTGACAGGTAGAGCGAACCTCCAAAAACAAACATTCCGTTTGTTGCATCAACACCGCTAATTCCGGCAGACCCGCTCCTGATATCTTTTATTATTTGTGTACCTGCTTCGGTGCCATCGCTCTTCCACAATTCAACGCCATAGTCCGGAGTAGTGGCGACAAATATCAGTGTATTGCCGAATGCAAAGAAACTTCCGGGATTAGAGCCGGTAATGGGCACAAACTCCACATATATATCCTTCACCATTTGCGTTCCGGCAAGGGTGCCGTCGGTTTTCCATAGCTCCTTGCCATGGATTCCATCATCTGCAGTGAAAAACAATAAACCGTTGACAGCAGTGAGATTACTGATATAATTAAAATCTCTGATTGCTACGGTACCTGCATCCGTGCCATCGCTTTTGCACAAAGCAGCTGTTGAGGTGGTGAAGAAACAACTGCCATTGAAATCAACCAGTTCGACTAGCGTTACACCGGAGCTTGCACTTGCCACGAGGCTGTCCATCAGGATAGTGCCCAGCTCAATGGTGCCGGCTTCGGTACCATTTGTTTTCCATAGTTTTGGCATTGCTTTATTCGTGTAATAATTCGCCTCACCGGTAGAGAAATAGGTGATGCTCCCAACATTGGTAAGGTTACTCATGAGGGTGTTTCTCTTAGCCTGCCAGTTGTCGCCCAGGAAAGTAACCTGTGACAGGGAGATTAATGGCGTAAATGCAATAAGCATAACGGCTATTACCCATGATTGCATTTCTAATTTAAAGTTTCGGATTTGTTCGTTGTAGTTTTTCATATCATTAAAAATTTGGTGTTTACTTAACTTGTATGTTACCTGCAAAAATGATATACCGGGACAGCTAAATCAATAAAAATGTTCTGAAAGTACGCTATGATGTTCCGAGTAGCCGAAAAATTGATATGAGCGTTTTTGGAAGGGACGGTTTTAGGTGCTTAAGAAAACAAAAAGAATGACATGTTGATGATGTTTTGGGGGCATAATTCAATTTCCTTTATCGAATTAAACTATTTGCACGAATTAATATTCGTTTAATCAGCGCAATTCGAGGATAGTTTTTTTTCTTTGATGATGGAATGACCTTGTTTGTAAAAACATGATGGGACATTCCCACGAAAGGGTCTTATTTCAATCTTTTGTTGAAGATCACTATTGGCCGATATAATTAACACAGTTGGTTTTAGATTCTTCACTTCACTACGTTTCGCTCAGAATGACAGTTGTTTAGGTTAATAGGTGAGGGGGTGGATGGCGGCGAAGCTGCCATCCACCCCCTCACCTTCAAAAATCCATGACAATCTTGTCATTCTGAGCGCAGCGAAGAATCTGTAATTTTTAGTCGGATAGTACTGGTTGAAAATTAGGCTCCTATAAGGGTTGCCATCCCCTTGTGCCCCGGGGCCGGCAATCCCGGAACAAAGTGGGAGATTGCAGATCTACCCCAGTTTTATTTTGTGGAGCAGCTCGTTCCTGTAATTTTTGCCAATGGGAATTTCGTGCCCCCCAACAGTTAAACTTGCAAAATCGATGGTTTGTAAGTATTTCAGGTTGATAATGTAGCCACGATGCACTCTGAAAAAAGTACTGTTCAGTTTTTTGAGGTATTCGTTGAGGCTGTCCCTGACAAGTATCTGTTGTTTATCGACTGTGTTTATTTCAAGGTAAACATGATCGCTATGGATAAAAAGGATATCGTCAAAAACCACTTTTGTAAATGTCTTGTTTTGCTTAACAAAAAGGGCATCCTTGATTATAAAAGATTCATCATTTTCAAAGTTGCTGTTGCTGTAATTGTAAAGTGCGATTTCGATGGAGGTATAGAGCTCATCCTTATTGAAGGGTTTTACCAGATAGGCCGGGGGGGCAACTCTTTTGGCGCGGTCAACAGTAATTTTATCGGCATTGGAGGTGAGGAAAATAAAAGGAATGTCGTAGTCTTCTTTAATGGTCCAGGCCAGATCAATTCCATCCTTTTTTCCGGATAACTGAATGTCGAGGATAATCAGGTCGGGCTTGTGTTCTTCAATAGCTGCCAAACCTTCGTTGTAAGAAATGGCTGGTTCCAATGCTTCATAACCCAGTTGCTGCAGGGTGTTGCAAATATTATCTGCAATAATAATTTCGTCTTCAACTACAAGTATCCTGATTTTGCTCATATCTAAATATCAAGTTCAGCGCAACGAAAATAGTACTTTTCAATGAAGTGGAATTAATTCACAGGTCGAAGTTTTGCTTTATTCAAGCATTTTTCTCTGCTTACGGTCTTTGAAGGTAATTTTAAATACTCCTCCCTTATCGTATCCATATTCAAATTTACCTTGCAATTGCCTTGATAATCTGGCCACAAGGCGAAGTCCCAAACTCTTCACCAGCATTGGATCGGTGCCCTCGGGTAAGCCCGGCCCCGAATCACGCAATGTGAGCAAATAGCTGTCATTATTCTGCTTTGTGATTTCAATATTCAATGTACCCTGTTCATCCTGCTTAAAAGCATATTTGCACGAATTGCTAATCAACTCATTTAAAATTAAACCAAGCGGAATAGATGTGTCTATATCGAGCTCAATATTGTTTGCATTTAGTTTAATGTCGAGCTTTGTGAGTGAATAGGAATAAACGATTTGTTTGCTTAACAGTTCAAGGTAATCCTGCATTGCAATCACTGATATGTCATTGCCTTGATATAGTTTCTGATGGATTAGCGCCATGGAACGAATACGGCTTTGTCCCTCCTCAATACTATTTATGGCTTGCTTGTCAACTACTTCTTTCGATTGCAATTCAAGAAGGCTTGATATGGTCTGGAAATTATTCTTAACCCGGTGATGGATTTCTTTTAGTAAAATCTCTTTTTCTTGGAGCGCCTGATTAATGACCTTGTTCTTCTCGTCTAGCATCATGTTTTGAACTTTACGTTTTCTGGAAGACCGGATAATTAAAAACACAACAATGGAAACAGCAAAAAGGGCTACCCATAGTATAATCTGCCTGAGCTGTTGGATTTGTATTTCCTTTTCGTGCTGGAATATGAGCTTGTTTTTTTGCTGAACTTGTTGAATGCTGTCGCTGAATTGTTTTTGCTTAAAGCGAAAAGATAAATCCAGGTTCGTGAACTCCTTTATTTTTTCCTCGCCCGAAAGGCTGTCTTTTAAAATGAGGTGTTGCTCAAGAAGAATAAGTGCCTTTGCGGGATTGTTTAACTTTTTATAAACTTCCGAAAGCGATTTTAATATCTTTTCGAGCTCCAGGAGATACCCGTATTTCTCAGCAGTATTTTTTCCTTTTTCAAGTATTTCACAGGCTTTATCAAGTTGGTTGATTCTTAAATATGCCCTCCCAATGTATGAGCATGCATCAGCATATTGCTGGTAACTTTCGTATTCAAGCGCAATTTCAGCACCCTTTGTTGCAAAGTCAACAACCTTCAAATTGTCAGGTGGAATGAGATTGTCATAATAGTATGCCTTCACCATATAATAGCTGCAAAGCCCCAAAGGATAATCGATGCTTAAATATACCTGCTTTGACTTCTCAAGCATTTCAAACCCTTCTTCAACAAATCCTTCTTCAAGATATACTTCCGATAAATTACAGTACGCTTCGGCCAGATATACCGATTCATCGATGGTAGTTAGTATGGCAATTGCATCAAGATAGGCTTGTTTTTCTTTTTCCTTGTCATGAGTTTTGCGGTAAATCAGACCCATGGCGTTGTATTCACTCCCAACATTCATCAGGTTGTCGAGTTTTTTAAATGCCTGAATTGCGTCCTGGAAATGTTCCAAAGCCAAATAGTAATTTCCCTTCACTAAATATATGTGTCCAAGATGATCATTTACAAAGCCATACCAAAAAGGGCTGTTGACTTGTGTTATAAAGTTCAGTGTGTTTTTATAATATTGCAGTGCTATTTCATTCATTTCCTGTCTTCGGTAAATGTATCCAAGCCTTGCATTTGTTTCACCAAGTTTTAAGGTATCATGTAACCGGGAAAATAAAGTATCAGCTTTGGAGAAATAATGGATTGAAGAGTCAAATTGTCCCATATATGTATAAATCTGACCAAGAAGAAATGACGCACCGGCCCGGGGGTTTATGTTTTGTTCAATCCCGGAAATATCCAAAACTTTGTTCGCTGTGTTTATTGCCAGTTCAAGACTATCCACCATAAATAACTGATTTGCCTCTTTTAACAGACTATCAGAAAACGATTGCCCGATATTATCATTTGCTTTGCTTTCAATAGGCATGGCAAACAATAACATTGATAAAAAACAGACATATTTTAATCTCATAGCTTTCCCCCAGTCATTTTAAATCATA
>JGI10211J34971_10003352_pt1 | contig 12855 bp, 26 predicted proteins | sample Etolagsediment_FD_34971 | JGI IMG/M metagenome (IMG submission 34971) | reverse complement strand
GGTATCTACATTAGAAAGATCTTCAATATCTGAAGCGGTAGTTAAAACATCATTACCGTTGACGGTAGCGGTAGCACCCTGAACTACAAGACCATTTTTGATCTTAAAGTCTTTATCATTTGTAGCCAAATCCACTACCCCCTACGGTTAGACAAGCAATGTGCCAGATACAGTTACGGTTGAATTGTTGTTTGCGGTAGTGACTAGAAGTCGTACATCTGTTCCAGAAACATCAGCAGTTACTGATCCCAGTGCGGTACCAGAAGTGCTTACAATACCATACTCTGTAATAGCTACATTGTCAGAGCTGTCCAAAGTAATCAACACCTTGGATACTTCAGAGTGGGTACCAGTGCTAACCTTTACGATATATTCTGCAGAACGGTGAGTTGCTTTAGCGAATGTGTGAGCTACAGCTTGTCCAGCTGTTGCTACTGCTCCGCTAGCGGCTACCTTCTTGGCGACATCATCAATGTTGAGAGAGGGAAGTTTTAGCTCCCCAGTCATTGTGTCACCAGACTTAGCTACCTTGGCTGCAATATCATTTGTTACGGTAGTTGCGAAGTTAGCATCGTCTCCTAGTGCTGCAGCCAGTTCGTTAAGCGTGTCTAGGGCTTCTGGTGCAGAACTTACTAGGTCTGATACTGCTGTGTCGGTGTAGGTGTTTGCATTTGACTCTGCGGTAGCAGCAGCTCCAGCTGCATCATAAGCAGCTGCAGTAGCGTCTAGGGCTCGTTGATTTGTAAAGTAGAGGTTGGTTGATCCCTCAGTTAAATCATCCGTTGTAGAGTCGCCTACGCCGTTCTCGGCAACAAATGAAATTGTTCCATTTGCATCATCGTAGGTTACAGAAATGTTCGTCTGTGTTCCACCAGCAAGTAGGGCAGCAAAAGCATCTTGAGCCCTCTCATCTGTGAAGAATAGCTTTGTCGAACCTTCTGTAATATCATCGGTTGTGTTAGCGGCAGTAAGAATATTATTGCCATTAACTGTAGCGGTGGTACCTTCAACGACGAGGCCATTCTTTATTTTAAAGTTTTTATCTACTGTTGCCATCTTCTAATCTCCTTTTATGCCTTTAGTCCCATACGAGCAAATCGCACAGTGACTGGCGCAATAGCAGGATCGGGGGTACAAGAAATGTTCACAGTACTTCCGCTCCTTGAGACGCTGATAGTTCCAATATCCCCATCGTTGTCTACAACACCATACTCACTTACGCTGACATTTACAGAATCCATGAGTAGTGTTAGTTCGGTAGCATAAAATTTATTTACGCCACCTTCGTTTTTTGATATGGAGATAATGTATTTCACCATTCTCCACACCGTAGCATCAAAGCTGTCAATTACGGTTTCATTCTCAATACCAGCAATAGTATTTTCGTTGTTACCGAAAGTTCCCAGATCTGTTGCCTGTGCTGCAAGGGTATCAATAAGATTGATATAGTCTTGTTCGCTTGGCTTATCGCCGCGCTCAAAACTATCTTTTACAAGCTCAAGAGGCACCCTAGACATAAGACTATTATAACATTGCTTTTCATTTAAAGAATGTAGTTGTTGAAACCAATAATTTGAATTCCAACTGGCGGTGGGTTGTTAGCGTTATATGTTGCAAGATTAATGTTTTCTAGCCTAATTCTAAATGGCAAAATGTTTTTTACCTTGGCCTTTGGCAGATCCTGGCTGACCTTTACTTTGAACGTATCGATCTGTTTTACAGATTTTGCTTTTAGATAGTCTATATCTGTAAGTTTAACTTTGGCCATTTTGAGTAACGTCCTCGATGACCACCATGCTACCCTGAACTACTGTCCAAACTCTTGTTTCGTCTGTAAGCTGAATGTCAAATACGTCGTCTGTTTCTAGAATCTCTGTCTGGCTTGACGTAAGAGAAACGGTAAACTCTCCGTCTGAATCATCGATGGTTGCGTCTGGAGTAAGGTCTGTGATTAAAGTGCCGTCTCTCCTAATCTCCATATCAATAGTCCAGTCGGGAACGTTGATAGGCTGACGAGCATCGTCAGTTACATAAACTCTAAAAGAAGCAGTATCCCCTCGAACAACGGTCCAAGTTACTTGTGGCGGGGTAGCTCCAACAGTATATCCTCTAGTGGCCATAGTATTTTAATTATATCATCTATTGGTATACATGAGAAGATATTTTTCTGGATCTACGTTTTCACCTTCAACAAGTATTTCAAAATGTAGATGTGGTGCAGTTGATATACCCGTGTTTCCTACCGCTCCAACCACTGCTCCTGCTTCTACCAGGCTTCCAACAAAAATATCTTCTGGAACAGATTCTTTTTGAAGATGTGCATATATCGTCTGCCACTTTTCAACTTTGTCATTTATGACTGCGATGTGGTCTATGTAAACATGCATTCCAAAACTACCGTCATACTCTACCCAAGAAACAATTCCGTCCATTGCGGCGTATACGGGTTCTCCTGCTCCAGGAATAAGGTCTATTCCTTTGTGGTCTGAAGAGCATAGCCTGCATGGTTTTGGCCTCCAGCCATAATCGCTAGAAATTTCTTTAACGTCGGTTGGCCAAATCATTTCTGGCAAAATAATACTTGCCGGTCTTTTAGGTGAGTAGAAGACAGAGGTAACAATAAAAGATCTTTGATAAGACTTCATCTCATCTGGATAAAGATCTATTTGCTCGATTTCTAAATCTGGCTCATCTGCAAACCCTATTTGCGGAATGCCTATAATGGCTAGCGATAGGGTTAGAGCTATAACAGTCCTAAAAAACATATCTTAAGAGGATAACACTCTTTTTTACATATGTCAAACTGGAACGATGTTACCGGAGGCTACCCATTCGTCTATGTCTCTTTTACGAAGAGAAATTTCTACATATCTTTCGAACAACCTACCAGCATTTCGAACGGTAACGCCAGAGGCTCCAGCAATAGTAATTGTTTGATTACTCATAGCATAAACATTTACGATACTTCCAATTGGGAATGGGTTTGCACCCATTGATTCGTGTGTTGGAATTCTTACAATTGCTGGAGCTGGGTTGTTCATTGCCACAACCTTGTTCCTGTCGCTAAGTTGCAAAACATATTCTCCGCTAGGTGCTGTCTGCACATTTTCCGTTATGAGACTTCTTGTGTCTGCTTCTGCAATTGTTAGGTAAGTTAGCGGTATCGTTGCCAATTCGCCATCTAAAAAGGTTCTAGTGTAAAAAAGACTGTCAACTGTTGACTTTCTATAATAAAGAGCATCTCCAGTTGTCACAAAGGTTGAATCGTCAATAAAGGTTCTCCAGGGCCTAAAAGAACCAGAAATTTTAAATCTCCAATAAGTCTTGTTGATTGGGTTTATTGTTGATGCTGTTTCGCTTGCACCAATGACTTGATATTGTTGAAAAACTACAGCGCCGTCATTAACTACCGTCAAAAGTCCAGAAAAGTTTACTGGGTAGTTTGCTCCGGTAGGAGTTCCTGTTTGTGTGTAGAATCCGGTAGTGAGATAAGTGTTTAGATCGGCGCTCGGCGTGATTGCAGTAGGCACGATATCTATTTTTGTGCTTTCCAAGTTTGTCAGGTGTCCAGCGATTGAGTTCGAAGGTATTGTGGACGGAGTACTCGTATTAGATCCATAATGATAAAGCCTAAAGGCTGTTTGGATATCAGCGTCGTCTGCAATGCTTGGAATCTGTGTATTGTACGGAGCTGATGGTCCACCAATATTTTCTGCCATTAGGAACTACCCTCCTCAAAAAATTCGGTAACATCTGTTGGGTCAACAACCAAAATAGAAAGATGGGCAACAACACTTTTGTTATCTATGGCCTGCATAGAGGTTCCGTCAAACTCTGTTCCATAAAATGTTAGCGGTAGCTTAAGTTCGCTATCTGTTTCGTCCAAGAAAATATCATCTACCTTGACAGAAACAAATCCTGGCAGATGTTCATTAGAAATTAAAGGGTTTGACTCAGAAAGGACTTTGTAGTTGCTTAAAGTTGCTTGGACGCTAAACTGAAACCTGGTGTTTTCTAGACTTTGTACGCCTGCTCTTAATGCAACAAGACCAATTTCAAAAATATTAATGTCTAGCTCGGCAACACCGTTTATAAAAGTAAGCACCCTATTTGTTCCGTAAAAATTGGGAGTAAGTTTAATAGTAGGAATCCACTGTTCTACACCATCCTGAACTACATACTGATAAACCTGCAAATAGTCTGGGCTAGCAGAGTCAATCTGAATGTAAAGATCAAATATTAATGGTGTTTCAATAAAAAATACTTCTGCTCCAGGGTTGTTTGGATTTATAGGACCAAACATAACAAAAGTACCTCGGCTGCCCGCAGATCCTACATTTGTGTCTACCTGAACACTGGCTGGCCCTCCAAGAACTGTAAGTTCTGGGGTTGAGACCACAACCTCTGCCATTTTAAGACACCTCTGGAAGAGTTGTTATAGGCGCTCCAAGGTTGCTAAGAATAAACAGTGTAATTCCCTCGAATGCTAGCGCATCTCCCACTTCATTGTATGATCTAATCGCAACTAGGTATTGGGTTGCTGGGGTAAGCCCTGTAATTGTATAGTTTGTTGTTTCTGCTGTTACGGTAAAGTCTGGTCCCGCTGTTAGCTTTGCAACAATTGTAGTCAGATCTAGCGTATATGGCAAGTAGTAAATCTTATATCCATCTGGTGTTCCACCTGTGGTTGGTGCTGTCCAGCTAATTGAAATTGAATTTGTGGTTAGTCCAGCCAAAGTTAGTCCTGTGGGATTGTCTGGTAGTGAAAGTTCTCCTGGTTGAGTCACCTGTTCTACAACTGTGATATTTCCGGTTAGAAGGGTGTAAACGTAGTCGTAGTTAGCATCCGTTCTGGCAATTTCAACATCGTAAACATAAGGAGTTCCTGCGGTCATTGCTGATCCGTTGGTTGGAGTAACAGCACAAAGAATGAAAGTTTGATCGTTAGAAATTTCTGCATAGCCCTCGATGGTTCCTGTCGTAGCTCCACGAGATGGAGCTATGGTAAATCTTGTTACGCCATTGGGGCTTACGAACTGAGAAATCGGAAAAGTTCCACCAGCAGAGTCTTTGGGGTAGACGCGGAACTCAAAGGTGTCACCCTTGTAGTAGTTAAAGTTATAAGTTCCTGGAAATGCCATCTATACTCCTCGGTATATTATACCACGTGACTATTTAGTTACGCGGAAAATCTGATTTTCGATTTTGATGACATCGGGAATGTTGGGGGAATATGTTGAAACCTTAACTACTACAGCCATTACAAGCTTCCTCCAGTAACGTCTCCAATAACAGAAATAAATCCTCGCACAGGAGTCCAGATTGTGTCGTCAGAAAGTGTGACCTGAACATCAAAACTTAACTCATTGACTCTTGCCCTGATTCCTGCACCCCAGTTTTCTGTGATCTCTGCTGGCGCTGTTACGATGATATGTCCGCTATTTACAGTAACTTCTAATTCATCAAAAAATGTTGTGCGGGGATCGTAGGCAGAAGCAACAATCTCCCATCCGCTAATATCGATAGTAGTAGCTTCATCTTCCTCGAAGAAGTCGATGCGAATGCTAGCAGTATCTCCTCTAACAACATTCCACGTAATATTGACAGGTTCCTGTCCAAGAACGTCGGGGGCACAAATAGTCATAATACTTTAATTATACACTAATAAAATAAGACTAGCGCCCAGGCGGTGGGTATGAGAGAGACGGACCTGAGCGCTAGCCAGTTTAATTATAACATCTTCTTGTTATATAAATGTTATAAACAATTTTATCCTTTAATAATCAAGGGTATAAAGGATCTGTTACCAAACTGTAATAATAAAATAGATCAAATGGCATCAAGAATAAGAACTCTGTGTGTATAATTGTAATAATTGATAAGAGAACTATAGCTCTATAACAAGATAGCTTGTAGCTTATAGTTATATATTATATATATAAGGGGAAGATTATTTCCGAAGATTGTATTTGCACAGCGAATAATATTGATGAGTGTGCGTGCGGAGCTTATTACTTAGAATCTTTAGGTTCTTCGTCTTGGTGATCAATTGTTTTAATAACATCGGTGTCTGGTCTTTTAAATCTTCCTGCAATAAGAAGCTCCATAATGCGATCTACTTTTTTGTTTAAATCTACGTGCGCCTTTTCCAGACGATTAACCTGATCTTTAAGGCTGCTTCCACCGTTTGGCTTGAACTCTGCCTTCATTTCATCGAGGTAGTGCTTGACTAGCCATCTGATCATTCCCGCAACAATACCTATGACGCTAAGAAAAGCCAATACTGGCGGCGCCCACATAAGATCGATATTTGAGAAATCCATGACTATCTAATTATAATGGCATATTTTGTGGTTTTAAATTTCGCGGGGCACAAGTCGCAAAAATTTTTAAAGTTCTCCGAAAATACACAGCTTTTAAGCGTCGCGTGAATAAGAGTTACATCCCCCATACCACATAAGGACAAAACACATGTCCAATAATGGCAATAACGGATTATAGCCTATAAAGATAACAATTAAATAACGAATATATAACGATAATGTAACGATATAGTCACATAGCCCATAAAACTGTTCTATAATAGCTCAATGCGGCAATATCCTCAAATGTGGATCGTCTTGTTATCAGGGTGGTTTGTGTTTTGTCTTATGGTTGCTGATTATATGATCGGATAGTCAGGATGACTGTTTTTGATCAAGGAACCTTCGGTTCATACCCTCGAAGTTTTGACACCTAGCCTATTCTGTGATAAGATTTGTATATGTTTATGAGAGAGCAACCTAAAATTTTATTTGTTTCTACTGTTCCTGGTTTAGAAAACATTGAAGATGCTAGACCAAGGCCTGCAGGAGAGTTTCTTCCTAAGTGGTGGAAGGATATGCCTAAGATAGATCCTGATACTGGTATGGGAACTATAAGGGTTTGTCCTGCTCTACCCGATTTTTTTAATGATGGATACATTATGCCTATGTGGGCTGACACCACCATTAAATATGATGAAAAAGAAGACACTTGGACAACGTACTCAGGAAAGAATGGACAAGAGTTTGCTTGGTCTATCCACTATAACGAACAAGCTCTTAAACACGCTAGCTTTAAAACATTTGGTCAAGCAGCATCTTTTGTCTTTAAGGCTGCATCTCCTTGGAAGATTATTACACCAAAAGGATGGTCTGTCTACCAGCTACCCGTTTTTTATCATTTTGACAACGACTTTAGTGTGATGCCTGGAACAAGAGACACAGATATCTATCACAACATTAATGCTCAAGTTCTTTACTTTGGTGATGGAAAAGAGATAACCATTAAGCAAGGACAGCCCTTTGCTCAATTTATACCATTCAAAAGATCGAAGCTGGAGTCTGAGATTCGTTACAAAACACCAGAAGACGAAAGACTGTTTCAGACAGAGCAGCTTAGACACGCTACGATTTTTAATAACGCAGTAAGAGGCACATATCGTAAGATGCAAAGGCGCAGAGATAAAGAGATGTGATATCCTTGTTATAGATAAGGAGACATTATGACCGAACAACTAGCAAAGCTATCTGACGGAGAACCACTTATTCCACATCCATTGGTAGAAAAGTATAAAGAATTTGTTAAACAGCTTCTAGCCAAGAAGTAAATTGTGCTAAAATAGCATTATGAAGGATAATGGAGACGTAGAGTTTATAGATCTGTTTAATATTAATCAACCCAGATCTGATAAAGAACTTATCGAATACCGGCTTTCTATTTGTAATACCTGCCCCGCTTTTAATAAAAGAATGCAGAAATGCACTAAGTGTGGTTGCTTTATGAAGTTAAAGTCTACACTCAGGAGAGCTTCTTGTCCGATTGGTAAATGGTGATGACAAGAGATTTAGATTCCCTCGAAAATTATAACTACTTGTGGGATGACGTTTGGCTTCTAGGAGAGACAGAAAATGAAACTACATCAGAGTGGCCTAAAGGCCCATCAGGATCAGAACCACCTTCAGACGAAGATCAATGAAGGATACACATCAAAAGAAATAGCTAATCAGCTGCGTGTGTCCTATAAGCTTGTAGAGATCTATTTGCGTAAGTTTGGTATTGGGCATGTTCCTTATACCCCTGCTCACAGCTAATTCACAGGTAGTTGTTTTGTAAAAAACCAGAAAAATGTTTGTTCGAGTATGATGCATACTTAGCAGCATAAGTATGAATACAGCAGTCCGCACACTGCTCTGTCTCTTATGATGTATTGACTACGATTGATTTTTTTTATGTTTTAGATCCCCCGCCCGACTTGACTAATCTATTGATGTGTGCTAGNGNNCNGACCTTGACAAATAAATTTGCATATGGTAGTGGGCCGACCTTGATGTATTTTTTTTATACAATACCCGTACGCCATAAATAAAAAAACTTTTTTTGGCCTTATCGGCGTGTCGGCTTGCGGATGTCGGTGGTGGTCGCTATAGTTATTTATATAAGGATTTAGAAAAAAGGAGAAAAAAATGGAAGACTACCCAGTAACCCACATCTGCACCCTCTGCGGTACTGAGTACATTCGCGGTGGCTACGGCTACTGCGACGAGTCGCTTGACTGCGCTATGGATAGCGGTGAGCACCTAATCGCTGTGTAGCGTGTCGGTGGTCCCTGATACAGTATAACTAACAACAAACAAAGGATAGAAAATATGCAGGTAACAGTAACAGACAACAAGATGAACACCGTAACCTATGGCTACAGCCCTGAGCACTATGCTAGCCTAGTAGAGTTCTACTCTGACCTAGTTCAGTCTGGAAAAATCTACACCTACACCGTAAAGATGTAGGGCAGGGTAGGGGTGCGCCCTTAGCGACATAGGGGTACGCCCTTCGTGAGATAGGGGGTAGGCCCTTAGTGACTACTAGGGGTAGGCCCTTAGTGACATAGGGGGTGGGTGGTCCTTGATATTTTTGCCCCGGGCGCCCAACCTGAGAGTTTCCTGAATTTCTAAACTATTTTTGTCCTTTACGGCGTGTCGGTTTGGTGGTGTCAGTAGTTGGTGGTAAAGTAGGGGTAACGAAAGGTGAACTAATGAAACTAGTAGCAACATATCCCTCATGGCGTAAGCCAGTACCCGAAACCTACATAGTAGACGCTGACGAGGCAGACTATTGGGTAGAGCGACTAATCGCTAGCGGTGCCATAACGGTACAGACTAGGGACTAGCGTGTCAGTGGTTAGTGTTAGACTGTAATCAAATCAAAAGAAAGGTAAACTAATGTATCAAGTAAAAGTATTCAACCGTCAGACTAATGAGGTCATCATGGAGTCTGATACCTTCGCTACTCTGCCAGAGGCAGATGAAATGCTTAGCCGTATTGGTAGCGGTGAAGGCTACTACTCTATCGTGTTCAAGCTTGACGCTGTTTGGTCGGACTTAGTTCCTGCCTAACGGCGTGTCAAGTTGACATACCCTCAAAAATAGGCCCGGGCCCAAACCTGAGAGTTTGCTGTATTTACGAATTATTTTTGTTGTTTACGGCGTGTCGAGTTGCTTTTGTCAGTGGTTGCCACTATAGTTAGTTATATAAAGATAAAGAAAGGAGTTCACAATGAACTTACTAGATGAAACTGAACTGGCTTACTGCGACTCTTGCGGTAACTATGTTCCTGTTGTAGAAGATGAGGGTAGCCTCGTCTGTGCGTATGAGTACGCTGAGTACCCTGAACTAGCCACAGTAGTTGGCTAGTGTCAGTGGTCACTGATAGTCTTAGAACAAAGAAAGGACAGACAATGTCACAAGTAGAATATATGGTTAGGCTTATCCGTAAGGAATGGTCAGACGCTATGTCAGACAACGGTGCTATTTGGAAAGCAACCTATGACATTCTCCAAAAGGCTAAGGCTGAATCCCCTGAGATTTATGCTCAGGCTCTGCCTATTGCTCAGGAAAGGGGTATGCTGTGAGGATGTTCTCTATCGCATACCTTGCGCTATTCATAGCGTTTGCTGATGTGCTATTCCCCTATAGCGCTGTAGCCCTAGCCCTATGGGTTATCGTGGCTGTTGGCATTCTGGCTATTCAGGAAAAACTTTCTGCATAGTCGGCGTGTCGCCTTGACACCCTGCCAAAAATGGCCCGGGGCCGCTGTTGCGATCCACAATCTTTTACGATAGCTATAAAAAAGATCCAAACTTTTTACGATGAGCCTTGTTCGTGTCAGTGGTTGGTGATATGCTTATTTATATAACGAAAGGAAAACTGAAATGACTCAAATTCACATGACCAAAGACCTCACTCTCGCGTGGTGCGAAATCTGTGAGGCTCTCACTCCGCTGGTCCTTGTCGAGTGCGTTGACCACGCTCTTGAGGAGTCTTGGGCAGAGGAGCAGTGCCGTTACTGCTTTGACGACAGTCTCTCGTGGGATGAACGCTACTAGCGTCTCACCTTGACAAACCCCGAGCAATCGGGCCGGGGGCCGCATTTTTAGAAAGATAATGCTTTACGAAACATTTTACGAAGATCGCAGAAAAAATCGGAAATTGTAAAATATAACAGAATGATAACATACGGCGTGTCGATTAGGTCGTGTCAGTGGTCTGTGTTAGATTACTTATATGAACAAATTATATGAAACCCAAGTCTTTTGCTCGCAGTGTGGCTTTGTCACCCCTAACTTTATCGAGTGGGCAGGTGAGTTCTACTGCGAGGAGGAGTGTGTCTCCTACCTCCCCACCGAAGCCTCTATGGAGGAACAGGATTTTGGCAACCCTGACTCCGAGTGGCTCGCCTCTGCTGGCTGGGGCGATGACGAGGACTACTTCTAATGGAGTGTCCTAACCACGAAGGCGCCTTTGACTGTACCCCTTTTTGCAACTTGTGCGAGGGCGACCAGGAAATTTTATATATAGCAAGCTAGGTGGCGGGCCCGGGGCCTGTGGATAACTCTGTTAATAAGATGTGGAAACTATTTTTACGATATACGGCGTGTCGGTTTGACAATGTCAGTGGTCTAGGCTATTGTTAGTTATATAAAGAAAGGAAAACTAAAATGATTGCTTATCCACTATCCTACGGCAAGGTTTATGCCGACTGCTCACACTGTGAGAAAACTTTTATCGTTGATGAGTATGTTTCATATCACTTCTGTAACTACTGTCGAGGTAGCCTTACCAAAAGGTAACAGATTGGTAACGCACGGCGTGTCGGCTTGACACGCTTCCCCCCATAGACTAATGTTAGTACTAACAAGAAAGGTGGCGACTATGGCCAATATCAAACACTATACCCCCTGCGGAACCTGCGGGCAGACTTGGGCAACTGCTCACCTAGTCTATGTGGGCGGTGCAGACTTGCACTGTACTCCTTGTGTCAGTGGTCGCTGATACACTAAAACCAAACGAAAGGAAAACTATGTCATACCAATATAATCCAGATGTCACCGATATGCGTCAGGCTTGGGAAGTAGCCTATGGCGATATGGGAGCGTTTCTCCTCATTGGTGCTATGTTCGTGAACCTAGAGCCTAGCGCTAAAGAAAATCTGTATAAGCAAGCACTAGACAAGGTGCGGGCTGACCTAGTAGAAAAGGAACTAATCTGATGATGACCAGAAAAGACTATGTGGCAGTTTCTAATATCCTGAAAGAATATCGTCAGAGTATTCCTGCTGAGGACTATCTAGACTTGTGTCGTGACTTTGGCAAGTATATGGCACAGGACAATGAGCGATTTGATGCCGTTAGGTTTCTTGAGGCTTGTGATATTCCAAAAGCAGAATATCCTAGCCCCAAGCCTGCTAGCGAACACCTGACATATGCCTGCTATTTGGACTAAGCCTATGCCCTTCGGGGTATATGGCCCGGGTAGATCCGGGGCTCACCAAAACAGTTTACGAAAGACTTTAAGAAGATCGCAAAAATAATCGTAATTATACTAGTCTATGTCAGTGGTTGGTGTTAGGATATAAACATATCCCCCCAGAGAAAGAACAACTATGAATCTGATAAAGACATTCCAAGCATATGTCAAGAGCGCTACTCCTGGACAAATCGAAGAAGCGGCTAAGTGGTATTTTGAGGCAGAGAAGGTAGCCCACAAGGTAGCAGAGAATCTGGACGCTAGTCTAGAGGTGGGTGCCAGTGTTGTTTCTGCCTTTTCCCCTCGGGAGCGTTGGACAAGTAATGTCACTAAGGCTATCCACTTTTCATTAGGCAAGCCCGTTACTGGTCTGAGCAACAATCTCAAAATGGCACAGGCAAGTCTAACCCTAGGCTATGAGGCTTTGCGTGGTCCTAAGACTAACGCTTTTGCTAGGGCAATCGCTGGTGACGAGAACGCTGTCGTGGTAGATGTCTGGATGATGAGGGCTGGTGGCTTTGGTGTGGACAGCCCTAACAAAACACAGTACAGCGAAGTGACAGAGGCAATCAAAACAGTTGCCGACAAGAATGGTCTTACCCCTAGAACCACACAGGCACTAATCTGGATAATGGTTAGGGGGAGTGCTCTCTAGGGAGCCCGGGGGCGTTATCAAAATGTTATAAATAACTTTACGACACGCCGCATTACGATTAGGCAATGTCAGTGGTGGGTGATAGATTGTAGTTATGAAGCACAAAGGTAACGAGAACAAGCCTTACATAGAGGCTATGCGTGAGATTAGGCGGTCAAACAAGGCTGGCACTCACGCTGACAGGCGTGCCAAGCGTGCTCGAACAAGGAAAGCAAAACTAGACAAGGCATTACGAGAGGAAAACGAATAATGGGAGCAATGAGGGCAATGGATATTGCTGACAACTTTGACCTTGAGCAAGGTATTACGATACACCTACAAACTAATCACTACCCTGCCGTACCTATCGAAATGGTGCCAACCTGCCTTGAGGCTAT
>JGI10211J34971_10003351_pt1 | contig 12855 bp, 10 predicted proteins | sample Etolagsediment_FD_34971 | JGI IMG/M metagenome (IMG submission 34971) | reverse complement strand
CAAAATTACTTTTTAGTATTGAAATTGCTGTCTTATTTTTTCAAGCAAAAAAATCATCACTTGAGCTATTTCGTATGCGCCTGGTTTTCAGAAAATGTTAAATAGACCCATATATATTCAGTTTTTGTAACATATAAATGTAACCTTGCGGCTTTTCAAACCCTGAAAAATAATGAGATTTATCATCAATTAGTAATAATATTATACTTAACAAACATCATAACAGAACGTTAAGGCCAAATGTTTGTAATTTGAATTTTTTAAGTATTTTGGTATTTATTTGTTTAAATAAATATATTTGTGATTTAGAGCTTTAATCATCAAATACTTACTGTATGCCTATACAATTAAAACGATTGCTCATTTTAGGATTGGTATTGGTTTCAATTTTTTTTGTACTTAAATACCTGCTAACCCCCGAATCTTTTGGACAATACGGACACTACAGAGGCAATGCATTGGTCGAAAACGCAACACATGATGCTAAATATGTTGGCAGCGAAGCATGTGTTGAATGTCATGAAGATATAGTAGAAGAAAAAACGGAGGGCTTTCACAATACCCTAGCGTGTGAAAACTGTCACGGTCCCGGGTATATGCATGTTCTTGATTCAGAGAATGAATTACAAATGCCTGATTCCAGAGAGTTCTGTGCAAAATGCCATGCTTACAACAGGGCCAGGCCGGCAAATGCTATTACCCAAATAGATATTGAGGACCACAATCCGGAAGAAAAATGTATTGAATGTCATTATCCACATCAACCATGAGAAATAAAGAAGAAAACCTTTCCCGTCGCAGATTTATAAAAAAATCAGGGATAACAGTGGGGTCCGTGCTTGCAGCTTCGGTAATACCCTCGTTTAATGCAGTTTTATTCGCAAGCGAAAAGCCCAAAGGAAAAGGGCTATGGTATGGAATTGCTATCGATATTGAAAAATGCATTGGGTGTGGCAGTTGCGCAAAATCCTGTAAAATTGAAAATGATGTTCCCGAGGAACCCTTCTTTTTCAGATCCTGGGTTGAGCAATACACGATAAAAAATGATGGCTCAGTTGAGGTAGTTTCTCCTAATGGAGGGATAGATGGTTTTACACAAACTGTTCCTGATGACGAAATCGAAAAGAGCTTTTTTGTCCCAAAAATGTGTAATCACTGTTACAAATCGCCATGTGTGCAGGTTTGTCCGGTGGGAGCAACTTTCGAGTCGCCGGATGGTGTGGTTTTGGTTGACCAGACCTATTGCATTGGATGTAAGTATTGTGTTCAGGCTTGTCCCTATGGATGCAGGTATATTCATCCCACAACACATGTGGCTGATAAATGTACTTTGTGCTATCACCGGCTTAAAAAAGGCCTGAACCCTGCGTGTATGGACAATTGCCCAACTACTGCGAGGATTTCGGGAGATTTGAACGATCCGGAGAGTGAACTTTCCAAATTCATAAAAACAAGAAATGTGTATGTACTTAAGCCTCATCTCAATACAGGCAGTAAATTGTTTTACAACGCACTTAATCAGGAGGTAAGATAATATGAATCCACAATTTGAACACTTGTATCATGCACTGTCGAATGTTGACGGCTATATCTACCCAAACGAGATCGAGCTGAGCTGGTCATTATTAATCGTTTTATATCCATATATTACAGGGCTTGTTGCAGGAGCATTCATCCTGGCTTCGCTCGAAAGGGTGTTTAATGTAAAGGCCCTCAAACCTACTTACGTGATTGCACTATTAACAGCATTCGCTTTTATGCTGGTGGCAACAATGCCACTTATTTTTCACCTGGGGCAACCTTTAAGGTTTTATGAGATCATGATTACACCACACCTCACGTCAGCCATGGCGATTTTTGGATTCGTTTATTTGTGGTATCTGATGGTTGTGCTGCTACTCGAAATCTGGTTCGATTACCGGGCAGATATGGTGATTTGGTCAGGGGAATCGAAGGGTGTAAAAAAGTGGCTTTATAAAATATTATCACTTGGAATTACCGATGTTTCGCCTGAGGCACGCCGGTGGGATGAAAAGCTGGGTTACATTGTTACTGTGATTGGTATTCCTTCCGCTTTTCTTCTTCATGGGTATGTGGGCTTTATTTTTGGATCGATCAAGGCAAACCCCTGGTGGTCAACGGTAATGATGCCGGTAATTTTCCTGTTTTCAGCCATGGTTTCCGGAATAGCGCTGGTAATGCTTGTTTTTATGGCAGTAAATTATATCCGGAAGCAAAAAATAGATATGCTTTGTCTGGATACCATTGCAAAATATCTTTTCTACATCATTATCATCGATTTTACACTGGAATCGCTCGATCAGATACATCGGATTTATGAAGCCGAAGAGTCCTTCGAAATTATTTCGCTGTTGATGTCCGGAAAGCTATTTGTGACATTGCTGATATTCCAGGTTCTTTTGGGTATGATCATTCCTTTGCTAACATTAGGGGCATTACAATTTTATAAGCCAAAAGAAAAAATCCGTCAGGCCATATATTTTGTGACCGGGATTTTGGTTTTGGTTGGAATTTTCTTTATGCGCTGGAATGTTGTAATTGGCGGCCAGTTGTTTTCGAAAAGTTTTTACGGTTTTACGAGCTTTAAGCTGGCGCTTATTGGGTCCGAAGGTTTTCTGGCAGCAAGTATCTGGCTGATCATACCATTTATTATTCTTGCTTTTCTGCTTTGGTTGTTCCCTCCATGGAAAAAAACGCAGCAGGATCATTCATTGGTTGGTTAATTTGGAATATTGGTTTAATTCATAAACCAATTACTAAATAGAAACGGATCTATTATTCTATTCATTAAGAAAAGGAGATTTGTATGTTAAACGACGAACACAATGCGCAAATCAGGCTTGATGATCTTTTCAAAAAGATTGATATGCTGGAGAACAGGTTATCGCTCCTTGAGAATAATTTCGGCTCATTGCAAACAGATGTTCAGGCATCCCCTGCGACGGCGAGCAGAAATGTACCGCCCGAAAAAGAACTTCAAATTGATTTGAATCTGAATTTCAACGAAAATAAAATCGGGGAATATGGCCTGGCATGGCTGGGGAATTTAGTGTTGCTTTTTGGGATTACCTTTTTAACTGAATTTATTGCAAGCAAAGGGTACAATGCTATTTCAAGTATTGTTGGATTTGTATCGGTAGCCGGCATTTTTATTCTGTCGTATCGCATCAGGAAATCACTAAACCACATGTCGTATATGTTCGAAATATTAGGTTATCTGCTCATATATTATTTTACTTTACGCCTGCATTTCTTCACCGAAAATCCTTTAATCGAAAACAATACTATTGGCCTTTTTACATTAATTCTGGCAACATTCATTCAGCTGTTTATGGCTGCACGTAAAAAGTCGGAGCTATTTGCTGTAATGGGAATTATTTTTCTGGTCTTCACATCCATTGTGGTTAACAATACAAATATAATGTTGCTGTTATGTGCATCGGCTGCGGCGGTTTCATTGTTTCTCTTTTTTAAATTTGATTTATCAAAACAAGTTGTATATTCCGTTTTACTCTTATACTTTGCCTTGTTGATGTGCCTCTTCAACAACCCGATCATGACACATCAGTCCGGCATGCTCAAAATCAACGACTACGGATTTGTTTCACTTTTTATTATTGGGTCTCTGTTTTCACTTTCGGTACTCAAAAAGGAAAACGAAAAAGTGTCTCATGGATTTTTAACTTCAGTTATTTTAATCAATGGGTTTGGGTTTACCCTGCTCCTTTTTTTAAATGTAATTTCGTTTTTTCAGGACAACTATATCTGGCTGTTTATCTCCATTTTTGTCTTTACATTTATTTATTCAGTATTTATCAAAGTTTATACTGATTGGAAGACGATCAGGGCACTCTATGCATTGTACAGTTTTACTGCACTTAGTGTTGCACTTTATGGGATCTTTGGCTTCCCCCAAACATTTATGCTGCTGGCAATAGAAAGTCTGCTTGTGGTTTCGATGGCCTTGTGGTTCCGTTCAAAGTTTATTGTGATTATGAATATGCTGTTATTTACAGGATTGATGATTGCATATTTTGGCCTTGGCAACTCCACGAACATGGTGAACTTTTCGTTTGCCATAGTTTCGCTAATTACTGCAAGGATATTGAACTGGCAAAGCGAGCGGCTGGAAATCAAAACAGATTTTCTTCGTAATGCATATTTGTTTTTCGGCTTTGTAATGATGCTGTACGCATTGCATAAAGCGGTTCCTGATGGTTTCGTAACTGTTTCGTGGACTATACTGGCCTTGCTGTACTTTGGCATGAGTATCCTGATAAAAAATATCAAATATCGATGGTTAGCTATTTTTACTTTCCTGGCAACAGCATTTTACTTGTTTATTGTTGACCTTCAAAAAATAGACTTGATTTACCGTGTTCTGGCATTTATGGTGCTTGCGGTGATTTCCATCGGCATTTCCATTTATTACACAAAACGTCATAAATCAACACCGGCTGATCCATCTTAATGCAAGATTTACTGCGCCAAAATAGAAAAACAAGATGTGATGGTTTTCTTCAATTTTAATATTTCTTACTGATAAATGCTTTGTGAGAATATTATAGTGTCTACACAAATTGTAGGTATTTCATTCCTAAAACATAACTTTTTTAAAGCTCATATTCTCTTTTTAATTCTTGTCCTATCTTTGCGGCTTAATGACTGGCTTAATAATTGTAATAAGGCCTGCTTAATAAATTATTGATGATCATTTGAAGTAACTATTTTCAGATTATTCAAACATGAAAACAAACATAGCCGTAATAATTGCCCTGTTCTTGCTTTTTGCAAATTACCTGCCCGCCCAAAAGAAGGCAAATCTTGAAGGGATTGAAGTTGGGCAAATGGCACCTGAGATAGCGCTCCCGACTGATGACGGTGAAGATTTTATCCTCTCGCAATTGCACGGAAAGATGGTTTTGGTAAACTTCTGGGCTTCATGGTGCGCACCATGTCGTAAAAAGTCGCCTGAACTCATTGAGATTTTTGATAAGTACAAGGACGCAGATTTTGAAGATGGGGAAAAGGGTTTTGAAATTCTTAATGTGTCACTCGACAAAAACGAAATTGCCTGGAAGAACAGCATCCTGAAAGACAGCATAGCTGACTTTATTAATGTTGGTGATATGAAAGGCTGGAAAACTTCAGCAGCAAAAGCCTATAATATCAGTAAAATTCCTTCGAGTGTACTACTTGATGGAAACGGCAAAATTATCGCCATAAACCTAAGTACCCAGGATTTAAACAAGAAACTGAGGCGAATGAAACAAGGGGGCTGGCTTTGGTTTTAAATCCAACTGCACTTTTTAAATTATCAGGAATAAGGGCGTAAACGCCCTGCTAATTATGGGTGCGCTAATTCAACACCGGCCGTAAACAACCAGTCTACGAATTGTGATATAGCAAGGATTTGGACTGTAACAACCAGATTAAAAACTTCTGCCTCTGGCTTTTTCCTTCAATGCAATCAACGATTTAATGAGCAACTCATTTTGCTCATCGTAATCATCTGCGCTTTTGTAGGTGCAGCCAAGTGCATCAGCCAAATCATTAAGCCCAGCTTCTGTGTCAGGATAATCTACACCATCATATTTGTAAACACAATCAGCACCTGCAGTACAGCATGCCTCCACATTTTTTTCTGCACCACAGTTAAGAATCTCGTTCATGTCTTGTTGTTCACAGCTTTCATCTGCAGTATCTTCACAAGCTGAAAATGACAAGGGCACAATAGCAATAATCGCAATGGCTGCCCATAATTTTAATAGTTTCATCTTTTAATTTTTGTATGATTATCATTTAAATTTCTTAAAGCAAAATTAAATCTTTTTGGGAACCTCAGTGTTATAATGGATGTTTTTTGGGAAGAAAATAAAATCCAACATCTTCTTTTGCACCCTGATTTTATTCATCATCTCTTCGCGCGAAGCCTTTGTATCCAATCCTGCCTTTGAATCCCCTTCAATATAAGCATATCGAACTTTGTGAGAACTTTTCTTTAGCAAGCTTTCATCAATTTCTTCACCGCCTTCATCTTGCTTTTTATTCCTTTTTTTCGATTTCCCAAAGAGGATATTGCTCAGGTGTATTTCGAGGTGATATTCAAAATCCTCACGCATACTTTGCATCCCGAAGGCTGCAATGTCTATTTCATTACTCACAATATTGGTTCGTGGTACATACAGCTTGTTTTTAAACATAAAGATACTGCTTCGAAGGGTTTTGAACTGTAAATTATCCAGATCCTTTAACCCTTTTAATTTCGATATATCCTGAGCGGGCTTGTAATCGTAAACGCCACCTTTTTCGAGAACCACATCGCCACTTATCATCATTTTATCTATCAAAACTGAATCGTCAATCGGGATAAACATATTTAAATCCGTTGACAATAGTCCGCTAAGGTTCTCATATGTGATCAGCGAATCCATTCCAAAATTATCCATATCCCTGAGCAGTTTTCGAATATCCATATTTTGGATTATGTTGTGTGAAGAGACAGATTGTGTACCGTCTTCTCTCATTTTATAATGGAAGGAGTTGTTCATTTCTCCTTCAAATGCTTCGAACTTAAACTGGTCCACAATGTATGTGCTATCCGTAAACTTAAAAAGTGCGGACACATTATCGAGATGAAGCTGGTTGATTTTATAGCCTTCCAGCACCGTTGAATCCATTACAAAGGAATTTACCGAAGCACTCCCATGAATCAGGTAGGTCCAGTTTTGTATGTCGGTTGAATTACCGGTTTCGATTGATGTTTCAGCGCCAACAGTATTTGTGCCGGCCACTTCATCGCTTAGGTATGGGGCCAACAGATGTTTAAAATCATCATAACTGAAGTCGCCAAACTTCAAATGAGTTTTTACATATAGTTCTTCTTTTTGGTTTAAGAGCGTTGCTTTATAGATATTTTGAACAACAGTGGAGTCCATTTCCATGCTTAAGCCATTATAGCTTGCCGAAAAATCATCAATTCTAAGTATGTCATTTTTTAGGCTGGCCACGGCTGAAATATCATTAACATGCATGGTGGAATCGGGAAACAAAAGGGTAACATTATGAAGCGCAAAATCGAAACTGCTGTTTTCGAAAATGAGGGGGTATAATTGAGCATCCAGTGAATCGGGATGGATTTTCCCCTTGGTGTGAATACTGGCATTAACTGATCCCGTCATACTATTTATCATCGAATCAGGAGCAAAAACCATTAACTCATCAAGATTAAGTGCGATGATGGCATTGATATCAAATTCAGGAACTTCAAAATCTTTTATTCCAGCGCTTCCCTCTATCAGATTGTTCCCATTCTGAAGTCTGAATGATTGCAGGTTTGCACTCATTTTTAAAGGATCGGAAAATTTGCCCGAGAGGACTGCAATTAGTGAGGTATTGTGAAGGTCAAGGTTTAAGGCTTCAGATTTCAGGCTCAGGTTATTGATATGGATATTTTTATCACCTGAATATTGTGGTGAAAAAGTAAAATCTGTGCTGAAATTATCTACTTGCAGCGAATCCAAAAACACTCCGGATAAGCTGTTAAAATTTAACGAAAGGGTGGTTTTATCCATAACATCATCTACAAAATCATCGGGAATCGTTTCGGGTAAAATGCCACTTGTTTTGATGGAAGCTGTGATTTTCCCCTGCATGTTTTGGGCAAGACTGTCAGGAATGTAGTTTTTGAATTCGCGCAGATTTAAATCCAGCAAAGAGCTGATGTTATATTGAGGGCTTTCAATACCAATTACAGAACCCTGGAGTTGGACTGCGCTCTCCTGGGTTTTTACCTCAAGCTTATTAATGTTAAGCACTGCATTACTCATATCCGCTTTTTCACCATTGCTCACGTGGGCGGTCAGATTCAGTGTTTTGATTTCCGGGTATTCTTTGGTTTGAAGCGTGATGTTTTTAAGCTTCACATCTGCATCAACCATGGGTAATATTGTCGAATCAGCATATTGGCCTTTTATCGTGGCAGAAATGTCGGCACTGCCACCAACATCTATAATTCCGAACTCAGTAAGGTACTGATTTGGAATAAATTTTTTTAGGACATCAAAATCCACACTAAGAGCTTCCAGGTTTGCATCCATCACAATAGTATCGCTGAGCCTAAAAGTGCCATCCATTCCCATATCAAGACCATCGAATTTTAATAACAACTTTTTTATGGTGGCCTCATCGTCCAAATAATCCATTTCCAGATTCACAGTGCATGGTGCCATCTGACCCACCTTTGCCCCATCAATAAGGCCAGCGTATTCATCGGGAATATATTTTTGCAGAATATTAAAATCCAGGTTAAGTGCTTCAAAATAAACATCAACAGCAATAGGCTCACCTAGCCCGACAGAACCTTCCAAACTTAGATCAAGGCCTTCGCTGCTGATCAACAATTTATTAATGCTAGCATCATCGTCCTCATATTCCAATGCGAAAGTAATAGTGCACGTTTCCATTTGTTCTATGCCGGTCTCCTCGAAAAGCAAATGACTCAAAATAAAACTGCCTTCTGTTTTGCCTCTAATTACATCGTTTTTCGTTTTGGCTTTAAGGGTAATTTCCGGAATATATACCTCCGCCCCTGTATTTGTGGTACTGTCGAAATAATTAATGCGGATATTTGCCAGCTTTGTTTTCTCTGCTGAAAGGTCAAGGGGAGTTTCCTTTTCATCGAGCGGAGCTACAGTGGTCTCGGCGGGAGCAGTTGTTGTATCGACAAAGGCAGCAATGAGAAAGTCGATGTTTGATTTCCCTTTTTTATCAACGATATAGTCAAAATCCAAACCGGAAATTTCCATCTCATCAATGTTGTAAACGCCATCAATCAGATCCCAGGTGTCGAGCCCCACTTTTAAACTGTTGATGAAGAAAAGCGTGTCGCCATTATTACTTTGGGGATCACCAATCCAAAAGTCATTTATCTCGGCACTAAGCCTTGGAAAAGAGAAAAGTGGAATTAGGGAAACTTTACCAATCGACATGGGTGCCTCTATCTCGCCTTCCATCTTTTCCAGCGCAAATGAGGCCAGTTCACTTTCAAATATTTTGGCCCCAACCACAAGCAAAATCATAAAAAGAATAATCGAAACAATTACAATACTTGTGGTTTTCAGTGTCTTTTTCCAAATCCTCATGGTTCTCTTTTCATTTTTTGTTCAACAATCTACTTCAGCTCAGTTAAAGACAAATGTAGAACAAATTTTGGGTTCGGAAATGCCAAGGTATGTATTAGTCAACGGATGATCAGATTTTTTAATATTAAAGATATCTCAGACTTAACTCCTCTTCCCCATAAAGCCATCCGATGACTTGCGGATTTTTAGCTTCAATAAAGCAATGCCACACCATCAAAGGCAAATATCATTTTAAACTGATCGACTTAAAATAACCCGGAAAAGTTAATTTTGTGGTATGGATAAAAAGGACAATAAAAACATAAAACCCGGAGAGCAGGCAAATAATCATTTACACGGGGTAAAGTTGGTAGATATGCTGGAGTTTCTGGTGGCGAAATATGGCTGGGAAGAGTTGGAAGCGAGAACCAGTATTCGCATTTTTGGCCGTAACCCCAGCATCAAATCGAGTCTGAGTTTTTTGCGCAGAACACCATGGGCACGCGAAAAGATAGAAGGCATGTTTTTATATTGCATGAGAAAACTGAAAGGACGGAAATAACAAATTATTTATTATCCGTCCTCGCTTTTTCAAAAGGTTACCTGATAAATCCCGGATGATTTTCTATTTGTAAACGCACTTGTAAGCGGTTTGCTCACTTACTTTAACCTTGAATTTCGAATCCTTCTCGACCATAAAAGTCTCGAATGGTTTAAAGCTTTTCCATTCGGTTTCACCCGGTAACTGCACCACAAGTTCACCGGAAACTACGGTCATGTATTCGATGGTGGAGGTTCCGAATTCATATTCGCCGGGAGCCATAACGCCAGCCGTGACTGCACCTTCTTGATTTTCAAATGCCAGCGATTTTACTTTGCCGTCAAAATATTCATTTACCTTAAACATAGCTTTTCGATTTAGTTGTTATAAAAATAAATTATCTGCTGACAAAAGTACTTCAATAGGCTTGAATTAAAACTGAATCCTGTAATTTAAGCTGGGAATTATCCCTACGGAAGTCCATTTATCTATTTCATCAGTTTGTGGATTATAGAAATGGCCTCCCAGGCTTTGGGTGTTGGTAACATTTTGGATGTCGAGTTCGATAAGATGTGTGGATGCCGGCCTGTTCCAGCGCAATCCCACTTTCATATCCATACGGATGATTTCTTTGGTTTGCCTGTTCAGGTATTGAGATTCGTCCAAAACCGTATATTGACGCTTGCGCGATTCCTCCAGGTCAACAGGAGTGTACCAATACCCACCTCCATAGGTTGCTTTTAGGCTTACAATCAATTTTCGGTTCGTGGATGGATCACCCAACCTGAATTCTTTTCCTGCCAAAGCATTGATTACATATCCATTGTTGAAACGGGTATTTCGCCATATCCCATCCCCTGCTTTGTATTTGGATTCGAAAATTGATCCGGTAAGGAGGAAATAATAATCGTTGGAGAAATATTTTTCAAGGGTGACTTCCAGTCCATAGTTATAGCCCTTTCCCTCATTTACCAAGGCCTGTTTTGTGAACCATTCAAACTGGTTTATAATCGAATACACCCCGGTATCCGAACCATCCACAGGTACATTGTATAATTGTTGGTAGTAAACTTCGGCTTTTAGGTAGAGGTTTTCTGTAATCTTGTTATCGTAGCCCACCACAAAATGATGCGCCTTAATAAAGTCCATATCCTTATTGCTCTGGATGGGAAGACCCTGCGGATTTTCTGTAAAGGCAAGGTAAGTAGAAACAGACTCCATCCGGCTGTGCTTACCATATCCGATGCTTAACGATTGCAGGGGATGGAACTGCCATTTGAGGCCGGCTCTGGGCTCGATGCTCAAATTTTTATTCAATCCAAAATACAGCATATGAACTCCACCGGTAAAGGTCAATTGTTCAGAAATCCGAAACCTGTAGCTTGTAAAATATTGCATGGAATAACTAGAGCCGTCTTCATCGAGTTCGGTGGTAAGCCCACCAAAGCGTTCATCCCAGTATTTCGACAACAAATCATAGTTCATCTTTTTATAATAGATGCCGGTTTTAATAAAATGCCGCGCATTAAATTTATGGTTGAGCGTTGTGCGTGCACTGATATCATACTGATAAAAACGATCCTTATCCCGCAGGTAAAAATTGTCGCTGTTATAATTTACAAACTCATCCCATGTGTTGCCTGAACCGGCAAATGAAACAACCGTTTTAAGATACGTTTTAGAAGAAAACGGATACATATTCGAAATTCCTATTGTTCCCATATAGTTCTTCGAATCGGCCTTACTATAAACAACATCTTCGGTTGTTTTATCTTCGATATGGATAGTGCTGATACCGCCTATGCCAAACACCGAAAACACGCCGGCTTTTTTGGTTGGCAAATGTACTTTGAATGTCATATCCTGAAATTTCGGCACGGCATCACCGACAATTTTCACGCCTATGGTTTCGAGTATTGCAAGTGTAGAGTAGCGATAATTGATGAGGTAAGAGCCGCTTTTCCCTTTTTTAAAGGGCCCTTCGGCGGCGGCTTCTGCTCCTAGCAGTCCGAGCTGCAAAGTATATTCATTTCTCTCGTTATTCCCATTTCGCATCCTGATGTCGAACACACCTGAAAAAGCATCCCCATATTCAGCGGGAAAAGCTCCGGTAAAAAAATCGGAGTTTGCCAGGGTTGTATTGTTTAGGATGCTGATGGGACCGCCCGTTCCACCTTCGGGGCTGAAATGATTTGGATTGGGAATATCAACTCCCTCAAGCTGCCACAATAAACCCTGGGGTGAGTTGCCCCGGATAATCAGCTCATTGCTGCCCGAATTGTTGGGGGCTACACCGGCGAAACTCATCGCCATGCGTGATGGATCATTGAAGCTTCCTGCATATCGTCCGGTTTCTTCCACTGTAAACGACCGGGCACTAACCGCGGCCATTTTATTCAGCACATCGCCTTTTTGCTCAGAGGCCTTAATTTCGACAGCCTTCATATTCACATATTTCTCCATCATCTCAACCCTCAAAACGATTTCTTTGCCGGAGCTCACCAGTATGTTGGACAAGATTACATCCTCATATCCCATAAATGAACACTTGAGTGTATGCCTCCCAATGGGTACGCCGGTGATATAAAATAATCCGTCCAAATCGCTAATGGCACCTAAGGTTGGCTCATAATTTAAAATTATAACATGTGCCCCGGGGATGGTTGTTTTGCTGTCTTTATCCACAATGGTCCCACGGATGGTTTGGGTTAATTGGATATTGCTGCCTTGAGCTGAAACTATTACGGAAATCAATACCAAAAAAGAAAATGAAAAAAGTGTTTTCATGATGTTTAATTTTTAAGCATAGTTATATTAATAGGAGTACATTTTTCGCATCCAAATAGCATTATAAAACTTATATGTTCCGTGCTGATCTAAACTCTTGAACTGTTCTGATATGAACTACCGATTTACAAAAGCAATGACAGATGAAACATCAAAGGGTTGCATTTTTTCATTAAACCCATGAATCAAGAACTACTGCTACTGACTATCATTGCTTTCTCCATCACCTTTCAGGAAAGGAAAAACGGATAGCTTTGAACATTAATTTTTGCAATCAACACAGTTTTGTATTTTTGCAAGAAGATTGTACTTTTAAAATGCAAAGCTTGGTAATAGCGATGAGTACATGAATGGTCAAAAATTCGGCATTTTTTCTCAGTGATG
>JGI10211J34971_10003350_pt1 | contig 12858 bp, 9 predicted proteins | sample Etolagsediment_FD_34971 | JGI IMG/M metagenome (IMG submission 34971) | reverse complement strand
CCGGACCCGGCTCCTCCGCCGTGATGGCCGGCGACCGAGCCGATGTTGACGATATTGCCCTTCGATTCTTTCAGGTAAGGGACAGCCGTCCTCGTGGCAAGGAACATGCTGCGAGTGTTGGTGGCGAAGACATCTTCATAAAATTCGAGCGTTGCCTCGGCGAAATTCATTCTGCCGACGAGTGTGCCGGCGTTGTTGATGAGGATGTCAGTGCCATCCGCCTTGTCTGCGAACTCGGTAATCATTTTGCCGACTTGGCCTTCATCACGCATATCTGCGGATACGAGGCACCCATCGGAGAGCTTTTTGACTGCTTCGAGCGTCTTTTCGCCGCCCTGTTTGGTTTTGAAGTAATGGACGCCGACAAAACAGCCCTGCTCTGCAAACATTTTGGCCGTCGCCGCGCCGATGCCACTGCTTGAGCCGGTTACCAACACTTTTTTGTCCTTTAAGTCTTCGTATGTCATGCAAATACCTCGATTCACAATGGCCCCTTTAATTCTTTCCTTATAAATCTTTGATATGACAATGCCCTTGCCTTCAATATTTTAATCCGATTTGTTGACGTCTTCTCTTAGCCACTCCAAGGAGAAACTTTTAAAAACGATAGTCTCATAAGGGTGTTTTTCGCCTGCCTCATACAGACATGCGATATTTCCATTCTTTAGAGCAGCGAGTGATGAATATGCCGCAGGTCCTGTGTGAAGCTGTTTTGCCATAGGCCAGGTTTTACCTTCATCCAAGCTTGCTCTTACCGTCATATTAATCCTGTGATCTGTGCTTGCGGGGTTGGAAAACAGGATATAATTTTTATCATCATTTTGAGAAGTATTGTATTTGATCATACTTGCCTGACATATCGGCTCAATAAGGACGGGGTCGTGGAATATCTTTGACCATGTAAGGCCCGCGTCGTGACTGATTGAGACAGCGCGATTTTTTTTGTTTCTGTCATAATTTCTCATATTCAACATTAAATCGCCATCAGTCAGCTCGACAACACAGCATTCGTTTACTAAATCGGTCGGTGTTGTGCCGCCTAATTGCCATGAGTGTCCATGGTCGTCGGAATATATAACATGCGAAAAGTACTTTTTCGTGACACCTTCGATATGGTCGCAGGGGATAATAAGTCTGTCTTTATATTTACCTTTTGCTAATTGTATCCCGCTGCCCGGCCCGGTTGCATACCATGTCCAGTTCGGTTTTTTTACATTGGGTGTTATCTCTTTTGGTTTTTCCCATGTCAGGCCGTCGTCACCGGAGTAAGTGATAAAGACCCGCCGGGTGTCTTTGCTTGTTCCGTCGATTATATGTTTTTCATGATCGCCGCCCAGGTTCCAGGTCATCAGCAGCCAAATAGTCCCCATTTTCCGATCGATCACAGGGCACGGATTACCACAAACATTTTTTCCATCGTCCCGGATTGTCTGCACATTACCCCACGTCTTACCATTATCTGTTGAACGTCGTAATAACAAGTCAATATCGCCGGTATCTGAACTACTCTTTTTTCGGCCTTCACAAAAAGCGAGGATGGTACCTTTATTCGTTACAACCATCGCCGGGATCCGATATGTATCATACCCATCCCTGCCGCTTATAAAGACCTGCCGTTCTATACCGGGGTCAAACGCAACCCCCGATCCGTCGTGACCATTACAGCCGGAAATTAGAAATAAAAGAACCAAGACTATCAACCGCTCAAACAAATTTTCTCTCCTTTCAAGCGGACATTGTATGGTTAGATATCTCAAAAAGCAATTCCTTTCAATTGATAATCAATTGATGTAATTTGGCCAGATGTCGTGTGGGCAAAAAGTGCTTGGGAAAAATAAATTCTTGACAACTCAGGTGAGTTTTGTAGGATTACTGATGTCGTAAGGAAAAAATTATGCTTTTAGACAGTTGAAATGGGAAATCAGCTGATATGTTTTTAAGCCAAGCCCGGCAAGGCAGATAGTCATGAAAGGTCATCTAAGCAGGCGTAACTTTCTCAAGAAAGTTGGTTTGGCAGGAGCAGCATTTACCCTGTCTTCTTTCATGCCTGAAAAACAGTTGATTGCAAAAGAACCATCCCGAAAGCCGAACATCTTGTTTGTCATATGTGACGACCTGAACCATTATGTTGAAGGTATGGGAGGTCATCGGCAGGCTAAAACACCGAATATAAAAAGGCTTATGAAAAAGGGGGTGACATTTTCAAATGCACATACAAATCATCCTGCATGCCTGCCGTCAAGATCGAGCCTGTTTAGCGGGATTTATCCGCATGTTTCCGGTGCCAGGGGCTGGGAGGGCTGGAAAGACAGCAAGATGCTTGGTAAATGCAAATCCTTGCTCGTACACCTTAAGAACAACGGCTATGCGATGTACGGCACCGGCAAACTAAACCATTCATCATGGACACACAGGTGGGTATGGGACGATGAAAACGGCAAATCAAACTTCGCAGGCAATACCGATTACGGCCCGACCCCATGGGATGGTAAGGGTAAAGGCTGGATGACACACCCGAAAATGATGGATATGGAAAAACTCATAATCAATCATCAGGAAAAGCTCTGGAAAGCGCGAGGAGAACATAGCTTCGGCCCATTATCAGATATTCCCGAATATGAACCCGATCCGGATAAAGGCATTCCAGGTTTTAAAGGCTGGGCCTGGGTAAACAGAACACCTTTTAGATATGTAAACGATGACGGCAGAGATTTGATGAGCGATGAGAAGTCGGCAAATTTTGCTGCAGATGTCCTCAGTAAAAAACATGACAAGCCATTCTTCCTTGGTGTAGGTTTCATCCGTCCTCACACACCGTTGTATGCACCTAAAAAATATTTCGATATGTTCCCGCTGGATAAGATCGAACTTCCGCCTTATAAAGAAGATGACCTTGAAGACTGCGCCGAATTTAAACATCTTGTTTTTAAGTACGGTTTTCAGCGTCACGAGCTTTATAATAAGTTCGGCGGTGTTGAGATGTGGAAGAAGTGTATTCAGGCGTATCTGGCTTGCACCACGTTTGCAGACGACCAGATCGGTAAAGTCCTCGATGCACTTGAGAACAGTTCTTATGCAAAAGATACGATCGTTATTTTTACAAGCGACCACGGTTTTCATCTGGGCGAAAAGGATTTCAATTTTAAGTTGAGCGCCTGGGAGCTTTCAACACGTGTTCCATTTGTAGTCGTTGCACCGGGTATCACTAAACCCGGCAAGGTCTGTTCTAAGCCTGTCTCGCTAATAGATATTTATCCCACGATAATCGATCTGTGTGGTTTGCCTAAGGAGCCGAACAAAAAAACAAATAAACAGCCGCTTAGCGGACACAGTATAAAACCATTTCTCATCGGTCCGGAAAATGGTAAGTGGGCCGGGCCCGATGTTGCTTTGACTGCGATCTATGATAAGGACGGAAAAGAAGGCCAGACATACCATTTCTCAGTTAGAAGCGAGGACTTTAGATACACGTTGTATTCGAACGATGCTGAGGAATTATACGACCATCGAAACGATCCGCATGAGTGGAAAAATCTGGCCAAAGACCAACGTTACGAGCAAGTAAAAAATAAAATGAAACGAAGGCTTTTAGAACTCCTTGGAGATAATCCCGACGAAAAACGCGGCATAGCTAATAAGCTAAAAACAACTTCATGAACCTTGGCTGTGTATTGGTTATTCCCGAGTTCATTTGCCCCACGTCTTACCATTATAGGTTGAACGTCGTAATAACAAGTCAAATGTTCAACTTCACCTCGGTTCAAAATGTGCGACGAAGCCGCCGCCGGAGCGCATATCAATAAATATCATGTCTCGACTATCGACAACGCTCTTTTCCAAGGTCATATCCGCAGGATTATCCATCACATCGCGCACAATAGTAGCGTTGTAGGCGCCTTGGCCCAGAAAGGAAAGGTCCAGGTTGTACTGTCTTTCCTTGTCGCCGTTGATAATTCCGACAAAACAGTTATTACCGTTACGGCGGGCAAAGGCCGCTAATTCACCGATCTTGCTACCCTCTAAAACAATTGTCTGGTCCCAGGTTGACGGTATTTTCCTTATTATATCTATTGTTTTGTTTCTCAGATACATCTCGGGCTTGTCGGCCCAATGCATCAGGGGTGATGTATAAACTATGGCCGTTGCTAATTGCTGGGTAAAGGTTGTACCTTTTAGAAACTGGGGATTGAATGTGCAGGGGGTAAAGTCACCATGGCCCGCAAGGTAACGTGTAAAGGGTAGTGTCGCATAGTATTGCCTCGGGAGAACGGACCACTTGTTCCACTCCAGTCCACGGACACCTTCCCGTGTCATTTCGTTAGGATAAGTGCGCGATTCTCCCGCCGGCTTGTTGGCTCCGTGAAAGTTTACCATCAGCTTATATCCTGCGGCCTGCTTTAAGGCGGACTCATAGAAATCCATCATGTCTTTGGATTCAGAATCCATAAAGTCGATTTTGACCCCCACTATTCCAACTTCCCAGCAGCGTTTGAAGAATTCCAGCCTTGCTTTTTCGTTAAGAATACCGGGGATATCATTACGGTCAGGGCATGACTTCCAGGCCCAGATGCTGACATTGCGTTCTTTTGCGTATTTGACGAACTCTTTCAACATGTCCCACTTGTCGCGCTTGGGGTCTTTCCAACTTCCCCAGCTTTCATCGACAAGGTAATATTCAAGACCCATTTTTGAGGCAGCATCGACCCACGGTTTATGTTCTTCGTAGGTTGGGTTTTCCGTTGACCACCAGTGCCAAAGGGCCCTTCCGGGTTTTATCCATTCGGTATTGATACCTTTGGGGAATAGTTTCCTGTCAGGTTCAGGACACAAGTTGCTGACGATATCAGAGTTAACAAGGTCATTCAGACCCGGCCCTGTCATTACAACCCGCCAGGGAGTAGTGATAACACCCTTAACTTTAAAGCCTTCTTTGTCATCTTCAAAAATACCCTTAAGTGTCGAGGTACCGGTCGGCTGGACCGTCATACCGCTGTAATTAAAAACAGCAGCTTCGGTTAAACTCACATAACTTCCGTCAACCAGTTCGGCAGTTACAGGAAATACAACAGGAGCCCTTTTGCTGATTTTATCCGGCGGTTTTTTCCTGTAGAGTTCTTCATAGTTGGATGAACTTTTCTGGAACCATACCTTACTTCCTTTAGGCAATCTCCACGCTGTTGCTTCATTGTTGACTGTACGCACTGCTGTGCCCGGTACGATATAACGAAATGCAAAGCCGTCATTGAAAGCCCGAATCTCCAGGGAATAGATGGTATCGGTGGGAATATGCGTTATCTGGATCGTTGCGCCGTTGTAGTGATTGACTGCTACGGAGTGTACTCCCCGCCACGGATAAGTTTCATTTACAGTATGAACCTCAGGCTCACCGAGCACAACAAAGGAGCCGAGGTCTATTCCATCGACGGTTATGCCTATGGGTGAATCTTGGAGGATTTTTGTCCTGTTGCGGGTGATGTTATAGGTAAGTATGTTGTTGTCGTTCACAAAAACCCTTACCTTTACCTTGCCATCCGGACTTGTCAGCGTGTCTTCGCAGCCGGCAGCCAACACCAACGATAGATTAAAAGCAAATGTTACCAGGACTCTTATCAAAACTTTGCACATTTTAAATTCCTTTATTAAGCATTTAATTATTCGTCTTCCCGATTACCTGACTGGATTTGATCGAGCTGGATTGTGAATTTGTTTAGTTTTGTCTGGGCTTCATCGTATTGGCCCCGGGCGTTTCGGAGGTGTTTGCCTAAGATTTCCCAGTTCTCCGTAAAGGCTGTGAAGCTGCCGGCCAATTTGCCGAGGTTTTGGCGAATCTGGGCGGCCTGTTTTTCAATCTGCAGGCCGTGCAGACCCATGACTATCGTCATAAGATACGCATACAAAAGATTCGGCGAGACGGGAATGACCTTTTTGTCGAGCGAGTATCTCAGGATGTCGGTTTTGTCGCTTTCATATTTTATAATGGTCTCGTAATAGACGTTCTCGGCGGGGACATACATCAGGGCAAAGTCGAGCGTACCCTCATCCGGATTTATGTAATTGGCGGCGATTTTGTCAATGTGCTTGGTAACATCGCTTTGGAACTGCCTGCGGAGCCTGGCTTTTTGGTCATCGCTGTCGGCTTTTATCATCGCCTCGAAGCTGGGCAGGGGGAATTTGGCATCTATCGGCACGGAGTAATCCGGCATCTTGACAAGGGCATCCACCTTTGTGCCGTTCTTGAATTGGTATTGAAGCGTAAAGCTGTCGGCTGGTAGTATCTCTCTTAAAAGTTTTTCGAGAGATTGCTCGCCCAATTGGCCGCGGAGCTTCGGTGCTTTGAGAATATCCTGCAGACTCCGCACATCGGTGCCCAATTGCAGCATCCTTTCGCTGTCGCCCTTGAGCCTGCCTAATTGGTTCTGGAGCTTCTCTAAGGTCTCTTTGCCTGCAAGCAGATGCTTGTCTACATTCTGTTGGCCGGCCTGAAGGCTCTTTTCCATAGTCTGGCTGAGGTTGGTCTGTGAGGTCCTTATTGCTTCGAGTTGCTGCTGCAGGAGGGTTATTGAGGCGCTCTGGCCGGAGATTTCCTTGCGATTAGCCGAGGAGCCTATCAGCAGAAAAGCCAGCAGAGCCAGCGTCAGTAATATCAGCACGATTAAGATTGTGATTAAAACGGTCATGGCCTTACTCCTTACGAGAATTCGCCTGTGATTATAGGTTTTGCAGGGCTGTTCGTCAAAGGTCAATAACGGTGTGAATTGTTCTTGATATGACAGGTTGGTCTTTGTATGGTGGTCGAACAGAAGTGGAAAGAATAGAATCCATCATATTTGACTGGGGAGGGGTGTTGGTAGACGACCCTGCGCCGGGTCTGACACGGCATTGCGCCGGCGTGCTTGGTGTGAGTGAAGAAGATTATATAAAAGCTTATCACAAATTTGAAACGGATTTCCGCATAGGCGCAGTCTCCGAGGATACGTTTTGGAGTGGCGTTGCCGGAGATTTGAGCGTACCGAAGCCGAGCATTCCATCATTGTGGGGCCAGGCCTTTGGCGCAGTGTATCAGCCCAGACCGGATATGTTTTCACTTGTTTCTCTACTGCGCAAGAACGGTTATAAGACCGCCCTTTTATCGAACACCGAAATCCCGGCTATGCAATACTTTTATCAGCAACAATACGACATGTTCGATGTGCTTGTCTTTTCCTGCTGGGAGGGGACAAAAAAGCCCGGCAGAAAAATCTATGAGCTGACCCTGGAAAGACTCGGCTCGCGACCTACCCAATCAGTGTTCATAGACGACAAACCCAGATGTATCAAGGGCGCACAGGAGGTGGGGCTTAATACAATCCTTTTTGAAAGTGTCAGCCAGGTTAAAACCGAATTGGCTTTGCTCTCCGTCAAGGCAGATTAGGATCACAGACACTGTGCACCCAGGAAAGCTTTACAAAGTCAGGTCTTTAAGCTCGCCGCCTTTTTGCTTGATTTGGTCGTAGTAAATCTGAAATCGCTCCCTCAGCGCGCTTACGGATTTCATCAAATTGTCGATATCCCCCGTGAGAGCTTGTGCTTCTTTGCCAAGCTTCTCGGTGAGGGGGATTTTGGCAAGACTGTCAGTGAGCTTTGTGACATCATCCTGCTTGGCCATCAGTGCATCTTTGTACTTCATTGCAATCGACCTGAGTTGCTCAACGTCCATCTTTACCGCTTCGGCCTTGATTTCGGCGATGGGCTTGTTTTCGTCAACTTTCTGTGACCCTGAACCGGCCTTCTTACCACAGCTTTGCAGTAGCAGCACACACATTACTAAAGTTGTTGTCAGAATTGCTTTTCGCATTTTGGCGCCTCCCGAACAAAGTCTTCCACAAAAATTGCAACGGTTTTCCACAGAAAAATTGTACATCCGCGGCGACGGTTTGTCAAATGTAAAAGCCATAAACTTTTGCTGGGTCTCGGCAATTCTCAGGTTAAGCGTTTTGCCCCTACGCCGGTCATGACCCGGCGCGGGTGCGTAAGGTTTGCTGCTGGTGTGACCTGCCTGAGTGAATTGACTTGTTCGGGTAAGGACTGCGTCAAATTTTGTTTCTTGTACTACGCAAGGCTAAGAGGCCTTCTCGCGGTCGGGTGTAATCAGGCTTAACACCAGGCGTTTTATGGCAGCGGCATTGTGTGGCGTTATTTGCCCGCGAGTAGGATGAGAGCGGCACATTTCGTCGGCTAACCGTTCCAGTGAATCCGCATCAGCGCATTTGTTGATTTCTTCTATCTTCTCCAGTATTGCGGTCAGACTGTTGATAACTATGTCGACGGCGCCGTCGAAGTCCGGATTAAAGGTAAGTTTTAAGGCCGACGGACGGTTATTTATTGACAGTAGGTTTGCTGTGATGTCGTGGGCGACGGCGACAACGGCTGGGCTTCGGCCATCACCATTTCCCATGCAACTAAAATCCCAGGACAATGAATGCTGACTGCCGTCCGGGAGGGTAAGGGTTGTTTTAGTGCTTCTGACTGATTGGCCGGCGAGAGCCCTTCGCAAGTCAATATATAGATTAAATCTGTCACCGTGGGGAATGCAGGTTTTCAGAAAGCTTTCGCCTATGACTTCTTCTCTGGGGCAGCCCCAGAGGCGTTGAGCCTCGGCATTGAAGTCGAGGATTCGGCCTTTGGGCGAGATGCAGACAATAGCACACGGGGCGTTCTGGACAATCGACTTAAAATGGTCGCAAGTATCTCTAAGAGCCTCTATGGCTTTTTTGCGCCGGATGGCGTAGCGAATATGCTCGGCGAGAGATTCACAAAGTGCCTTTGGCTTTATGAGGTAATCGTCCGCACCGCGTTTTATGGCCTCAACCTGCATGTCTTTGTCGCCCCGGGCCGTGAGCACAATGATAGGCACATCCGGGCTGGAATTGCGAATTCTGTCAACGGTCTCAAGGCCGCTACTGTCGGGAAGGTCCAGGTCGAGCAGCACGTTGTCAAAGCGTTTTTTGCGGAGGTGGTTGATGGCATTTGTTAGTGTGGGAGCGGTTTCGAGCGTACAGCGAAAGCTTTGGTCCGGGTTTGACAAGATGCGCTGCACCAGTCGACGGGTGTCAGGGTCATCCCCGACCAGCAATACATTCATAGGCGTAGCATCCATATCGAACTCCTTTAGATTTTACGACTTTCAAGCCTGGAGGTGGCACTTTGACGGCTCTTAGCTGTGAACGGCTGTGGCAAAGGCCACACGTCCTATAATTAATATCGGCATATACGACCGGAAAAAATTAGGGAAGATATCGATAAATTAACAAAAAGCGTGCCCAGGCTCGTTACGTATGGAGTATTTACACTTCTTTGTGGGAATATGGGTGATTTCAGGGAGGTGAACGGTCGGCCAAGTGCCGATTTTTGTTGATATTTACTGGATTCAGCGTATCTTTATGGGCTGCAAGTAGCCGGGAACCGCCGTGCCGTTTTACAGGGTGTGTCTATGACTATGGCAAATTCACACTTAGTAGTACTGAAAAGGCCGTATTTGGACGCGATTTTAGCCGGTCGGAAGACCGTCGAGTCTCGTTTTATGAAGACTGAGCGTGCGCCGTTTGGGAAAATCGCCACCGGCGACAGGCTTTTTTTTAAAGCAAGTTCGGGGCCGGTGCGCGCGACAGGCCGGGCAGGGAAGGTAATGGATTTTGAGAATCTTACGCCCAAGCGGGTAGAGCGGATTAAACGTACGTATAACGGCCGAATCGTCGGCAGTGAGGAATACTGGGCTGAAAAAAGCGGCTCCAAATGTGGCGTTTTAGTTTGGCTCGAGGAGGTAAAGGCGATTGAGCCGGTATGGATAGATAAAAGGGACTGGCGTGCGTGGGTGGTGCTGATGGCGGAAAAGGACTTCGGCCTGTTAGATGGTTAGACGGTTGGGTGGTTAACGGGGTATGGTTTCAAACGCCTTGGCTGCTACGCTGAAGGGCCTGCGTCTTCCGACATTGTTCAACAGCCCAATTGCAATCATACTGACCATTAAGGACGAGCCGCCATAGCTGACGAGTGGCAAAGTCAGGCCGGTAATGGGCATAAGGCCTAACGTCATGCTCACGTTAACGATGATTTGGACGGCGAACATGGCGATAATGCCGACGGATATAAGCCGGGCGAAAGGGTCGGTATTGAGCCAGGCGATCTCAACACCGCAGGCTATAATCACCGCGTATAGTGCAAGGAGTACAAGGCAGCCGATGAAGCCCCACTGGTGGGCGATGATGGCAAAGATAAAGTCGTTGTGTCGTTCCGGCAGGTAGTTGTATTTGAGATATGGGCCTTTGGCAAAGCCGTAACCTTTAAGGCCACCGGAGGCGATAGCGGCTTTGGAATTTCTCAACTGCTGTCGGCACTGCGCCCCGATATCATGCTGGTAAACTTCCGCTGCGTGCTACGCTAAAATATACTTGTTGGCGATAAGCAAATGCATTATACTTTTTTCAAAAGGAAATTTAAGGAAAACAGATATGGATAAATCCAGAAGTTTTCTCCCTATTCTAATCCCAAGCGTGACCGTCTTCATTTCAAGTGGGTGTATAATGATATTGGAGTTAGTAGCCAGCAGGCTGATAGCCAGGCATCTTGGCTCATCGCTTTATACATGGACATCAGTAATAGGTGTGGTCCTGGCTGGCATAACGATAGGCAATTACCTGGGTGGCCGAATGGCGGACCGATTCGCTGCGCGAAAAGTATTGGCTGTACTTTTCGGTGTTTCATCCGTAGCGTGTGTGGTAATTGTTGTTCTGAATAACACTGTGGGCCAATGGCTTTGGCTGTGGCATTTCAGTTGGCCTGTGCGTGTGTTTTCGCATGTAGCCATAGTGTTTCTGGTTCCATCTACGCTGCTGGGGACAATAAGCCCGGTAGTCGCGAAGATGGCTCTTGATAAGGGATTGCCGACCGGCAGAACAGTTGGTGATATTTATGCGTGGGGAGCAGCTGGCAGCATCGCCGGTACATTTTTCGCCGGTTTCTACCTGATAGCGGCCATGGGGACTGTCGCCATCGTCTGGACGATAGGGGGCATTTTGCTGTTGATGGGGATTGTGTATTATGCCAGACTCTGGGTGTTGTATATATGGGCAGCAATCTTCATAGCCTTAATGGCCATGGGAATGGTGCCTAGCGAATGGGCTGAAAATGCAGGCTCATCCTTCGCCTTGAGAGAAAAGCCCAATCCAAATATACTCTATGAAGACGAAACCCACTATTGCCATGTTTTCGTGAAGCGGCTTTCCCAAAATCCCGACAGGAGAGCTTTTATGCAGGACAAACTTGCGCACAGCCAAATCATAATGGATGATATATTAAACCTGCAATATCCCTACACGAAAATATACATCGGGCTGACCCAGGGAATCAGCACTGATAAGGACAAGCTTTCTGTAATGGTAATCGGAGGGGGAGGTTATGTTTATCCCAGATGCATCGAAAAACTTTGGCCAGGCAGTCGAATTGATGTCATCGAAATTGACCCCGGTGTAACAGAAGCTGCCATACAAGCCTTTGGGCTTGAGAAGGACACTTCGATTCGGACATTTAATATGGACGCCCGGAATTATGTCGATGAATTACTCAAAAAGGAAGACGGTGGCGAAGAAAGATTAAGGTATGATTTCGTTTACGAAGATGCGATAAACGATTATTCCGTGCCGTTTCAGCTTGTGACTGAGGAGTTCAACGAGGGAATTGCCAGACTTTTAACGGACGATGGCGTATATATGGTAAACCTTATAGATGTCTTTGACAGTGGTCTGTTCTTGGGGTCTGTTATCAATACACTCGAGCTGACGTTTCCCTATGTATACGTTACTACCAATCACACCACCAGTCATGGGTTACGCGACACCTTTGTTGTAATCGCGGCCAAGCGTCCACTTGACATTGAAACCATCCTCTCTAAATATCGCAAAGACCTTAGGCTATGGTACTTAAGCAAATCTGAGATAAATCAACTCAAAGAAAGCTCACGGGGAATTGTATTAACCGATGACTACACTCCTGTTGAGAATTTGCTTGTCCCCGTGGTTCGTCAAAGCGGTACGGAAGCGCTGAGTGTAAAATTTTTGGAGCAGGCAGAAGAATTAAAGAAGCAAGGCAAATGGCAGGAAAGCATAGAAAAATATGAAAAAGCTGCTATGTTTGATTCACCAATATCCTTGAAAGCATACAATGAAATAGGACTTATTTATGGCGGGCAGGGTGAATTGCAAAAGGCCATTCAGGCTTTGCAGGCCGCAATTGACTCTTCTCGACGGCAAAGTGACTTTGACCAGAGCATAATAGCTACCATACATCTCAACTTGGGGACGATTTTGCAAAAGATAGGAAAAGGTCAAGAGGCTGCAACATATTTTCGCCAAGCCGCTGAGCAATTCCGAGCAGAACTAAAGGAAAACCCGGACTCGGTTATGATTTGGAGCCGATTAGGAAACGCGCTGGCTGGAATGGACGATTTCGACGCGGCTATTGAAGCATTCACAAAAGCGCTGTCTTTGGAACCTATGAACTTGGGGCACTACAATAATCTGGTCTCAGCCCTCCAATATCAAGGACGGCTCGCCGAAGCAATAGTAGTGTTGCAAAAAGGTGTCGATTTTATGTCGCGCTACGGTCAGGCAGAGGCCACCGTTGAACTGAAAAACTATCTCAACTGGATGCGCGAGAAGCAAAAATCAAACCCAAAAAGATAACACAATTCAAAACGCCCGAATTTTTGGAAAACCGGGTGGTCAACGGGGTATGGTTTCAAACGCCTTGGCTGCTACGCTGAAGGGCCTGCGTCTTCCGACATTGTTCAACAGCCCAATTGCAATCATACTGACCATTAAGGAC
>JGI10211J34971_10003349_pt1 | contig 12859 bp, 21 predicted proteins | sample Etolagsediment_FD_34971 | JGI IMG/M metagenome (IMG submission 34971) | reverse complement strand
ATTCGTTTGCGATTGCGTATTGATTAAGATTGATAACGTTCATTTTATGACTCCTCTTTGTGAACGATTAAAGAAAGCGGCGGATCAATGAGTCCGTCGCGTAGATTGCCACAATTGCAGCAAATAGGATTTGAGCTATTAGCAAAATGTAAGAATAGCCCATTAATTCAGTACAAGGCATATCACTAAGTGACTCCGTTATACCCATGTTAAAGCGCATAACGGACCAAAAAAGGCCCGTTTGATCTGAACATGCGTGAATGTAATTTGTCATTTTATGACTCCTTTGATTGCGTGAATTGTCGGGTACTGATGAATCTCAATACATCCCGTGTTTGTGTAACATTGTGACTCGATTGATAGGACAATCGAAAACCAAAATAAAAACATGTCGTGACTCCTCTTGGAAACAAAACGGACAAGGGATTTCATCCGTTTTGCATTCCCGTCCATTATCGCAAAGAGCTAGGACGGGGAGTCTTGTCCAAATTGTCAAATAACGTTGCGAATCAAAAAACGCGACGGGCCAAGGCCCAAGGGAAGGAATCCACAATTTCACCATTTAATCAATAATTAATTTAAACAATGAAAACGGCCTATAGCGTCAAAAATTTTGCGTTGTGACACGTCGACTCGATTGGCCCAAAATTGACTCAAGTACAACGAATCGGCCCGTTAGTCGAACCATAAACGAGAGTCAACAAATTTTGTCATATTCAAGTTTCGATATATATCAAAAACGATATATCTCAAAAACCATATATATGAAAAACGATATATATCAAAAACGATATATCTCAAAAACCATATATATGAAAAACGATATATCTGATTCTTTGAATGTGTATACATGCACTTTCTGGAATGTGTTGATTCGTCAATCACAAAATTGTGTCAATCCCCAAATATTTTCCATTGTGGTCCTTGCTTATACTTTCGGCTTGATTCTATGCACGAATCGGTGGCGAACACGCAAAATTCCTTGTCAACTATCCAGATTTGTTATTGACATATCTTTCGTCATAATCCGAATCGGTATGCGCGGAACGAATCAGGAACGAATCATGAAAATGGAACGAATCGGGAACGAATCAGGAACGCCCAAAAACGGGGGTATATGCCCCCCCAGTGGAAATTAAGGCGACACCCCCGCAGTGGAAATATGAGGCATGTCCCCCGCAGTGGAAATTAGTCTTGACTTCTATACCGCGATATCGCAGTATCCGAATCAGGAGCACAAAGGAGTGTGTACGATGAACAAATGTGTGAGTTGTGGTGGCCCAGCTACGGGTGACTTCTGTGAATTTTGCTTGAATGAGGAGATAAGCATGTCATTACCTGAGAACCTAGTGTGTAATATTATTGCACGTAATGCAGATAAATTTGTTACTGTGTCTTTCATAGCGAAGGACGGTAACGAGCGTACCTACAATGGTCGCTTCAACGTTAAGAAGTACTACAAAGGTACAGCTAAGTCAGAGGTCGTCTCTGAGATGCTGCAGAAACAAAACCTGATCCCTATTTGGACACAAGCAGAGGATGGGTCATACAGTAAAGTTAAGTCGTTCCGTCCTAATACTGTGACACGTATTGTTGCAGAAGGTCGTCAGATATTCACGTTATAAATCAGGAGAGGAGAGTAAGAGAATGTCGTATACAATGATTAAGCATTGCAAGATGGACTGGGAAATAGAAACCCATAAATTCACTTTTGTGACTGGCGGGGATGGACTTATCGCTTTGGATAGTCTTTCAGATTTGATAGGGTCACTTCAGCATCTGTATGAGGTGATTGGAAGAGGTGGTATATATAACAATCAACTACCAAAAGAACTTAAAGTAGAAGGTGGATGTGGTTGGGCCGTTGTAGAAGGCGAGTTCGATCATATTATGGGGCCTGAAGATGATTGGGAAAAATGAGTTGGTCTGATGTCTTAAGTGTCTTTCTGGTCCAGATGTTTGGGCCAGAACAACCTGTAAAATCAACTTGTCTTCGAGGTCATATACCTTGGACCCCTACCAATGGAAATGAGGAGCCGCCATTCTAATGGTTAAACATCTACATCCTAATCCGAAACAAAAGCAGGTCGGTGTAAAGTGTAAGTTATTCGGTAAAGAGTTTAACTCTATTTCTGACGCTGCCCGTTACTTCAACATATCTCATTCTTGGGCTAGAGAGTGTGTCTTAAATGACAAACATAAGGACACACTGCCAGAGATAATTAAACAACGGCATGATTTGTTACTTGACACGTCATCCCCGAATCAGCCTATACAATAGTACAATACACTATTGGTTAAAGACAAATACAATAGAATAAAGGAACAATAGTATATGACATGGCAAAACCACAATCCCTGTCCTTATTGTGACTCTTCTGATGCCTTTAACTATAATACAGAGACTGGTGCGGGGAAATGCTGGTCGTGTGAAGCAGTTTACCCAAAGGACAAAGGGTACAGAGAAGGATCGGAAGAAAAGTTTCCGATATTGAGGAGTAACAATATTATGTCATTTGCACCTAAGTTAGAAGGTGAAGAGGTCTTTGAGGACTACCGAGGTATTCGTGCTGAGACCTATCAGTTCTATAACGCTACTACTGTCTTGGATAGACAAGGCAATGCTGTCAAACACATCTACCGATATCCGTCTGGTGGACAAAAGATAAGGATACTTGCACAGAAGGATTTCTATGCACAAGGTTTAAAGACTGATGAGTTCTTTGGTCAGAATTTGTGGAATAGTGGTGTAGGTAAGACTATCACCATTTGTGAAGGTGAATTAGACGCTATGTCAGCTTACCAGATGATGAACAACCCGAAGTTCCCTTCACCCTTTGTGTCTCTACCTTCAGCCAGTCCCTCTCGTAAACTATGGGAGAAGACACGAGAATACCTGTCTGGATTCGAGAAGATTATCTTATCTACTGACAATGATGATGCAGGAAATGCTATTGCAGCTAAGATCGCTAAGATATTTCCGAACAAGGTGTATCGTGTCATTCACGATAAGTACAAGGATGCTAACGAGTTCCTACAAGCGGGTGCAGTAAAAGAGTATCAGTCTGCTTGGTGGAATGCTAAGAAGTATGTGCCTGACAATGTGATGAATACGTCACAACAATTCTTGTCTCTGTACAATAACGCTGAGGAACACATCTATGTGCCCACAGGTATCCCTGATTTTGATGATTTGGCTATGGGCCTAATGCAAGGACACTTTACTGTGTTTAAGGCACAGACAGGGATAGGTAAGACTGAGTTTATGAGATACTTACAGTATCGTATTCTGTCCCAGTTCCCTGATGTCTCACTGGCGATATGGCACTTAGAGGAAACTAAACTTCGTAGTTTACTTGGCTTATGTTCTTACCACCTACAGGACAATGTGACACGTAAAGACATCATCGAAGAGAAAGAAGCTGATGAGCTGGTGCAGCAAGCAATTCGAGAGCTAACAGAGAATGAGAGACTGTTTCAGTTCTACTTAAATGACGAAGATGATCCGCTTACTTTACTTGATCAGATTAGATACTTGTCACAAGCGTGTGGTTGTCGCTACATCATGTTTGAACCAATTCAGGATGTGGCAGCATCTAAAGCTGGAGACGAAAGCAAAGAGGCGTTCTTGGCTGACATGGCTATCCGTCTGACTAAGCTCGCTGCTGAGTTAAATGTAGGCATAATAACGATTGCCCACACCAACGATGATGGGGCAGTGAAGTACTGTAAGATGATTGAACAACGGGCGTCTGTTGTGGTTGAGCTGCAACGTGACAAGATGGCTGAGGACCCCACCGATAGAAATACGACACGTCTCTTCATCACTAAGAATAGACCGACGGGGGCAACAGGGTTCGCAGGTGAAATGTTGTTCAATTCAGACACATTCACGTTANCGAATAAGTGGACGATATGAGAGTAGCAGTAGCAGATATAGAGACAGATAGTTTGGACGCGACAGTTATACACTGTATTGTCGTTCAACCTCTCTGGTCACGTAAAAAGTTAGTCTTTACTAATTTAACAGAGGATCAAAATGAAAAGACTAGGTTCTGGTTACTTTGCCAAAACGTCGATACGTGGGTATTCCATAACGGTATTGGGTTCGACGTACCGACGATCAATCGTTTGCTTGGTGATTTTATCAAGCCCGAAACAGTGCTGGACACGCTCATTCTGTCTAGGCTTATAGACTACAACAGACAGGATGGTCACAGCCTACGAGCGTGGGGAATACGGTTAGGTCTGCATAAAGGGGACTTCAAAGACTTTGACACCCTGTCCGAAGAAATGGTGGAGTACTGCGCTAATGACGTAGATGTTACTCATCGCCTGTATAAGACGTTTCTTCCTATCATTAACGATCCTGACTGGGCTACAGCCATAAAGACTGAGCACGATATTGCTTGGGTCTGCGAAGAAATGACAAACACAGGTTTCTTGTTTGACAGAACCCCAGCCGAAGAAATGTTGTCTGAAATGGAACAGCACATGGAAGAGTTAGAACAAATGTTTCAACAAATATGGCCTCCTAAGTTAGTTGAGGTCAATCGTGTTAAGTTCCGAATGAAGAAGGATGGTACTCTCTTTAGTACTGTTAGCAATGCTCTTAACAAGTACCCTAAAACTGAAAGGGTGGCAGGGGAACTTGTGTGCTATGACTATAAGAAGTTTGAACCGTCTAGCCCTAAGCAGCGTATAGAACGTTTATGGGAAGCAGGATGGGAGCCAGTAGAGAAGACGAAGGGACATATTCAGTATGAACGCGAAAGTAGATAAAACTAAACACTACGAAGTGTACGGATGGACGTGTTCTGAGACAAACCTACGCACACTGCCTGACACGGCCCCTGAAGGCGCAAAGAAGCTGGCTGAGTGGTTGACCCTTCAAGGACGTAAAAGCTCACTGGTGGAGTGGCTAGGACAGTGTAGAGACGATTCACGTATTCATGGTAGGTTTATGCACATTGGCGCATGGACTGGACGTATGTCACATCAGGCCCCCAACCAAGCGAATATACCTTCTGCCTTCTACGGGACACCAAATGACCCCGTCGAGGAAATTAAGGCTAAGTATGATGGTCCTATGCGTAAGCTATGGCGCGTACCAGAAGGTAAATATCTTGTAGGGACAGACGCAGAAGGTATTCAGTTACGCATACTTGCTCACCTAATGGAATCTAAGGCTTACGTTGATGCTATCGTAACAGGCAAGAAAGAAAATGAAACGGATATCCATAACGTCAATAAACGTGCGTTAGGCATGTCTCACGTTACAAGAGATATGGCTAAGACTTTTATCTATGCGTTCTTGTTAGGGGCAGGTACAGCGAAGATAGCTCAGATACTCAAGGTCGGACAGAAAGAAGCTAAACAGGCCGTAGATAACTTCCTTGAGAGCATTGATGGTCTGAAAGACTTAAAGAAGCAGCAAATCCCTTACATTGCTCGTAGAGGATGGTTCAGGGGTTTAGATGGACGGAAGGTTGTCGTTCCATCAGAACACAAGGCACTCGCAGGTATGCTGCAAAATGGTGAGAGTGTTGTTGTTAAGCATTGGGTGCTTGATTGGAAGGCCCGTGCTGAGAAAGAGAACCTTCCGTTCAAACTTATCGACATCGTTCATGATGAAGTACAGGTCGAGGTCGATGACATGGATAGTGCTACCCGCCTAGTGGAAATACAGAAAGAAAGCATGAATAGAGTACGAGATAAACTTGACGTATTTTGTCCTCTGGCTGTCTCTTCTGATATAGGTAAAAATTGGTATGAGACGCATTGACAAGTTGCGAATCATCTGGTAATCTGATATAATAACGCGCTCGAAAGGATTAGAAAATGAGCAAAACAACATACCATGAATACGACGGAATCTCTATGTACGCTCAAGTTTTTGAACGTAATCGTGATATGGGTTCAGAACAATACCCTTTGACTGACGTAGATGGTCAGTACAAAATTCAGTTAGTTGTAGACAGTAAAACAAAGGATAAAATGCTGAAAGATGGTATTCCAGACTCTATCCTTGGTTACGATATGTTTAAGCCAGTAGAAGACGAAAAAGATAAATACGCTTACACATTCAAGCGTACACATCTTCACAAGAACTTCAAAGACGACAGTGGCAATCCTCAACTGCAAGGACCGCCCAATGTTGTTGACTGGAATGCTACAATGCAGCAGCAACAAGCTGTGCCTTGGGACACCGAACAGAACATCTGGAATGGTTCTAAAGTACGTGTCAAGTGTTCTATCTACAAAGGTCGAGCTAACATCGTGACACTGGAAAGTGTAGGCGTTGTGGAGCTTGCCGAACAACCAGAACAAAAAGAGGTTATTCGCTGGTAATGGCTGAAGTAACGATAACATTTATCCATACGGCAGAGGCTGACGGTTTTGATCAAACCGTTAGCTTCACTCGTGATGGAATTGAAACAGTAGAAGACGCACTTCAGTTTTGTCTTGACGCGCATAGAGCGGGTGGTTGGGACTATTGGGAAGCTATGGGTGTCGCGTATGATGACGGGACTATTAAATGGCAACCATCTCAACTCTAGTATCTGACATCTATGATGTTTTGCAAACTGGACAAGGCTACACGGACGCGGTAGCTAAGTGGGTGGCTGATGATATTCGGCACTCCTTAATTAGGCAAACAACCCCTCGTGAAGCGAAGTCCACTCTACGCCTTAGTGGACTAGGGACCCCCTGTAAGCGAAAGCTGTGGTATTCTGTGAACAAAACGGGAACAGCACAAGCTCTTCGTCCTGCTACTCTAAACAAATTCATATTTGGCGATATGATGGAGTCACACATTCTCGGTTTAGCAATGGCTGCTGGACACGATGTTCAAGGTATGCAGGACCAAGTAAATGTGTACGGCATTCTAGGGCACAGAGACTGTATCATTGACGGTATGTTGGTTGACGTAAAGTCAGCTTCTACCTACGGTATGCGAAAGTTTAAAGATAACGGCTTACGAGAAGACGATCCTTTTGGATATCTAAGTCAATTGTCCTCTTATCTTCATGGCTCACAAGATGATCCACTACTCACGGAAAAGAATAAGGCTGCATTTCTAGCTGTAGATAAACAGCACGGAAATATCTTGTTAGACATTTATGATCTGTCTGATGAGATGGCGAATAAACGAAATGAAGTAAGAAACGCTAAAAATATTGTAGCTAAGAAAACGCCACCTGAACGTCCCTTTAGTGACGAAGCTGATGGAAAAAGCGGAAATAGAAAACTTTGCATGACATGTAGCTATTGTGATTACAAGAATACCTGTTGGCCTGATTTACGCACCTTTTTATACAAAGGTGGCCCACGCTACCTTACGAAAGTAGAACGTGAGCCACGTGATGTCTTTGAGGTCTAGAGCGGTAAAGAATGGTTGGCGGTCAGGTTTTGAGGAACGAATCGCCAAAGAACTTAAAGATTTAGGTGTCAAGTACGAGTACGAGACCAAGAAGATCAAGTACGAGATACGAGAGACAAGAACTTACACACCTGATTTCATACTGCCGAACGGTATTATTGTAGAGACAAAGGGTCGGTTTATTGCTTCAGACAGAAAGAAGCATAAGCTCATAAAAGATCAGTACCCAAACTTAGACATTCGCTTTGTCTTCTATAATGCTAAAGCTAAACTATACAAAGGGGCTAAATCCTCATATTCTGACTGGTGTCTCCAACACGGCTTTATGTGGGCTGATAGTTCAATTCCAGACGAATGGCTACAGGAGTAATATATGACAAAGATGAAGGTACATCGTGTACTTGAAGGCCCAATTAGTAGTGAGGATATGGGGTACGACTTCACTGCATATGCTATACTTGCGTCAGTTGAAATTGACGGAAAACTTGAACAGGAAGAATTATGGTTTGATACTCTGGATGAACCTTATGCAATAAAAAAGCACACAGAGACTAAAATAGAACCGTATATCTTAGAAGATATGGTTGACATCATTGGGCAAACGCAGTAATTTCCAAAGAGTAGCTAGAGACTACTACCCGACTCCTCTTGCAGCAGTCCTCCCCCTGTTGCCCCACCTAGCGCAACGCTTTACAGATACCTTCCCAACTTTTGTAGAGCCTTGCGCTGGTGATGGGAGACTAATAAATCACTTAGTTCAAAATTCTGATATGAGATGTGTAGGCGCATTGGACATAGAGCCAAGAGCGTCTGTTTCTCGTCCTATCGAACAAAAAGATGCACTCACCGAAACTTACCCGCATTGCGACTACATCATTACGAACCCACCGTGGGACCGTAAGATACTACATCCGATGATAGAGCACTTCACTTCCTTCTGTCCTACGTGGCTCCTATTCGATGCNGATTGGGCGCACACAAAACAGTCTGCCCCGTACATGAAAATGTGCGTTAAGATTGTATCTATAGGTCGAGTGAAGTGGATTGAAGACAGTAAAATGACAGGCAAGGACAATTGTGCTTGGTATCTGTTCGATGCGAATCACAACACTCCTACACAGTTCTATGGGAGAACAAAATGATTACACATGACGACATTGTGGCGTTTCAAGAGCATGAAGCGTATTATGAGATAACGTTAAGAGTGTCTTATATGGAACAAGAGGACGAGATAGGAACTTTTGCTAACCCTTTGGTGCTTAATATGATGGAAGACCTAATTACTGAGGCCATAGATGAACTCGATGGCTTTGAGGTTATTGAAATGGAAATAGAGAAGGAAGTAGAGAAATGAAGTGGTTATGGGATTGGTTTAATCGTTGGATGAAATACCAAGCAACTTGGAGAGCACATCGTCAAGTTATTAAAGAATTAAACGGTTTGACTGACAAACAACTTGCAGATATGGGAATTTCTCGCTACGATATAGATCGTCTGGTTTGGCATCCAGAAGATTTTGAACGTAGAGGAGGAAAACAATGAGCAATTATTTACCTACTGACTATCAAGCATTCATTCATAAATCACGTTACGCTAAGTATTTCGACGGTAAAGGCAGAGAGTCTTGGCCTGAAACTGTAGATCGCTATATGCAGAATGTAGCCTTACCACTACTTACCGTTGCAGATGAATTTAAAGACGCTGTTTATGATGAACTAGAAGCGGCTATTTTAAGTCTAGACATTATGCCATCTATGCGAGCTATGATGACTGCTGGTCCTGCGCTACAGCGTGACAACACGGCAGGGTACAACTGCTCTTACTTACCTGTCGATGATCCAAAGGCTTTTGACGAAGCTATGTTCATTCTTCTTTGTGGTACAGGTGTAGGGTTCTCTGTAGAGAGGCAGTACATCAGCAAGTTACCAGAGGTCCCAGAGCAACTGTTTGAGAGTGAGACAACCATTGTCGTTAAAGACAGCAAAGAAGGCTGGGCTAAGGCTTTCCGTCAACTTCTAGCTCTGTTGTGGTCAGGTGAAATTCCGCAATGGGACATAGGTTTAGTTCGTCCTGCTGGTGCGAGACTGAAGACATTTGGTGGTCGAGCCTCTGGGCCAGCACCTCTAGTTGACTTATTCAACTTTACGATCAAAGTATTTAAGGACGCAAAAGGTCGTAAACTGTCGTCTATTGAGGCTCACGACATCATGTGTAAGGTTGGTGAGATTGTAGTGTCAGGTGGGGTGCGGCGATCAGCTATGATTAGCTTATCTAACCTGTCTGATGACCGTATGCGGTACGCTAAGTCAGGAGACTTTCCTACATATCGTTACTTAGCTAATAACTCGGTAGCGTACACCGAGAAACCTGACAGCACGTCCTTTATGCGTGAATGGATGGCTCTGGTGGAATCAGGCACAGGTGAGAGGGGTATTTTTAATCGTGAAGCATCTAAGAAACAGTCTGCACTTTCTGGCAGACGCGATCCGAATCATAACTTCGGAACTAACCCTTGCAGTGAAATTATTTTACGTGAGAATCAGTTCTGTAATCTTACCGAAGTTGTTGTACGGGCAACAGATACTATTGAAGATTTGGAGCGAAAAGTCCGTCTGGCAACAATTCTGGGAACTATCCAATCCTCGTACACAAAGTTTCCCTACTTGCGAAAGGTGTGGCAACGAAATACAGAAGAAGAGCGATTGCTGGGTGTGTCACTCACGGGGATAATGGATAGCCCCCTCATGACAACTAAGAACGTCGCTCTAGATAAAACATTAGGAAGGTTAAAAGATGTCGCAATTTCTACTAATGCTGAATGGAGCAAGCGTTTTGGTATCCCTATGTCTACTGCTATCACTTGTGTCAAACCTAGTGGTACTGTCTCCCAACTCGTTGATTCTGCTAGTGGGATACACGCTCGTCACAGCCCTTATTACATCCGTACTGTGCGTGGCGACAACAAAGACCCACTAACACAGTTTCTGCAGGACAGCGGAATCCCTAGTGAGCCTTGTGTCTATAAACCAGATACCACTACAGTTTTTTCATTCCCTGTTAAGGCTCCAACAGGGGCTGTTGTAACGTCTGATTTGACTGCTATCGAACAGTTAGAAATGTGGTTGATGTATCAACGCCACTGGTGTGAGCATAAACCCTCAGTCACAATAAATGTAAAGACAGACGAATGGTTTGAAGTAGGCTCTTTCGTGTACAAGCACTTCGATGAAATGTCTGGTGTCTCGTTCTTACCTTATGACGATCATGTCTATCAGCAAGCGCCATATCAAGAGTGTACACCAACAGACTATCACGAACTTCTAGAAGTAATGCCTGAACGTATTGACTGGGACAAATTGTCTGATTATGAACAAGAAGACAATACTGCCGCTATGCAGACATTAGCTTGTTCTGGTGATAGCTGTGAGATCGTAGACCTGACATGATGTACGTTATGGTTAGTCGCAGAAACTGTCCGTACTGTGAGAAAGCCAGCAAACTGATCAACTCTAAAGGGGGTAGTGTTAGTCACTATTCCCTTGACGAGTCTCGATGGTTACTTGACTTATTCAGGAAAGCTGACATACTGACAGTACCTCAGATATGGACCTATACAGGAGAACATATAGGGGGTTATACAGAACTTAAGGAGAGACTTTCTTGAATTATTTTTCTTCGATCAAAGAGGGCATGTCTGCTGAGGAAGAGTTTATAGCTCTTAGGGGCGATAACTTTGTCCGTAAAGCGGATCGTAAAGAAGATTGGTATGAGCATTGGGATGTATTAGACAAAGAACTAGGACATATTGATGTAAAAGCCGCCAAGCGTAAATATCGGAATGGTCCTATCGACTACTCTATTCACTGGTGGGAATTTAAAAATGTGTCAGGAAGACAGGGCTGGGGTGTTCCTAATAAGGTTGATCGATTTATTGCTTTACGTTTAGAAGACAGGTTTATCCTCGTGGACCCCCGTAAAGTAAATGATGTCTTACTGTCTAAGTGTACGCAGCACTTTAGAGGCCCCTACGGATTGAACACACGTCCTAATAGAAAAGACCTCGCTGCTATGGTTCCTGTCGAGTTTTTCTTAGACTATATAGAGTATGAGGTGTTTGTTGAAGTTTAAAAGTGAAAATATTGTCCGTAGTTACAATGTTGGACCATCTGACTACTCTGACAGAAAGATACAGCCTTGGGATATCTGGCTAGAGTACGGCTTAAATCCTTGGGATGCTGACATCATTAAACGTGTTCTGAGACGTAAACCTAATGAACGTCAACTTGACTACGAAAAGATAATTCATATCTGTCAAGAACGCATACGGCAGATAGATGAAGGCTATGAGTAGATACAAAAAGAGGGACCCCGAAGGGTCCCTTTAGTTTTTTGACAAGAGAGGAATTACAATGAAGTTTTTCACCGTACTAATCATAACATACTCTTTACAGGACTACCCCGTGGAAAGTAGAATCTGGCTAGAAAGTATGTCAGATTGTGACAAGGCTATCCGAATCAATGAACCCTTGTCAACCCTCTTAAATGCAGATTTATTTTGTGAGGAGACAAATGTTATGTCTAAGAGTATACGACCTAAACTTAGACCAACTCAAAATGAGGCGCATCAATAAAAGGTCTTCGCCCTTGTGATCTGCGTAAGTCAACGTAGGCATTCATAGCATCNTCTGCCGTGTTACCATTCTGCCACCAAGCAGCCAAGTCGTCTATGTGCCACGCAGCCCCCCAGCGCAAATTAGTTATACCTAAGTCTGCTGCAGCTTCTGCCATAGCATCCGCTATTTCATCGTACAAGTTTAATTCCCAACGACCACCAGAACCAGCGACATATGCCATTAGGTCAACTGCACGTCCCTCTAAGTGCTTAGACTTCATAGTCTGAGAAGCGCCCTTAGCAACTAACGCCTCTTGTTCTTGTTTTGTTCTCATACCACAAATCACTGAGAAATCTTGCTTAGATAGCTCTATGGCTTTTTCAACAATTGCAACCATGTCCTCATCAACACCTTGCAGCTTGTCCATACTTCTATTGCTTAGTTTAAAGCTCATTTTACTTCTTCCTCTGAAAGATTGAAAGGAATAGGTTTGCCAGCCCATTCCCGATTTGAGTAGGTGTAGGCAGTAACCACCCAAGCAGCAGGAGCAAGATGACCCAGATTGGGATATTAGTGTGGGATATCTTGATTTCTTCGACCTGCTCTGCCTCGACCTCTTTTTGGATTTCTGTTGAGACGATGTCTCTACCTGCGTCTTGTTGATTTTGTTGCGCGACCACTTGTTGTGTGTTTTCTTTGCCAGCCAAGACATTTGCATTTACGGTAGGACCTCCCCTAGTGGAAAATGGATTTAGTGCTGTAAGACCACAGCTAGATAATAATAGGATCAGGACTAGCCATCTCATTTGACCTCCTTGCCCATCCAAATAGCGAATGAGCCTGTCATTGCACCTGTAACTAC
>JGI10211J34971_10003348_pt1 | contig 12860 bp, 9 predicted proteins | sample Etolagsediment_FD_34971 | JGI IMG/M metagenome (IMG submission 34971) | reverse complement strand
GTCGGACCTGGGCCCCCGGGCACTCTATCTGGCACTGCGTGAGCTCTCCGCGACCGACGGTACACCGGGAGCGCCAGATGCGCCCGCCCCGGGCACAACCGCCCCGGCAGCAACCGGCGCGCCTGCAGCCGCCGGGCGCCGGCGTATGGAGGCGCACTTCATCTCCAACGTAGACCCTGACGACGCCGCGGCGGTTATAAGCCGCATCGATCCGGAAGAGACGCTCTTCATCCTGGTGAGCAAGAGCGGCACCACCCAGGAGACGCTTACCAATGAACGATTTGTGGCTCGACTTGCCGCGGATCGGGTCGCACGCGCCGGCGCAAAAGACGCCGCCTTCGACATCTCCCGCCACATGGTCGCCGTTACCTCCCAGACCAGTCCGCTGGCCACCTCCTCCGGATACCTCGATGCCTTCTACATCGACGACTTCATCGGCGGTCGCTACAGCGCCACCAGCGCCGTGGGCGGCGTCATTCTGAGCCTCGCTTTCGGTCCCGAGGTATTCGAGGAGATTCTTGCGGGCGCTCATGAAGCGGACAAGGCGGCCCTCGAACCTGCAATCACCCGCAACGCGGCGCTCCTGGACGCCATGGTCGGTCTCTACGAACGGAACGTCCTTGGCTACCAGCAGACGGCGGTCCTTCCCTACAGCCAGGCGCTCCACCGCTTCCCGGCGCACCTGCAGCAGCTGGACATGGAGAGCAACGGCAAGCGCGTGAACCGCGCCGGGGAAACCCTGGCGTATGAAACGGGACCCGTCGTCTTCGGCGAGCCGGGCACCAACGGCCAGCACAGCTTCTACCAGCTCCTCCACCAGGGGACGACGGTCGTGCCGCTGCAGTTCATCGGTTTCCGCTCCTCCCAGCGTGAAGAGGACGTGGAGAGTGACGGCTCAACCAGCCAGGTGAAGCTCAACGCAAACCTGGCGGCGCAAATCGTCGCCTTTGCCGCGGGGAAAAAAGACGTCAACCCCAACAAGGACTTTCCCGGCGGACGCCCCTCCACTCTCCTCCACGGCGACCGGCTCACCGCCCGCGCGCTGGGGGCGCTCCTGGCGTTCTACGAGAACAAGGTGATGTTCCAGGGCTTTGCGTGGAATATCAACAGCTTTGACCAGGAGGGAGTACAGCTTGGCAAAGTACTGACGAAGCAGGTGCTCGCCGGCGGAACGACGGGAGCCCTGGCCGAATACGCACGCCTTCTGGGAGTGTGACGCACAGACAAAAATTGCCTCGATTGCGCGCTGTTTCATTTGACTTCCGGCTTTCCATGGCGTACATTTGATTCAGTTGGGAGGTACAGAAAATATGGCAAAAGTACCACCGGAAGGCACAGGCCGGCTGTAGTGATCTTTGCAGGCCACAGTCGGCGAATCGCCAACCAATCCGACCGCATTTGCGGTACAAAAACGGAAACCTGACGGTCAGGACGACCATACGGTTCAGGTTTTCCAACAGCCGGTAGTGAGTACCGGCTGTTTTTTTGTCCACACAGGCATTCCTTAGTGTCACAAAGCCTGTGTACGCCTCTGAGGCTTCCCGTTTTACCGTATAGAGATAGGGCTTAATAGTGAATATCTACCCGCGCATATTCACTATTACAATCTAAGTGCTTCGGACGCAACGAGATCGAGAATCCCCATACACAAGCTGTAGGACACTACCTATTTACCATCTGTACCGGCTGGTGCGTAGCCTCCAGCACATCCCGCCAGAGACTCCCCTCCGGGTCCACATGCTTGCGCTTCGACACGACCAGTTCCATCGGGATGTGCACGAAGGTATTGTTGACCAGCCCCAGAATCATCCGGGTCTTTCCCGCCATCGCGGCATGAACGGCGTTGTGCCCCAGCCGTGAACAGTAGACCGAATCGGTGGGGACGGCCCGGGCGCTCCGGATGATGTAGGACGGATCGATATACTTCAGGTTCACCGGCGTGCCAATCTCCCGAAAATGGCGATTGATCTCTCCTTTCAGAAACGTACCGATATCCGCGAGCTTTTTATTGCCCGACTCGTCGGTCTGCCCCGTATCGGATACGAGTTCCTGACCCGCCCCTTCAGCGGCGATGATCACCGCGTGATTTCGCCGTTTCAGGCGTGCCTCCAGGTGCACAAAGAGGCCGTTCTCGCCTTCCAGTTCAAAGGGTACTTCGGGAATCAGGATAAAGTTTGCCTCGTGGCTGGCCAGAGCGGTATGTGCTGCGATGAAGCCGCTTTCGCGGCCCATTACTTTTACCAGACCGATGCCGTTAATAGCCGAATCCGCTTCCGAGTGTGCCGCCGATACAACTTGGGTCGCTTCTGAAACCGCCGTCTCAAATCCAAAGGATCGCTCGATGAACGTAAAGTCATTGTCGATCGTCTTGGGAATACCGATTACCGCGATTTTCAGTCCCCGCTTCTCAATCTCCCGGGAGATTTCCAGAGCGCCTTTCTGCGTACCGTCACCGCCGATGGTGAAAATCATGTTCAGATTCAACCGTTCGATCGAATCCACCAGATCTTCGGTCCGGTTACCAGATCTTCGGTCCGGTTTCCCCCGCCACGGGAACTGCCGAGGACCGTCCCGCCGAGCTTGTGGATATCGTCCACCTTTTCAGGATTGAGTTCCACAGGCGGTTCCGTACACTCCGGAAGGAGCCCGCGGTACCCGAAACGGATGCCCGTTATCCGGCGGACGCCGTACCGATACCAAAGACAGCGGGTAATCGACCGGACGACGTCATTCAGTCCAGGGCAGAGTCCGCCGCAGGTGAGGATGGCAGCGTGGACGTGACCCGGTGAAAAATAGATCTTCTCCCGTGGGCCCGCTTTTTCCATCAGCTGGTCCTTCCGGTACGAACGTTCCGCGGGTTGCTCATAGACGTCCACATTGTAGATGATCATCTCGTCGTCACCGACGTAATTCGCCAGGTCGTCGCCGCGGACCTGGGAATAACTGATAGGAGAGGAAATCTTGGCCTCTCCCAGCGCCGAAATCCGAAAATCGTAGTCCATTGGGGCTCCTTGTATCTTATGCTACTACAAACCACAAACCTACTACAAACCGCTTGACCGGCGCAAAGTGATTCCGTAGGCTCGAACGCGTGAACGTACTAGTAATCGGCGGCGCCGGCTATATCGGCAGCCATGTAGTCCAGGCGCTCCTCGCCGGCGGAAACCGGGTGACGGTCTTCGATAATCTTTCCAGCGGCCTCCGTGAGAATCTCTTTTCGGATGCCGCGTTCATCCACGGCGATATCATGCGTCCCGCGCAGCTTCGACACGCACTCTCCGATTCCATCGAAGCGGTCGTCCATCTCGCAGCATTCAAAGCAGCGGGAGAATCGATGATCCTGCCGTGGAAGTACGCGGAGAACAATCTCTCGGGAACGATCAATATCATCAACGCAATGATCGAGACGGGAGTGAAGCGGCTCGTCTTTTCTTCCAGTGCCGCCGTCTACGGCGAACCGCGGTACCTGCCCATCGATGAGAGCCATCCGCAGGTTCCCGAAAACTTTTACGGCTTCACCAAGCTCGAGATCGAACGCATTCTGGAGTGGTACGACCGGCTCGCAGGCCTGCGCTTTGCCGCCCTGCGGTATTTCAACGCGGCAGGGTATGACCCGGACGGGAACGTCGTCGGGCTGGAGCAGAATCCGGCAAATCTGCTGCCGGTTATCATGGACGTGGCACGGGGCGTTCGAGAAAAACTCCAGGTATTCGGTACCGATTATGAGACGCCCGACGGAACGGGGGTCAGGGACTACATTCACGTCTCCGACCTTGCCCGCGGCCACGTCCAGGCGCTCGAATATATCGCCGGAAACGACCGGTCGCTGACGGTTAACCTCGGAAGCGAACAGGGCCTCAGCGTCCTGGAGATTCTGGAGGCCGCACGACGGCTGACCGGCCGGGAAATTCCTGCCGAGTTCGTTGCCCGGCGTCCGGGTGACCCCGCAAAACTCGTAGCAAGCTCCCGCTTCGCCGGCGAAACTCTCGACTGGAAAGCCGAGTCAAGCGACCTGGAAACATTGATTTCCAGCAGCTGGAACGTGTACCGGAGATATCTGGACTGACCGAACCGTATTTCTGCAAGCCGGTATATTTCTGCAAGCCGGATTATTTCTGCAAACCGGGTGCCGGTTCAAATGCCGGGCAGTGTTTGCCGGTATTCTGAAAGACGACAATACTCGGCAGTCTCCGCGACTTTACGCCAAAAAGCGTGCACGCACGCGGATATTTCGGGTCCCACGTCACCGTGAAATGGCGACACTGCAGGCAATTCGGCGGTTGATCAACTCGACCCTCTTCGGACATCACGAAGCAAACGTACCACGTCTTTGGTCGGCCGTCTAACAATCATCTCATAAAAGTAGCTTTACAACATTGAAAGGCTGCCGTAGGATTTACATGATAACGAGAAACACAGAGGTATCATCATGGAAACTCACTACTATTTGACCGTATCACCAATTGAAGCACTGATCGCATCGCAACTTGATCCTAAGCAGTTCGGTGCGTATATGGCTACCGGCGCAAAAAACGGATCGTATGAACGGATAATGTTCATTCAGGTCGACCCCGGGTTTGGCAATTATTTCGACTGGGGATATGCAAAAACCCGATGCGTATCACATTCGGACGGCAGCCCTAAACATTCGGTCTGGCTCTCGGCGTACCGGGTACTGGAAAACGTACCGCTTGAAGCGATGCGATCGATGTTCCTGACTACCAAAGACGGCAGAACGCTCGAGATCAAACGGCTGGAAAAACAGACGCTCCCCGCGGGTCGGAAATTCTGGGTTTACCAGGAATTATGCCCCCTCACTCCTCTGGTCGTCAGCGCGCTGTGCCCGAGCGATTTCTGCGCGTACCTTACCGCGGAAGAGGTACACGTTTCGGTTCCGAAAGTCCTTTTCGCCGATCTTAAGGTCGTCGACTTCGACAATCAGGAAAATACCGGGAATATCGGAGCGGCGTACGACAAAAACCTGGAACACCTGAAAGAGTGTGTCGCCGCGGTTACAACCAGCGCCGATAAACCAAACAAGAATGTCGAACGTTCAGTCAGTTCGTTTGACTATCAGATTATCAATGAAGGTATCTACGTTGGCTCGGGTACGAACGTGCTCATGTACCGAATGCCGTCAACCCAGGAGCTTCGTCGCGACCACTACGATTGGGGTCGCTCTGCCATGATTCTCTAGGTATAATGAGCCAAGGAAACACACGAGGAGTATGATGATGCAAAAAACTATGCTGGTCGTTTTGATACTGACCACTGCGACGGCATCTGTCTGGACGCAGCAGAANCGGATTTTCAACAATGGCGAAGTCGATTTTGCTCCCGCTGCAGCGCGCTTCGAGCTCTCTGCGGACGAATTCGAATCGAATCTGAAAGAGATCCAGTACAGTATCAACGGCGGCGAAATCTCGGTTTATACGGGTCCCATCCAGTTGACCAATGAAGGCAGAAACGTCGTCACGTATCGTGCTATTGACGCAACCGGAAACGTTTCGCCGGAAAAAGCGTATACGGTCGTCATCGATACGACTCCGCCCGAGCTCACCGGCACCGCGCGCGGCAATGCATACGTCGCCGACGGCGAAGCATTCGTCCGTTCGGATACCGCAATCATGCTCGATGCAACCGATGAGCTTTCCGGCGTCTGGAATATCTACGTCAGCACGGACGGTGAGGACTATTTCCGCTTTGGCGATGTCGCCTATGTCGAGGAAGAGGGACGCCACCAGGCGTACGCCTACGCCGTCGACAACGTGGGAAACCGTTCCGGAACGTTCCGGGTAACGGGAAACGTGGACAATACGGGTCCGCAGGTCGGGATCGTACCCCGCAGCCCGCTTAGCGTAGTCCAGGGGAAACGGTTTACCTCCGCCGGAAACTCGTTTGTCGTACGGGCAAGTGATGCGGTTGCCGGAGTCGAGGAAGTCCAGGTCTCCATCGATGGAGGCGAGTTTGTCACCTACGGCGGTCCCGTTTCATTCAGGGAGGCCGGAGATCACACAATCAGCGCCCGCGCATTCGACAAGCTCGGCAACGAGTCGCGGACGGTTGAGCTCGCGTTTACCGTAGATATCGAAACCCCGCAACCGCAGATCAGGGCTATTATTGGTAACTGATAACGCAGACGGTGAAACTGTGGCCGCCGCCCGACGGGGCGGCCCTTTTTTACCCCGGGCGCTTATCGTCGGCATCCGCACAACCGGAGAGACGGCCGGAAGTGCGGATGCAAGCGCACACGAGCTTGCGCTGTTAGCAGATGCCGCCGGGATGACGGTTACCGAAACGGTAGTCGTTCCCCTCCGGAAACCGAACCCGTCAACCCTTCTTGGTACCGGCACCATTGATACCCTTGTTCAGAAAGCGAACGACCACGAAGCATCGGTTATCGTCTTTGATACCGACCTTCACCCGCGCCATCAGCGGAATATCGAAAGCCGGAGTACTCTCGTTATTACCGACCGTCATGCGGTCATCCTGGAGATCTTTGCCCGGAGGGCTACCACCAGAGAGGCGAAGTTGCAGGTGGAACTCGCACAGGTCGAGTATGATCTGCCGCGACTTGCCGGCCGCTGGCAACACCTTTCGCGCCAGGGCGGCGGCTCCCGTCTCGCCCGGGGTGAGGGTGAAACCCAGCTGGAAGCGGACCGCCGTATTGCGATGCGGCGCGCCGTCGCCATCAAGCGCGATCTGAAACTCGTAGAGTCTCAACGCCACCTGCGACGAAAACGACGGGAGTTCCACTTCCGGGCGTCCATGGTCGGGTATACCAACGCCGGAAAGACATCCCTCCTGAACGCCCTTACCGGTTCTACCGCGTACGCGGCAAACCAGCTCTTTGCAACGCTCGACCCCGTCTCACGACGTTTTTCACTTCCGGACGGGAATACGGTAATTGTCACCGATACCGTCGGCTTTGTCCGGAAACTGCCCCATACACTGGTGAAAGCGTTCCATTCCACCCTCGAAGAGGCGGTCGAGTCGGATTTACTCCTGTACGTGGTCGATATTTCCGATCCGCAGGCGCCGGTTCAACTGCAGACGGCGCAGACGGTCGTAGAAGAGCTGGGCGTTGCCCCGGCCGAGAGTCTGATTATCCTGAACAAGATAGACCGGTGCGGCGACCTCGCCCGGGCGGAATTGATGCTCACCTCCACGTTCCCCGACCACACGCCGTATATACCCGTTTCCGCAAAAACCGGTGAGGGGATCCCTGAACTCCGACAGCTGCTCAGCGATCGCGCCGCCAAATACGGTGTATCGGCCGCTTCGAGAATTCCTGGATAAACACGCTTGCCCCCGGACATGAAGGGTGCTACGATCCACCCGTGGTTCGAGTGTATACGCACGTCTATGAAAGTCCGGCGGGGCCACTGTTCGCAGCGGTCGATCGATCCGGTTCGGTATTGCGCCTTTCGTGGGCAGATATCACGGCGGAGTTTCTTCCCGGCGAATCCGAGAGAAACAAGTACGCATGCGGAGAGCTGGAATACCAGCTGGATCAGTATTTCCGGAACGAGCGACGATCCTTCTCTCTCGCAGTAACTCTGCAGGGAACGGAGTTTCAGAACACTGTCTGGAACAGGCTTCGGAAAATCAATTTCGGCGAAACAATTACCTACGGGACTCTGGCGCAAAAAGTCGGCAGGAAAAACGCCGCGCAAGCGGTTGGAAACGCGGTCGCGGCGAACCCGGTTGTCCTGCTGGTTCCGTGTCACCGCGTCGTGCCCGCTACCGGCGGACTGGGTTTCTACGCCCGAAAATATCTGGATGAAGAGCGCGGACGGGAGATCAAAGGCACTCTCCTTGAAATCGAAGGTGCAAAGCAGGCGGCTCCTGCCGTGCCGCCCGGGTAACGCCCCTTACCCCTTCGCTTTGGCGTATACCTGCAACAGTTGTACCAGGTAGTAGATCTGACGGTACATATCGGACATTTTCTTTTTCATCGTCACACCCTCTTCCAGAAGTGAATCGAGCTCCTTCCAGTTAATGATGAACTCGTGATCTTTTCGGTCCACGTCCTCGATGAGCAGCTTCAGAATCTTTCCGATGATGATCAGGTTCTGGGCGCCTTCGGTAATCATGGTAAGCGCCTGGCCGTTTACTTCATCCAGGACTTCCCGTAACGCCTTGCCGCTTCCCGGATCACGATCGACAACCCGTCCCATCGCTTTTCGTATCCGGGGACCAAGGTCTCCTTCGTCGGCCAGGCTGTCGTCAAAACCGACTGCATCCTGTGAAACCGAAAGTACCGCGTGGTACGCATCGGAGAGCTGCTGGGACTGGATATTCGTCGTCCATTTGCCCCGGACGATCAGGCTGTCCTGTACGATCATCCGGACATCCTTTTTGAAATAATCCAGCAGATACGCCTTCAGATAGTTGAAACCGCCGGTATGAAGATACCCGTCGGCCTGTTTTTTATTGAAGACGATGTTTGCCTTTTCGGTGTAATTCCTGGCACGGGTGACTACCGTCGTTCCGAAGACGTTCATGACGAGCTGTTCGATCTTTGAGCTCTTCCGCTCACCGGAGATTCGCTGTAAAACTTCCTCGGTCGACGATCTGATCTCGTTCAGATAGGTCTGGACGATCCTGCCGTCGTACCGGATTGCAGTCGGTTTCCAGTAGGGCGCCTGGGTCGCGTGCTGAACCATCCGGACCAGAACGCCGCTTTCCATGACGCCGTTCAGAGCTTTTACCGTTTTCCGCCAGTCCTCGCGGTTAACCGGATCGACGCCGCGATAGGTCATCACCGCATCAAAGACCCGGTTCCAGTCGACGTCCCGTGGTAAAGAAATCGCCGCCTCAATGAAATCCTTGACGTTCTCTATCGCATACTCGGCACTGATTGGCTCGAATTTTGGCTTGTACGAGAATTTCCCTTCCGAGATAGCTGAATCAAACATGCGCAGCGTAAAGTAAAAATCGTAATTGCAGAACGCCACGAACGATCGAAGGTTGTTGTAGGTCGTATTGATCTGTTTGATCAGGGTTCCGTCGAAGGTTCCAAAAAACGCGATAATATCCTGCTTGATCTCTTCCGCGAGTTCCTTCGTTTCCTTGCCTCGAGATCGTTCCCGGAGCGTTTTTTCATCCAGCCGATCCTGAAGTGCNAGCTGCTCTTCGTTCATGGCACTCTGGATCACAACGGATTTCAGCGCTCCCTCGGTCTCGCTTGGCTGTATGAGGGTTTGNACACCGTACGAAATGCGGTACAGGTCGTAGTAGAATTTCCCGAACGCACCCAGGATTTCGCTTCCGCGCGGTTTATAAAACTTGTAGCGGTCTTTGGTGAAGGTTTTGCCAAGAACCTTGAGCTGGCGGCGTTTTTCCCGTTCGGGATCACCCATCCCCAGGAATACCGACAGGATCTTCCCGAAAAATCCCTGATCGCTTTCTGAGTCTGTAGAGGAATCGTCGGCCGGTTTCTGCCGCGGGATGTCATTAGCCACTCTCTCTTTCATACCCTGAAATCCTGTTTACCGTCAATTCGGGACACGGTATAGTAAGCGGATGAACTCCCTCGCACAAACGTTAAATCATGATCTGGAATCGACTGTTGCATTTCGCCTCTTGAGCGACCTTGGTCGTCGGATGTATTTCCCGCGCGGCATTGTTGCCCAGGCGGCAGAAGCGAATGCAAAAGCACACCGCTTCAATGCGACCGTCGGAATGGCGTACGAAAACGGCATTCCGATGGGCTTACCGATAGTATCGAGCCTGGTGCCGGCGCTTTCAACTGCCGAAAGCGTCGCCTATTCCCCGACATCGGGTGTACCGGCACTTCGTGAGCTGTGGCTCGCTCAGATGAAGGAGAAAAACCCTTCCCTGAAAAACACACCCACCTCGTTACCGGCTGTGGTTCCGGGCCTCACGGCCGGTATTACCGTTACCGCCGACCTCTTTGCCGAACCGGGAGATACGCTTCTGCTTCCCGATCTGTTCTGGGGGAATTACCGGTTGATCTTCGAAGAGCGCCGGCGGACATCCCTCGCTGAGTTCCCGTTTTTCGATCAGGGCGGCGCATTCAATCGGGAAGCGTTCTCCGGCGCACTCGACGCCGGTGTCGCACACGGCAAGGTGATGGTTATCCTGAACTTCCCGAATAACCCGGCCGGATACTCGCCGACAAGAGACGATGCGGATTTCATCGTAGCGGCTCTGCGCGACGCGGCGGACCGTGCACCGGTCCTGGTTATATCCGACGACGCGTATTTCGGCCTCTTCTTTGATCCTGCCAGTTCCACCGAGTCGCTCTTCGCACGCCTCGCGGACCTCCACGAGAACCTCCTCGCGGTAAAAGTGGACGGTGCGACAAAAGAGGACTTCGTCTGGGGCTTTCGCGTGGGCTTCGTCACGTTCGCCTGGAAGGGAATGACAAAAAGCCAGGTGACGGCTCTTGAGCAGAAATATATGGGAGCAATCCGGTCGAGTGTTTCGAGTTCCAGCACCCTCTCACAGAATATGCTTCTGCACATGTACAAAGACCCGCTCTATCAGGACCAGAAAGCACGGGCGTTCGCCGTCCTGAGGAACCGGTTCGACCGGCTGCAGGAAATACTCCGGGAGAAAGAGGCGTCGGGACGCGCTCCGGCGCTTGAAGCGCTCCCGTGCAACTCCGGATATTTCATGAGCTTCCGGTGCATCGGTATCAGTGCCGAAGATCTGAGAACGCTCCTCCTCGAGCGCGGCGTCGGTACGATCTCGGTCAAAGACACCTACCTGCGGGTCGCGTTCGCCGGAATCGACGTCGAGCAGTTGCGCGATCTGTACGCGGAAATATTCTCCGGCGCCGAAGCGCTCGCAGAGCGCGCGTGAGTCGAGTTACCGCACCGGTTCTGATTTCGGCGTTTCTGGCGCTTCTGATACCATCGGTGCTTCTTGTTCCGCCGGTTGGCGCACAGGGTTCGGTCGTCGTCTGGAGTGACCAGCCGGATATGGCCTTTTTCGCGGAGGTTTACAACGCCACCCACGATCACGGGATTCTCGTACGGTTCAAGGACAACCTTGCGTCATCGATGGTCCAGGAAGCGCCCGAAGCCGACCTTCTGGTGGGAACGTATCTGAACAGTCCGATCGTACGAACCGGACTGCGCTCCCTCGAACCGGTTCTTGAATCGATTCCGGAACCTCCGTCGGCGCTTCTGCTCGGAATCCCGCAGGAGCGCACACCCGTACGGCTGCTGCCGGTTGCATACCAGTTACCGGCAATAATCATCAACCCCGCCGGCGAGCTCCGCGTTCCTCCGGTTTTTATCACGATGGATGATCTGGCGGTCAATGCACACAAGTTCAACCGTTATTTCGAGAACGGGAGCCCGCGACGGCTCGCGTTCGTCCCGCGCTACAATCCGCTGGCGAAGTACTACCTGCTACGCGTGCTGGGAACATCGTTCTCTGCATCGGCGGAAGAGGAAATACAGTGGAATCGGAACGAGTTCGACGATTCGGTAACCGCCCTGTTCGACTGGGTTACCGGGATCTGCGGGTCACGGACCGATGAAAGCGAGTTCGTCGAAAAATACCTGTACGATCCGGTGCCGCAACAGTTTGCCCGGAACCGCATCGGTTTCGCGTTTTCGTCTTCCGGCGAGATCCTGCACTGGAACAACCTGGGCAATACCGATTTTCGCTGGCTCGCATCCGACGACCATCGTATTCCGGTCATGGACGATATCGTATGGGCGGGCATCCCCGCATCGGCTGCTCGCAGCGACGCGGCGGAAGAATTCCTTGTATGGCTCTTTACTCCCGAGACCCAGGAGTTCCTGATACAGGCAAAAGCGGAGCGCCGGATTCCCCGCTTCGGGCTCTTCGGCGGCTTTTCCACCCTCTCATCCATCAATACCGGCATCCTCACCACGCTCTATCCGCAGTTACAGGGACGCCTCGTCCCCGACGACCTGTTGACTGCGCCACCCCTCCTGCCGCGATACTGGAACGAAGCGATACGGGAAGTGCTTCTCCCACTCCTTCAGGACCAGAACATATCTCCGCAGGAGATGTCCGGCGCACTCTCCGGCAGGATGAACCAGTGGTACCTGCAGCGGGGCGACTGACCGCGGGGCGACTGACCGCGGTACCGCGACAATTGCTTTGACAACATGCGGAAGACGGTTGTACCATTGTTTGTGGGTTTTTCAACTAACCACTACCAAGGGAGGTATCTATGAAACGAAAAATAGCAGCGATCCTGTTGCTGTCCGTAGCACTGGGCGCCTGGGCCACGGGTGTTCCGGAAGCCGAAACGCCGGACAAACTGGTCTATCTCACCCCGTCCTGGGGCGCACCCTCAGACGCGGTCGTAGCGAAATTTGAAGCACTGACGGGAATCGCCCTCGAAGTAGCGACGGTAGACATCGACACGTCGCGGAACCGTGTTCTGACCGCTGCCGCAGGGCGCACGAATCCCGCGGATGTGATCTTTGTGAGTGCGGACACCTTTGCCGCGTTTCGCGGGGCAGGCGCCATCCGCGAGCTCGACGGGATCGCCTCTCAGACGATACTCGACGGGCTTACCGGCGTAGACCAGTTCGTTCTTGACGGCGAACTCTTCGCAATTCCCCTCTATCAGCAGATGGTCATGATCGATTACGACCGCAGTGCCCTCGAAGCAATCGGCGTCGCTCCGCAGGACCTCCGCACGTGGGGAGATTTCGAGAATGCGCTGATGCAGATGAAAGAGATGGGTATCTACGAGTACCCCTATGCGGCGGGCATTCGTCCCTGGACGTGGTACCTCACCGCCCTCTCATCGGGCTCCAGACTGTTTGATGCGAATAACGAGCCGGTCTTTGACAAACCGTCGGACCCCGGTTACAAAGCGTTCGAGCAGATCATCAACT
>JGI10211J34971_10003346_pt1 | contig 12861 bp, 12 predicted proteins | sample Etolagsediment_FD_34971 | JGI IMG/M metagenome (IMG submission 34971) | reverse complement strand
TGATAACGTTTTGCCTTGCCAACCTGGTGTCGGAGTGAGCCGACCTGATATTTTACTTCAGAGATAATGTCATCGAGACGTATAAGGTCATTCTGCACGGAGCTCAGTTTATTCTCACAAGTGCGCTGACTCTGATTATATTTCATTATACCGGCAGCTTCTTCAAACAGATAGCGTTTTTCTTCATCAGAGCTGTTGAGAAGATCGTCGATCATTTTTTGTTCTATAAAGGAGTATGCCCTGCGTCCCATTCCAGTATCATAAAAAAGATTTAAGATATCTTTCAAACGGCAGGATTGTCCATTGATCATATATTCGCTTTCACCATCGACATAGAGCTTCCTTGTTATTTTTACTTCTTCATATTCAACAGGGAGGATCTTTTTGTCATTTTCAATAATGATAGAAACTTCTGTAAAACTGTGTGCAGTGCGCTTCCTTGTTCCTTTAAATATAACATCACGCATTGTGCCGCCACGAAGCCTTCGCGCATTCTGTTCTCCCAGAACCCAGTGAATCGCATCAGAGATATTTGATTTTCCACATCCATTAGGACCAACAATGCCTGTAAGCCCTTTTGAGAAACTGAATTTTATTGGTTCGCCAAAGGATTTGAATCCGACAATTTCAAGTTGAGATAATTTCAAAGAAACTCCTAATAAATAATTTAAAAACCTGTTTCCAGTCCAAAGTGCACCGTACCCTGCAAAGGATTAGTCCATTTGCCGTCCTGATAGCCGATTCCATAATCTATCTTAATAATGCCGATTTTGCTTTTAAGACGAACTCCAAGACCGACACCAATCAGACTTTTATATTCTTTGCAATAACCGTAATCAACAAACACAAATGCACGTGAATCAAGTGATAGCAGGTATCTGTATTCAAAACTGATGATGCCGAATTTGGCAGCACTGAATTGATTGTCAACAAATCCTCTTAAGCTTTCATATCCCCCAAATGAGTATTTATCGTAATTAGATAGGATGTCATTTTTAGTAAAGATGAGTTTGGTGAGTCCTTTTACATAAAAAACATTATAATAATTCAAAGGGATTAAGCATTCAATCTCTTCAGAAATGAACTGATCATAAGATTTTTTTGAGCGCCATCGTATTGTATAGTGAGTTGAGTTTTTATATCCTTTTCTCGGATTGACCGGATAGTCAAATTTGTTGATCTCGAGCATTGCGCCCACACCATTCCTGTCTATACTGATCGTGTCCTCAATGGAGCTGCTGTAGGTATATTGTAGCCCGATTCTGCTATAATTTTTCATAGTAAAAAAGGATGCGATCTGAAGATTGGTATTCACATAGATAGTGTCCACAGTTTTTCTTCGGAGCGAGCCCTCTGCTGAAATTTGTTGAGCAAGAATAAATGGCTCACGATAGGATATATAAAATTCTGAAGATTTGGAAGTCAGTTTATTCCATTTGAGCTGCACTTCTCTGTCAGTTCCGAGAATGTTGAGAAATGAAAAATCAATAAATCCGGTCAGGCGTTCTATAAATGGGATATCTTCTTTTGATGAAGCCAGCCCAAGCACACCCTGAAAGTGATTCATGCTTTTTTCTTTGATGGTGACCATTATCTGCCAGTTATTCAAGGGTATGATTTCGACTGATTCAATATAATTTTTTTGTATCAGGTTATGCCTTGCTCGGGCTATTTTTCTTGAATCATATATTTCATTCTCTTGAAAATTCAGTATCAGCATGAGTGTTTTTTCTTTGGTGATCTTATTACCTTTAAAGATAATGTCGGAGATGCGCACTAGTTCGTTTTCCCGGATATTATAATTGAGAAAAAGAGAGTCTTCCAAAATTCTCAAGCTATCCAGAGTTACTTTGCAGAATGGGTATCCTTTCTCGGAATAAATGGTTGAGATCATCCTCATATCATAATTTGCTTTTTGAATGCTGAAAGGGGAATTCTTGTGCATAGAAAGATACGTCTTGAGTCTTTCCTGCGTGAAATACTTATTTCCGTTGAAGGTGATGTTCGCCACAAGAAGTCTTTTCCCTTCATCAATATTCAATTTGATCGTGACTCCTTTTCCATTATCAGAGGGTATTACTTCTGGGGGAGAAATTTTTGTGAGATAAAACCCGCGCGAGAAATAGAGCTGAAGTATATTACCGATGTTTTGATTTAATGTCTCATATGAGAATTTTTTTCCGATTTGCAGATCAAGAGCTTGTATGATCTCAGCATCAGTAAAATGTGTGTTGCCTGAGACTTCGATCGTTTTAATGGTTAACTCGTTTGCGAATAGGGGAGATTTTATACATAAAAGAGATAAACATAATATGAAAAAATAGAATATAGTCTTATTTATTTTTCTTTTCATAAAATATTTAACAATTCCTCGCAAACGGAAACCGTTGTCATTCCGGATCATCATCGGAAATCCAGTGTTCACAAATTATCAGGAAGATCAATACTTATACAACACCGTAAATCTGAAATTAACCTTATCCTCAGCAGGTACGTCCACCTGGAATTCTAATGTGTAAGCATCTTTTTTTGTATAATCAATATCCGACCTTGTAACCGTCCAGTTTGTGCCGAGACTTCGTGTCACTTCAATAGTGACCGGCTCTTTTTTCTGATTGCGGATCTCGCACTCGTATATTTCTTCGCGGGATTTCTGGCTTGGTCGGGTGCTCTCTGCCAAAATGCATTCACCCTTAATATCGAAGGCAGTGCCAATCGTGATCTCAACCTCTTCATTTCTCGGAGTATGTTCAATGTTGTCTTCCCCGACAAACTCTGCTGCGTCATTATCCTGTGTTTTAAAGATTCGCAGTTTACCCATTGGGAGCGGAATGCCAAGACCTGATTTTTCATCATTCTTAAAGATGATGAGCACAGAAATATCATTTCCATAGTTTGCATTGTAGCGATATATTTTTGTAACGTTTACATCAGTTGGATCGAAGAGTGAAAGTTGCTTTTGCTGATTATTATTTATGTCCACAGTTTTGTTTTCCAGGGTATAAAGGTGATATTCAAAGAATTCCTTTTCAGTTATTTGCGGTTCTTCAAAACCCCCATACCCCTCTGCTTTCATAACCATGTCACGAGGCATATTCGGATACTCGGGAGCAAGATTCACATCACCAGCCATCAGTTTCAGAGTTACATCCTCGAATGCTTTTCCGGAATTATTATTGAGAGAAATCCATGAGGATAAATTGAGATGTTCATCATCATTATCAAGAATGCCGACGTATTGAGCATCCCATGAAATACCATTGGTAATGTAGCTGAGTTTGCAGGGTGTGTCGCCGGATTTGTTGGAAAGCAATTCCCAGTTCAGAGTTGGCTTTGTATAGAAATTCTTGGGCATTTCAGCTAGATCGATTGTCTGCACTTCATCCCGATTTACCATATGGATGCCGCTCATTGAATTCTCGATCACAATTGTGTCATAGTCAAAGGACTTAAGGATGCCGCTATATAAATCTCCGTTATTTGTGATAATAGAAATGCTTTTATCCAGGTATTTATTCAAAATTTTACTGGTATTCGCCAGATCATACTCGAAGTTTTGCTGAGTAATGATGACCTTATCAGAAGATTTAACCGGTTCAAGATGAACGGATGTTGTTTGTATCGCTGCGGGAATATCATCATAGTTATAGAGGTTCAACCCCTTTTGTAACATAATCGAGATCTCGCTACGTACTGTTGCAAAGTTCTGATTGTACACGGTCATGTCTGTTGCAGTCAATGTGGCTGTACAGAAAATAAGAATTCCAATGAAGGTTATGATATATTTTTTCATTTTTCCTCGCTTTCTTGTAAGATTTGTTTTATTTTTGAAACGATCATATCAATTGCAATAATATTCATGCCGCCTTCAGGCACGATGACATCTGCGTATTTTTTTGAAGGTTCCACGAACTCCAAATGCATCGGACGTACGGTTTTCATATATTGATTGTACACGGACTCGAAGGTGCGTCCACGATCTTTTATATCACGTTTGATCCTTCTCAGGATGCGTACATCTGCATCAGTATCGACAAAAATTTTGATGTCCAGAAGATTGCGCAATTCTTTGTTTTCAAACACAAGAATTCCTTCAAGCATAATGACTTTGTGTGGTGAAACCGGAATGGTCTGTTTCATTCTCAAATGTGTCGCAAAATCATACTTAGGCATTTCAACAGGGACATCATTTTTAAGGTTGCTCAATTGCTTCATAAGAAGCTGAGTATCAAATGCGTCAGGATGGTCGAAATTGATGTTTTTGCGTTCATCAAAGCTGAGTTCTTTATGAGATTTGTAATACGCGTCCTGTTTGATGATGAGCACATTCGGCTCATTAAGCTCTTCGATGATCCTCTCTGCAAGAGTCGTTTTTCCCGATCCAGTACCGCCTGCGATTCCAATAATAATGTTTTTGCTCATAGTGCTTTCATGTTAGCTTTCTGTAGTTTTATTTTGTCAATTTTCCAGTTATTTTCTGTCGCCATGCGGGTGAGCTGTTTTATATACTTCTTTCAATTTCTGCATGGAAGTATGCGTATACACTTCGGTTGATGTCANGCTGCTGTGCCCGAGAAGTTCCTGNACAGAACGNAGNTCAGCGCCGTGATCCAGCATATGTGTGGCAAATGTGTGACGAAGCGTGTGGGGACTGTAATTTTTTGATTTTTCGATCACTTTCAAATATTTATTTACAATATATCTGAGCTCGTCAGCAGAAAGTGGGTTTCCGTTTTTTGAAAGAAAAAATTCGGGAACATCCACACCTTTAATAAAAGAGTCTCGAATTTTCAGGTATTTTTCCAGCGCAGTAATGGCAAAGCTTCCCATCGGAATGATCCTTGTTTTGGAACGTTTGCCAAGTACTTTGATCTGATTTTGCTTGAAATCTACATCTTTGATCTTGAGACCTGCAAGCTCTCCGATACGGATGCCCGTGCTGTAGAGGAGTTCAAGAATTGCAAGGTTCCGAATACCAAGCGTATCCTTCTGATCAGGAATTTGCAGTACAAAACGCATATCATTTTCTGTGAGAAATGTGGCAGCATGTTTTTCAAATTTTGGGATTTTTATTTCAATGAGAGGATTGTGATGTGTAAACCCATTCTGTATCATGTAAGAAAAAAAAGCCTTGATCGAGATGACCTTCCGAGCAAGAGTCCGATTGCCATCTTTTTGCTCACTGAGGTGCTGTAGGAAATCCCGGAACATAGATTTATTTACCTCTTCGACACTGACTTTTTCATCGGGGAAAAATTTCTTTATGAATTCATAGAATTGCTCCACATCTCCAAGATAAGCGCGAAGAGTGTGCTTTGAGTAGTTTTGAGAAATGAGATATTCTTTGTATTTTTGTATTAACTTTTCCATGTGATTGGTATTGCATAGGGGATTGGATCTGGGTAATCTGCTTTCTGGAAGGCAGTTATGCGCAAACGGCAACTTTCACATAATCCGCATGCCCTGTCTTCATTTTGGTAACATGACCATGTGAGATGAAGTGGCGCGTGCAATTCCAGGCCAATCTGAACAACATCTGCTTTTGTTTTATGCAAGATCGGAGTGACGATCTCGATATGTGTTTCCGGTTTTGTGCCTTGCTCGATAATTTTATTAAAACTTATGAAGAAACTTTCTCTGCAATCCGGGTAACCGCTGCTGTCCTCTTCCATCGCTCCGATAAATATTTTTGTTGCGCCGATCACTTCTGCCCATGCCGTTGCAATAGAGAGTAGATTTGCATTACGAAAGGGAACATAGGTCGATGGGATCGCAGAACTGTTTGTATTTTCAGGAACTGGTATGGCTTTGTCTGTCAGACTCGAACCGCCTATCTGATGGAGGTAGCCGCCATCTACATTCAGTTTATCTTTGATATAATAGTATTCAGTAATGTCTTTGAATGCCTTTTCTTCCCGGCTGTCGGTGAGCTGTCCGTAATTCACATGCAGCAGGCATACATGGTATTTTTCCTGTGCGATTGCCGTAACCACGCAGCTATCCAGACCTCCGCTGAGAAGTACGATTGCTTTTTCTTTTTTCATGATGTCCAACTGTTTGGATGCTCTCAGGATTGACAAGAAATTTATAACAGGAAGGAATTTTAACCACTCTACTACTCCCGATAAATCGGGATACGTCGTAGCAAGCGAAAGGGCACGAAATATCATGAAAAGGAGAACTGTTGACCTCAACAGGAGAGAATCTCATTAATGATATACAAACAAAAATTTTAACATTTGGATTTCTAAAAAGGTTGCCACACAAGTATAGGTCATTACCTTATTACTATAAACATGAAAATCAAAGAACTCTTCGACAAAAAGCTCTGGCTTGCACCGCTTGCAGGATATACCGATTATGTGTATCGTAAAATTTGCAAACGGTTCGGCGCAGATGTCGTGCTCTCAGAAATGATCAGCGCAGATGCACTTATTCATCGAAATAAAAAGACAGAAATCTTAGCCGAATTCGATGAGCTGGACAGACCGATTGGTTTGCAGGTTTTCAGTAATACCGCAGAGAAAATTGTGCAGGGAATTAAGATTTTACAAAAATTCGAACCGGATTTCTTTGATATAAATATGGGTTGCCCCATCAAAAAAGTGGTGAAGAACGGCTCAGGCTCGGCACTTCTGAAAAATCCTAAAGAGATCAGCTTAATCGTACATAAAACACGCCAACTTTTAAAAGATTTCCCCTTCACTGTGAAGATCAGGACCGGCTGGAATTCCGATGAGCATTTCGAGGAAATTGTGAGAATTATTGAAGGAGAAGGAGCATCGGGAATTATTATTCATCCGCGAACCAGGAGCCAGTTATTCTCAGGGAAAAGTAATTGGGATTATATACGAAGAGCAAAAGAATTAGTGAACATTCCTGTTATTGGCAACGGTGATATTCTCACTGCCAATGATGGCGCAAGTATGTTCAAAGAAACAGGTTGTGATTCTGTTATGGTCGGACGGGGAGTGCTTGGGAATCCCTGGCTTTTTTCTCAGATAAAAGATGAGATGGAAAATAAAAAAAGGATTCAGCCTGGAATAAAAGAGCGAGTCCATGTGATGAAGGAACATCTGCTGGCAAGTGTGGAATTTTATGGAGAATCAACTGCGATCAAATTGTTCAGGAAGTTTGTTCCCTTTTATACAAAGGGGCTTCACGGCTCATCCCATCTTCGGGATCAGGTAAACCATCTTATCTCAAAAAACGAGATTATTGACGTGATTAATTCATTTGAACAGAGTGTAATCAATGGATAATCTAATTAAAGCAAAGCTTCTTGAAGCAGAACATCACGGCAAAAAAAACTGGCTTCTTGCAGAAGAGATACTGCACGAGCTTATTGCTGATCATCCGGACACATTCAAGGCATATGAGATGCTATATCTCATTTATATGCATCATGGATTATTCAAAAAAGCAGAAAAGATACTCGTAAAAGGACTAGTTAATTTTCCTGATAGTAATCAACTGAATTTTCTAATGGGTAATGTATATCTCACTCAAAAAGGCAAAGCGCATAAAGCATTGGAGTGGTATTCGAAAATTCGCGTTGAAACTCCTGAGATGCTGTTTAACAAATCTGTTGCGCTCGTGTATTTGGACAGGAGAAAAGAAGCAGTCACTTATTTTAAAGAGATCATGCCCTACTTTAACAACCTTGTTTCAAGTTACACATTCCTTGCAGAGCAATATGTGGCGCTCAAGGAATGGGATAATGCAATCTCAGTATTGTTGAGTGCAGAAAATAAATTTCCCACAAGTAAAGAAGTAGCGATCCTTATCGCGAAATGTTATGATAATAAAAAAAACTGGATCCAAGCATTTGTTTATTTCGACAAAGCTGCCCGATTGGGATATGAAAGTGCGGAGTTTTTTAATGATTTTGCGCATTGCTGCTATAACATGGGTGATATAGAAAGGGCGATAGAACACTATAAAGCAAGCATTCAAAAAAACATATTTTTTATTAAATCCTACATCGATCTGAGCAAAATATATATTGCAGAAAAGGATTTCAACAGCGCAAAGAAATACCTTCACATCGCTCAAAAAATCGATCCGCTCAACATTTACATCACTCTCGCTTCAGAGCGGCTTCGTAGGATCTTTAATAAGGATGAGAAGAAATAATGAATAAGAGAATATTAATTTTAATTCTTGCACTTTTGCTTTCCGCTTTTATTTGGTTTGAAATCAATCTCACAAAAGTACAGAAGGTAGATGTTCAGTTGCCGATCACGATTTCCAATGCTCCTTCTGCCCTCGTGCCCATTACAATAGAACCGGAAACAATTGATTTCACCGTTGAAGGGAGAGGTCAGAATATCATGGGATACAATCTGAAAAAATTTGTGTATCATATCGATCTTAAAGATGTGCATTACGGAAGAAACTATCTGCCCATTGCCTATGATGCTCTCGAGGGTATTGAGGAATTCAGCCTCAATATTTTATACAAACCGCCATCTAAAGATATACTCATAGTCATGGACAATATGAATACGATGATTATTCCGGTTGTGATGTCGTTTGCGGACGATGAGAGCCAGAAGTATTTTTTAGAAAACGAACTTGAGATAAAACCGGAGGAAATTCAGGTGACTGGTCCGCAGTCTATTATTACTCAGATAGAAGCGATCGCGACAACACCATATAATATGATGGATCATGTTGACGACCCGCACTTGAGCGTTATCCAGCCCCAGGATCCGATGGTTTCTTATGATACTTATTCGCTGGACATCACAAAGATGGAGCCAAAAATCATACAGAAAACGATCTCACTCATCCCAATCGATACATCTGACGGGATCGAGATTTTTCCTTCTTCTGTGAGTATAAAGGTTTCAGGAGAGCAGGAGTTCGTGAGTATTCTCGAAGAAAAGGATATATTTGCAAAAGTAGAATTGCCAGACACCGTCAAGGTTGACGATGTCGTACCTGTTACTGTGGAATTGCCTGCTGGTATCGATCTTCTTGGACAGACTCCGACACAAGTTCGTATTAAATCAGTTCCAAAATAAGTAATGAAAAAACCTCTCATTCTTGCGATAGAAACATCATGCGATGACACATCTGCAGCGTTTGTTGATGGAAATTGTGATGTGCTCTCCAATGTAATATCTTCGCAGGAGGAAGTCCATCTGAAGTATGGGGGAATTGTCCCGGAACTTGCCTCACGCGAACATATCCGCACACTTATCCCGATCGTGGAAATGGCTCTTGAAAAAGCGAATGTGCATTTGAAAGATGTCGATGCAGTTGCGGTTTCTGCTAATCCCGGTCTCATTGGCTCTCTGCTGGTAGGTGTTTCCTTTGCAAAAGGGCTTGCATTCAGTTTGAAAAAACCGCTTATTGCAGTGAATCATATTTTCGGACATGTGTTCGCAAATTTTTTGGAGCACAAGAATATTGCATTTCCTTTCTTAGCGCTTATTGTGTCTGGCGGGCACACGGAATTGGTGATCTTTTCTTCCGCAGTTGAATATACAATACTCGGGAAAACTGTCGATGATGCGGCAGGTGAAGCATTTGATAAGATAGGGAAATTACTTGGTTTGCCATACCCGGGAGGACCTCATATCGATGCACTTGCAAAAGGCGGGAATAAATCTGCAATTGACTTTCCTCTCCCAATGCTCAAGCATGACAATTTTGATTTCAGTTTCAGCGGATTGAAAACAGCAGGCATGCTCTATCTCAAAGAGAAGGGTGAAATGAACGATGCTCAAATCCATGATTTTACTGCAAGTTTTCAGCATGCGATCGTGGAAGTGCTCTTCCAAAAAACCATAAAAGCCCTAGATGAACATTCACTAAAAACAATTCTACTTGCAGGCGGCGTTGCTGCAAATTACGAACTGAGAATCACATTTACCAAGTATTGTAAAGAACATAAGATCACACTATTTTATCCAACCACAGAATATTGTACAGATAATGCAGCGATGATCGGTGCGGCAGCTCAGTTCAAATATACAAATAAAAAATTTGCATCGCTCGAACTGAATGCCTCGGCAGTAAAAGGTATGAAAATGTTATGATCTTATTTTATGTTTTCTATGGACTGACTACTCTGTATTGCCTGTTCCTGTTATTCCTTATTGTGGGAACGTTCAGAGTAAACAGGACAATTTCACCGAAAAAAGAGAACCATTTTATCTCGGTTATTATTGCAGCACGAAATGAGGAAAAGCATCTGTCTTCTTTAGTGAATAATTTACTCCAGCAAGAGTATCCTCAAGACAAATGTGAGTTCATCATTGTGAATGACCGCTCGACTGATAAAACTGATTATATTCTCAAGAGTTTTTCGGAAAAATATCCGCAGATCACATACATTTCTATTAAAGATGAGATGCCGGAGCTTGTCGGGAAGAAACGTGCACTTACAGAAGGAATGAGCAAAGCACAAGGAGAGATACTGCTTTTTACAGATGCGGATTGCAGACCAGGGAAATTCTGGCTACGCTCAATGAATGAAGTATTTTCTAGAGGATTTGATGTCGTGGTCGGGTACTCACCTTTGGTATGTAAGAATAAAGGATTTATAAAAAGGACCATCTGCACGTTGAAGAAACTCGAACGCCTTGCGATGTTCACTTTATCGGCAGGCAGTATCGGGTGGAACTGGGGTATTACTGCTACAGGCAGGAACTTTGCCTACAAAAAGAATGTGTTTGAATCACTTGGTGGATTTGAAGGAATCGGGCATATTCCTTCCGGCGATGACGACCTGTTTCTCCAGAAGATCAGCAAAAGTCATTCATATAAACTCGGGTTTGCAACTCAAGCGGAAAGCTTTGTTCCTTCTATCGAGCAGAAATCTGGTTCTCAGACTTTTCAACAAGAAAAAAGGCGCGGATCAAAATGGCGATATTATCCCATACTTATAAAATGCATTTCTCTGCTTGCATTTATTTTCCTTTTACTTCTTGTTGTATTTTTTATTCTATCATGTACCGGTACTGTTCCATGGAAAGTATTTCTTATTGCCTTTCTCTCGAAAAGTGCTTTCGATTTGCTTATACTTCTGCGCGGCACCACGATCTTCAAGGAATATAGTTCAATATTTATTTTTCCTTTTGTGGAAATACTGTATGCGCCTTATTTTGTTATTTTCGGATTGCTGGGCACTTTTGGGAAATATAAGTGGAAAAAGTAAAATTTACCCGCCTTCAAGCCGATAAATCGGAATACGGCGAGGTTAGAAATGGGAAATGGAGAATGAACGTGATTGTTAGGTTTTGTGAGAAGTCACGGGCAACTTTATGAGTTTGTTTTATGTAGCTACTATGAGTTACAATTATAAGTGAAGTAATAAATAATTGACATAAATAATTCCTAAAGAAATATTTTGAACAAGTATGAATTATCTTCAAATATGTAGGATGTTGATTTATCGGATACATTAACTGAATTATTGAGTATTTAAAGTGATAAGAAATCTTGGAGGATATGATGAAAAATGGTTTATTAATTGTATGTGCTTGTATTATATTTTCATTTGAATTAATGGCTCAAACAGCTCCTGATACATCATGGACAAGACAATTACCTGGCAAACGCGGAAATTCAATCATACAAACCAACGATGGAGGTTTTATTGCGGTTGGTCATATTAGTGGGAATCAATGGTTTGGTGATAGTTTTATCATTAAAACAGACTCATTAGGTGATATAGTATGGGAAAATATAATTTCAAGTGTCGATATGGGGGATTGTGCTTATTCAATAAAACAAACAAATGATTATTTTATAATTACGGGATATTATAATCACAAATCTTTCTTAACAAAAATAAATACTGAAGGTGATTCTTTATGGTTTCGGTGCTATGCTGGTATTCCCGGATATGGAATAGGTATTTCTACTTCAGTCGATATCAATGAAGATGGAAACATAGCATTCTGTGGTTTTAATTGTTTGAGTTACATAGTGAAGACTGATTCCTCAGGCAATCAAATCTGGATCGAATATTATCCTGACGAAACGTTTTTAGAAATGAGTGATTGTAAATATATTCAATTTTTACCCGGCAATGAAATAGCTATTGCAGGTAATGCGACATATCATGTTCATCCTGGAACAGATTGGTCAGAGGCATATTTAATTAAAACTGACAGTTTAGGCAATGAGATATTTTATTGTGATTTTCAGGCTTCCTCTGATCCCGAATTTGCCTACACTAATGACAGTGGGTTTATTTATAATTCAGATGATAAAGTCTATAAAGTTGACTCTGAAGGTAATGATATCTGGGAGATTGATATTCCTTTTCATTCTACTTGCATCATAACAAAAGAAAATGATTTTGTTATTGCAGGATATAATGCTGGCAATCCTTGTGTGTTAAAAATTGATGAGAATGGAAATCAAGTATGGCTTGCTACGTATAACACAGATACTAATGATTATATATATGACATAATCAACACTGGAGATGGCGGATTTGCGCTTACTGGATGCTCGAATGATAATTTTTACATAATGAAATTGAATCCCGAAGGAAGCGCAAGTATAAATGAGTCAATAGGTTTGAACAATTATAAATCTACCGTCTTTCCGAATCCTTTTAGAACTTCAACCACAATTAGATTCTCACTTACCTATAATTCATATATGTGTATTGAGCTCTTTAATATCAAAGGACAAAAGGTTAAAACGCTTTGTGACGGTGGTTATATAAAGGGTAATCATTCCCTCGTCTGGAATGGAGATGATAATAATGCGATTCCTGTTGAACCTGGAGTTTATTTTATCATATTAAATGTAAATGGAAAAACTGAAGCAGTTAACAAATGTGTGTTTATGAAATAAAATTAATTGTCTGTGGCTATTTGTATAGAGATTTAA
>JGI10211J34971_10003345_pt1 | contig 12864 bp, 12 predicted proteins | sample Etolagsediment_FD_34971 | JGI IMG/M metagenome (IMG submission 34971) | reverse complement strand
ATTTAGACATATATTATTTTTATATAAAAATCTTCTTATATAAATAATTCTTCTTCCATCTCTTCAACATTCTTCTTTTTTTCTTCTCCATTTCTTTCCCATGTATCATTATCATTGATTCTAATAAATCCTTCCTTCTTCATCCATTCTCTCCCAATATCATGAACATATTTCTTTGATCCATATCTCATTGACATTGGTATCTTCCCCAATTTTTCATAAATAGAAATCATCTGTTGTTCATAATTTGATTTAGTATTCATCTTCCTTATTAGTGTTTGAATCGCGGCTCTTCTCATTAATGATGGCATAAGTGTGGGACGACCCTCCTCAATATTAGATCCAAGAAGATATGACTGCATAATTTGGGGAAATCTTTCAAGTTGTGCAATCATATCATGTATATTAATTTTTTCTGTAAGAACCCAATCATCTTCTAAGTTAAAAAAGTATTTACCCTTTGGTTGTGAAAGAGTCCATCGGTTTGCTTCTGCTGCAGATCCTTTACCATATCTAATAGTTACTTTACCGAATATTTGAATAGCCATTTTCTCAATTGCTTCAATATTATCTTTATCTGGTAGTGGATCAACATTGATATATAAAGTGGATTTACTCCAATCAACACCTTGTAAATTTCTTATAAATGATTGATATGTTTGCATTAAGATCACTTTACGATTACATGCTGTTGTTGTGAATTCAAGTGGTATTGGTGGTTTTATTATATTTCTCCTAGTACCAACATATCCAGAACCACTATAATTTTTATTTTTCCAACTAGACATTAAACAATATATATTAAATATATATTGTTTTTATTATATATTCAAATCCAATTTTTATATAAAATAAAGATTTTCTCTTCAAGATCAACTGTTTTCCTTTTTTTGTAAAATGGTAGAAACCAATATCTCTTGATCTCTTCTATAAATGATAATACATGAACCTTGATCTCCAATCTAAAATTCTCACTCTCTCGGAATTCTAATTTTCCATCAATAAATTCGGGGATTTTATTATAAAGATTACTATATGAATATCGTTGAGTTTTATATGTTCCATCAAATATAAAATCATAATCAGTCCAATACACAAAAGATTCCAGATCATATTCTTTACCTTTAAATTCATCCTTAATAAAAACGTCTTTTAAATACTTATCTAATGTCTTTTTCACTTCTTTTGTGTTTTTAATAATAATACTATTGGTTGATCTTTGAATATTAAATTTCATTTTATCAGATATGTCTATTACATTTTCCATATTGATCATTATTGAATGACATTTATCATATTCCATTTATTACTATAATATAATTTATTTATAAACTACTTCTAACAATAATTTTTCTCCCACCCACCTTTACCACCATTATTCTCATATTCCTTTAATCTCTGGTTTAATCTATAAAACTCCTCCTTCACTCTTCTCCAATCAGGATGATCCTGAATCTTAATCACTGTCTTTCCCCCTCTTTGTGGTGGGCATTCTGGAACTCTTGGGCATATTGGACAGATTGGACATTTAGGACAGGCTGGGATCTCACTCTTACGAACATATTTCCTCATATCAGGCATTCTTGGACAAGGTGGGATCTCACTCTTACGAACATACTCACTCATATCTGGAACTCCAGGACATGGTTCTATCTCACTTTTAAGAATGTATTTGGACATATCTTTACAAGGACATAGTTCAGATTTGCGTGCATAATCAGAAACATCTGGGCAAGGTGGAATGGAACTTTTAAGAACATATTTATCAATATCGGGGTGATCCCAAATTGGACATTCTCTTAAGATTTTTTTGCAATGTCCCCTCTTATCAATTACAATCTCTTCATCATATTCTTTGTGTTCTCTTCTATGATGTTTCTTTCTCTTATGCTCGGGAATTGGGTGATAGCCCCATTTATAATATTCGGATGCACCTGATTCTTGTGCTTCTTCACTGGATTCTTCAAAACCTTCTTTAAGATCTTTAAGATCATATTTATTAACAGAAAGTATAATCATTGCTGTGAATATAACAAGAATTAAACATAATAATGTATTCATTAATTTATTAATAGATTTTTATAAAAATTTATTAAATTATTTTTAAGAAATAAGAATCAATTATAATTTACATCCCCAACATGGTATCTCATCTTTACGTACATAATTCTTCATATCTGGATGATCCTCAATCTTAAATACATCAATTCTACATTTATCCTCCAAATTATCCACATAATCCCTCAACTCAACACATTTAGGATTTCCTTTATTTCTCGGTCTCCAACAACTACATGCCTCATCCTTATACTTAAATTTATCACAATAATTACTTATTGATCTTCTACATCTCTTACTTAATCCCTGGTTTCTAACATCCCTCTCTCTCCAATTCGCACCTCTACATACATCCTCTTTACATGGATTCATCTCATCCACCAAAAATGGACATTCATCCATATTCGGAACATATCCATGTGGTGTTAAAAGATCAGGAACGGGACATCCAGGGAAATTATGCAAATATATTTCACGCGCTCTTCTTCTATTCTGTCCATAATTAAAATTACCACTTCTTCCAATCTTTTCAGCAAACTTTGATCCAGGTCTAATGTAAATCATGTAATCCTCTCCAGAAAGATAGGCTGTAGGACAGTGATCATTCTTACATCTTTTTTCACGATTAATTCCATCAATTGTTTTACAGAATGGGTGAGTTTTCATGCCTTCTACATCACATGCTTTACGACAACTACGGATATCAAAAATATTTATTCCGTCTTTTTCTCCACCATGTCTTTCAATCTCTTTATGATAATCATCTAAACAATCAGATAGATCATGTTTATTTCCACGTTCATGCCACGAACCATTAATTCCTCTTTGAGCACTATTATCATGATCTCTAATAAAAGCGTTATCTTCTGTTCCAAGTAAATTATCAACTGCAATATCCCCACGGAATCCTTCCTTCTCAAGATTTTCAACATTTGGTATATCTTCAGCCATCATCTTTCCAAGAACTCCTTTATTACCTTCTTTATAACCACTTAAATATGTTGTTAATGAAGATACTTGTTTTTGGTTTAATACTTTGTTTAGGATTGCAAATGAATATAGATCAATATCACCTGGACCAACAGAATACAGTCCAGATAATTTAAATCCATTATTTTCCATAGGTTCTTTAAATGCTTGTTTCCCATTTACATAAATAACGACTTCTTTACCATTGTATGTGATAACAATTGTATTTCTATCAGTTAATACACCAAAATATGTTTTTTCTTCTTGATCAGATTTGATTGAAATATTGGTGAAATCACCACTCACATTTATTTGAAATCTCCCACATGTAAATAAATTAATATCTGAAGATTCACCTGGAACACCAGTAAAAGAGATTGCAAATGTTAATTCACTCATTGTATCTAATGCTCCTAAAAGTTGTTCTTTGAGTAGAATTGAACCATCAGTATTTTGTGAAATTTTGCTTTTTACTTTAATGTTTCCACCATTACCTGAAAGATCTTTAATTACAAGAGATGTCGGAGTAAATGATTTAGAATCCTGGAAATTCACATATCTTTGTAAAGATCCACGAATTGATTTAGGGAACCCACTTTGATCCCCACTTATCTCTTGAGTTAATTGAACATCTGTAAAATATCGGTTACCTCTTGTTGCATCACTTTTATATCCTAAATATATTTCTAATTCCTCTGATTCAGCTTTAAATTGATATTTGTATTTTTTCCATTCAATAGTTGCTATTTTTTTACTTTTTACTAAAGTTCCATCTGTGCTATGGATCTTCTTTCCATCAAGAATATTAAAGTTCTTATCTTTACCGTTCCAATCACTATTTTTACCTATCCAATAAGTAAGAACATAGTTTTTCCCGTTTTTTACAGGTACTTTAAACATATAGAACACAGATTTAGATGATTGTTCAAGAACATACTCGGATTTTGTGGATGGATTTTTTAATTTTATAACACTATTTATGCCTTTCTTTTGATGTGAATCATCAATATCAAGACCATGTTCAAATGATCCATTTTTAATAAGATCGGGGCTTGATGTGAAACCTTCTATAAATTTTTGATGACTTCTTTGAAAAAGATCTGCTTTTAATTTCGCTAAATAATCTGGACGATTATAGTGAAAATAAAGAAATAATACACATAATAATATGATTATTGATAACACAATTTTATAATCAATTAACATAATTCTCTATTATAATAAATGAATATAATTTATCAAATTATTTATTTGATAAATTATTTTTATTCCAATTTCTTATTTCTTAACAATACAAACTTTTCTACCTAATGTATCTGGAACAACTGCATCACTACCACCCTTTAACCAACATGCTGAATATTTCGGATCATAAACAGCATGAGTATTAGGAGATTGTAATTTAGCATTGCATTGATCTAATGTTATATTCGTAAATGAAGCCCAATTTGTACCTGTATTACCAACTGTTCCACAATCTTTCATATAATTACATGTAGAACCTACACATCCTGTACTATTCATTTTATCTTGACAAAATGTTGCAACATCTGAATTTGAAGAATAATATGTTCCTAAAGTAGTACCACCAGATTGAAATATAATATCTTTTGGAGGGCTAATTTGATTTGTAGTATCAGTCCAATCACCTTTATAACATGATCCACTACTTGGAATTTGATATTCTGTTCCATTATTAATTAAATATTTTGTTCCATCACTCTTTACTAAAATTTTACCATTATATTTAGTATAATCTCCACTTGGTTTTACAATACAAACCTTTCTATCTAATGGATCTGATACAACCGCATCACTACCACCCTTTAACCAACAACTAGCACTCTTTGGATCATATACAGCATGTGTATTATTTGCATATATTTTCAATTTATCATTACAATCACCCAATGAAATATTTGAGAATGATGCATATTCACCATCAGTAACACCACTTGTACCACAATCATGTTGATAATTGCATACAGAATCAGAACAACCGGTCTTATTCATTTCACTTCTACAATATAGTGCGACATCTGTACTTGTAGAGTTATATGTTGCTTGAGAATTACTTGAAGAATACATATTAAGAATTGATGGATCAGTAATTGTTATTGCGGATTGATAATCATTTGTAAAACAATTATTACCACCTGGAAGTTTGTGTTTAAGTCCATTTTTAATAAGATAAATATCAGTTCCATACTTCAAAAACTTTCCTTCATACTTTTCATATGCATTTGTAATTATACACATTCTTCTCACATCTGTTACAACACCTGATACAGCACCCGATTTAATCCAACAATTACCAACAAATGAACTATCACTATATGGTTGATAGATTGCGTGAGTGCATGGTGGATCTTTTGTATTATTACAGGCCTGGATACATCCTTGAAGTGAAGTATTTGTAGGATAACCTGCACCAGTCCATGATCCAATTCCACAATCTTTTTTATAATCAATTGTTACATTAAATGCGGGATTATTAGATAATGTTTGACAGTACTGTGCAATATCATTATTTGTTGAAAGAGTTGATGCATTTCCGGTTCCTTTCGCAAATAAAGCAATAATTCCGGGATCTAATAATATTGGATTAGCATCATTAGGAGAACAATCACCAATTCTATTTAATGTATATCTCTTACCATCCTTCAATAAAAACATAGATCCACTATTGATATTATTTCCTGTTTTATCCGCTTTTACAATTTTTCCTTCAAGTTGGCTCATCTTATCACGTGTCTGTTGAGTACAAAACTGACGTACCTCTCTATTTGTTGAATCAATAGATGCATCACCACTTCCAGTTAAGAATAGATCAAGAATATTTTTATCTACTATTTGAACACCGGTTGCGATATCACCGGGATAGCAATCATTTGCATTTTTAATTAAATATTTGTAATCATTGATAACAAGGTATATTGATGGAGATTCGGAATCACGAATGAATTTATTATTATATTCCGCGATATATTTTGCAATAATATTACTTCTACAGAATCCGGATACCACTTGATCACCAGATAAATATGATGCATCATCTTCACCATCTGGAATTTGATTAAGTAGATCATCAGTAATTGGTGTGAATACATCAGAATCATTCATACAGAGATTGGGGTTGGTCATTTTGTATTTAAGTCCATCCATTATTAAGTATTGAGAATTACTGGATGATTTTACGAATTTTTTATTTAATAATGAAACCTCTCTATTGTATTTTGTTATATCAGTATCAACAATTCTCCAGAATGTATCCGATGCATCAGGTAAGTTAGACATATATAATAATCCACCATTACCAAAATATCCGGATTCAAGTGATGCGAGATAATTATGTCTTTTATTACATCCACTTTTATTAAAACAATCAGCATATGGAACAAGTGATCTGATCTGTATAATATTATTATTTTCAGAACTAATCTGTGTTGCAATCATCTCTTTAAACATTAATTGATTGCTTTGATCAACTCTAATATTGGTGGGAAATGTATAATCGTGAATTTTCTCAACAAAGTCTCCAATTGTACTCACACCCTTATATTGTTCTAGTTCAGTTGAAATATTTTGAATTAATTGGGAATTTTGTTTATAAGGTAATCTTAACAAAGATATGATTTTGGTAATTGGTTCAACAACACTGTATTCCCAATTATTTCTAATGATCTCCATTGGATTCATTTTAATGACTTCCCATGTTCTATTTGTTCCATCTTTTAAAATAGAAGCAAATACTTTTCCATCTTCAACTGCTAAAACATAATTCGGATGTTTTCCATCGGTATTATGGGTTTCAATTGAGTAATAACGGCCATTTGTATTTTTAAGTTTCCATAATTGTTTGACATTATTATCTACGTATAGGTTATTTTTTTCATTGAAGTTATTGTATCCGAGTTTTTTGCCTTCTTTAAATGTTTCCAGATATAATGGTTCTGGATATTGATTAGAGGATATATTAATAAATGTTTCTTTAATTGAATTATTAACTTTATTAAAATTATTTCTACATGAACAAAATAATACAGTTAATAGAATTATAACAGTTAAAATAATAACTAATATGTTTTTATTCATAATTAAAATAATAATATATTATTATTTTGATTTTTATTGTAAATTAAATATCTACCTGATCAAGGAAGTAAAGGAAGAAGTGGTAGTAATGGAAGTGGATTATTTCCACCTCTTTCATCACTCCATTTTCTGTTATTATGATCTCCATAAGGGAATCTTCTTCTATCACGACGTACATATTCCTTTCTTTGATCTTTAGCATCCATCCATTCACTCCATGGTTTTTCTGCTACAATAGGACATACAGGGCATTTACGTGTTTTTTCAAAATAAGGTGGCCTATCTCTACGTGGAACTCTTACAATTTGTCTTTCAATTGGTCTATTTTCTAAATTTTGAATCTGTCTTTCAAGTCTATCTATTCTATCATCATATAATCCATTATCAAATTGTCTATTTTCAACGGATCTTCTTCTACGAGGAAATCTTCTATATCTATCAACGGGACTATCCTTCTCATCAATATCAATTGTAATATTAGTTACAGATACTGGATTCTTAAAAGTATAATCATTTGTATTTGGTCTTGAATCCCCATTTCTTTTATGATCATGATCATGTTCGTGTTCATGTTCGTGATGATGTTTAACTACATGTCTATCAAGGTGGGTTTGCTCAGGTACAGGTGTTACATGATGTCTATCAAGGTGGGTTTGCTCGGGTACAGGTGTTACATGATGTCTATCAAGGTGGGTTTGCTCGGGTACAGGTGTTACATGATGTCTATCAAGGTGGGTTTGCTCAGGTACAGGTGTTACATGATGTCTATCAAGATGGGTTTGTTTGGGTATATTTTTAGGTATTTTTGGGGGTATAAAATGAGAGGATGGTTTAGATGGTCCAAATTTTGATGGATCAGGAACAACAGGTATTTCAGGTGGAACAAAGTGAGAAGATGAATCACTTGGATCTTTTCTTTGTGAAAGAGGTAGTGGTTTAGGAAATATAGGTTTGTTTTCATCTTCTCCTTCATCTTCTCCTTCATCTTCTCCTTCACCATTTTCTAATAACATAGGTACATGGCTACCAGAAGTTACTTGGAAGTGTTCATTAACTTGGTAATTATCTAAGGTTATTAAGATAAGATAATAGAAACATGTTAAAATGAATATATATAAAGTATCAATTACAGTATATTTATTTTTTTTAACACAATATAATGAGGCACATGCTAATAAGAAGGACAATAACGTAAAATCCATAGATAAATCAGTATTCATTTGATTCTTATTATAAACAGATATATTTATTTCTCATTATTTATCAAGAATGGATGTTTTAACAAGTCCGCTAAAAAATTTATATGAAAATAATGATGCTGTTATAAATTTAAATACACGTGACTTTGATCTTAAAAATAAAAAAATATTAAACGATGATTTTAAAGGAAAACAAGGATTATTTGTTATATATGCACCTTGGTGTCAGCATTGTAAAGAGATGAGTGATATGTGGAAAGAACTTGCTAATTTATATAAATATAGATTTCCAATTGGTGCAATAAATTCCGATGATTATTCAAATAGAAATGAAGAAGTTGTTCATAAGTTAAAAGTAAAATATTATCCTACTTTTAAATTTATAGATAAAAATGGAAAAATAAAAAATTTTAAAGGAAAAACAAATAAAGATGATTTAATATATTTTATTGAAAGTAATTCTTTTTAATCTTCTGGACCAAAACCCGCAAGAAGATCATCATCTGGTGGATTACCACACTCTTCTACAGTCCTTATACAAGGACAATAACCTTTACCACAATTTATTAAATTTGATTTAGGACATATTGTAACAATAGTGTTTCCATTTGAATCTATACCACTCTGAACTGCTTTACCTTTTTTAACTAAATCAACACATTTTTGATATAAAGAGTTTGTTGGTGTTGGATGAGGTGTTGGTCTTGGTCTATTTTCAGGATGACGACCAGGATGACGACCAGGATGACGACCAGGATGACGTCCAGGATGATGATCAGGGCGATGTCCTGGACTTGGTGAAACAGGAACACAAGAACCACCATTATAATCTGGATCAAATTCATATAATTGTTCTCCATTTTGAGGATTTAATGTATAACCTCTTGGTTGATATGTATCTCCACACATTGATCTTGAACCAGAACCTGATCCATATGCATAATAAATAAAATCACCAGTTGGTACATAAAATCCATCTACATTTTTGCAACATTGATCACGACCTTCGCCTAATCTTCTTGGATTTAAGCTATTTCCACCTTTTCCAACACAAATTGCAGCATATTGACGTTTTCCATCAACTAATACTGCTTTATTAACACCAGCTTCAATTGGTTCCAATTCAACATCATTTTTGCAATAATCTGTAAAATTTATAAAATCTTCTAATGCTGACGATTTAGAGTATTCATCTAATATAACTATTACAATAATAAGTAATACTAAAAATATAATATGATGTAATCCAAATTTCATTTTTCTTTATAATAAAGCGAGATTATTTCCAAGATACTCATAATTCCATTTTATTCTGTTTAATTTATGATATCTCTTTTCTTGATCCATTGATATAACATCCGTAATTTTCATTGAATCAATTTTATATTTTGATTCAAGATCAGATACTAATAACCGCTTCACAGTTTTCCCATTTTTCATTTTAAAAACACCATAAACATCATTCACATCCCCTTTTTTAACATATTCTAATTTCACTATTTTGATAACATTATTAAAATTACTTGGTTTAATTAAAAATCCTTTTTTACCCAATTTAATATTTTCACTTATTGAACCATCAACCAATTTCAATTTACATTTAAGAAGTCTCTCACACCCCTTATACAGATGATCTTTCTGCCAACCATCCTTAAATCCAAGATACCATTCAACAATATCAGCGTCTCTCGGTAATTTACTAAAACTATCTCTTAGCATTTTTCTACATTTTATACAAGGAAAAGAGTAGGAGAGTCCTTCAAAGAATTTCGATAAATTATTTTCAACTTTATCACAATTTTCATAATCACTGTTTTCAGAATCAGCAATATTTTTCATTAAAGAATTAATAAAAAGAAATGCACTGAAATGATTAAATAGAACTTTCCCATTATCATCAATATAAAGTCTTAAAGCTTTTTTAAGTGGTATTATTGGCTTACTCAATGATCTATTAACCTTATTATGTAATTTAAAACACCATTTAGATAATTCATAAATATTTTTATTTTTTGAGACAGGATCCTGTGTTAAATGTTCTTTATAATGAATTCTACATACTTTACAAGGTAATAACTCCTTCAAACTATTGAAGAAAAGATGGTATTTACCAATTTTAATATTTTTATCAGTATTTAATGTCATACAATGGAATAAATTCCACGCAAGTGGTCCCCATAAATATGAATTCATATAATGTATAACATTAAATTATAATTATTTTTTCCAACTATTACGAATCATCATAAGCAGAATTGTAACAGCAATTAAAAATATCAATACAAAAATGATAAACATAACAATAATGTATGGTGAAAGACGATCTAAAATATAATAAACAATTGGATCTATTATATTTTCTTTGATTTTAATTTGATTTTCTTCTTTATTAAATTCATTGATTGCTCTCTGAATCATTTCAGATGAAAATTTCTCAAGCATTTTATTAAATATCCTATTAACAAAATACATTTATTATTTAACATCCAAACTTAAGGGCTAAGTTGTAAATATGTTTCAATATTTTCTTTCAATACGGTTTCATCACTTCCTTGATAACGCATCTTCTCAATTTTACCATCGCTCATGTTTTTCTTAGCAAAAATAAAAGTGGGAAATTTAACAATGTTTAAGTGTTCTCTAACTTCATCTTCTAAATTATCAATATCAAATTTAATGAAAGAAACATCCTTATATTCTTCATTGAATTTTTCAAAGTGGGGCATAATCTTTTTGCATGGTTTGCACCAAGTAGCATAGAAGTCAATAATTGTTTTATCATTATTTAGGATTTCTTCAACTAATTGGTCATAATCTTCACATTCTTTAATTTGTGTTTGGGTTTGAGATGACAATGACATTATAATATTTATTCTATAGAGAATTATTCTTTTATATTATAAATTATTTAAATCATTTTTAATATTTTATTTTAAATGTATTCTATTCTTATGTTTATTTTAATATTTTTTGAAATAGTTAGTATAAATCTATCGAAAAAAATAAATATAAAGATCATAATGGATATTGATTCAATTCAAATTACAAAAGATTTTCCTAAAATTAATGGAAAACGGATTATCATTAATTCCCCAGAATTAATTGCACCATTTGGTGTTCAAGAAGAATATGGTAAATTCAACCTCAAACTTGCATTAAATGGATCAACACGTGAATCCAGACAATTCGCGGATTTTATTCGCAATCTTGAAAAAAGATTACAAGTATTAGCACCAACCATTGATTATCATTCGAATGTAAAAGTACTCCAGAATTATGATCCACTTTTAACTTTACGTATTCAAAAAAGATATAACAATTTAGAGGTAAATGTTAAATCTAAAAATAAAGATCGTTATTTAGAGAATGTTCATGATATTAAAAAAGGAGATCACGTGAAATGTAGATTTCAACTAGAAAAGATTTGGACACATGAAGATAAGAGTGGATGTATATTTAGGGTTTTAGATATTGAATTGATTTAATGTATATACAAGTAATATAAAAATAATATAAATCAAATTAATAATAGATGAATAATAAAAAAAATGATTTAATTATTTCAAAAGAATTGAAAGATAATAATATTATGTCATTAAAAAAAAAACATAGTTTTGGACAATATTTTACAAAAAATATTGAACTTAAAAATAAAGTATATGAATTTATATTAAATAAACCGAATATTATTTTAGAGCCATCTATTGGACAAGGTGATTTGGTTGAATTTGTTATTACCAAGAATCCAACAATTACATTTGATATGTATGAGATTGATAAAGATATTAAGTTATTGAGTGAGATTGATAGAGATAAAGTTATTTATGGAGATTTTCTCGAGAAAATAATTGATAAAAAATATAATACAATTATTGGTAATCCACCTTATGTAAAAACAAAAAAGGGAAATTTATATATTGATTTTATTGAAAAATGTTATAATTTACTTGAAGATAATGGAGAATTAATATTTATTATTCCATCTGATTTTTTAAAATTAACAAGTGCATCTAAAATTTTAAATAAAATGATGGAAAATGGGTCATTTACACATATATATCATCCACATAATGAGAAATTGTTTGAAAATGCATCAATAGATATTATTATATTTAGATATTGTAAAAATAGTGTTATTGAAAAAAGAGTATTATATAATAATGAAAATCTGTATATAACAAATAATAATGGTTTAATTACATTTAACTCTGAAAAACAAGAAAATTATTACGCATTTAAAGAATATTTTGATATTTATGTTGGAATTGTAAGTGGAAAAGACGCTGTTTATAAAAATAAAGATCTTGGAAATATAGAGGTATTAAATGGAAAAGATAAGATTGATAAATATATTTATGTAGATAATTATCCATCTGGTAATAAAGAGATTGATAAATATTTATTAGAATGTAAAGATGAACTTCTTAAAAGAAAAATAAGAAAATTTAATGAAAGAAATTGGTTTGAATGGGGAGCACCTAGAAATATCCGATCTATTAAAAGTAATTTAGGAAAAGAGTGTATTTATATTAGATCGGAAGAG
>JGI10211J34971_10003342_pt1 | contig 12877 bp, 11 predicted proteins | sample Etolagsediment_FD_34971 | JGI IMG/M metagenome (IMG submission 34971) | reverse complement strand
GCCGCTGGGAATGGTCGTGCCGGTGGAGATACGGTTGATTTGGATGGATATGCGAGTAATCGATACACTATATCCGTAGGAGCAATGACGTACACGGGGTACCCTACGACGTATACGGAAGGAGGAGAGTCGTTGATGGTGCTTGCTCCAAGTGCTCAAGGACCAATGGGTATTTCGGCGGCCTCTTCCATAGGATCTTTTTACGCCACCCGGGTGGCTGCTTTGAGGCATTTCATACGTAGAGAAGGGAAAAACATAGATATCAACCGTGCCTATTCCGCTCCTTCGGAAGATGGGTGTACATCCTCATTCGGTGGAACCAGTGCAGCAGCTCCTCAAATAGCAGGATTGATAGCTCTTATGCTAGAAGCCAATCCACGATTGACGTGGAAAGACGTACATGACATTCTGATCAAGTCGGCGGAAAAACCTCATTTAGACTACAGCGAAGATTTTTATCGATATAGAGATACTTCCATACGAACGGTAATGGGTCGAACAGAACCTTCCAATGAAACCTCACACCGTATCCAAGAAAACTTTTTCATTTTCTTCGATTCCCCCGATATCTTAGAATGGTTGGTGAATGACGAAACGGGATTACACCATTCGTTTTTAATGGGTTTCGGTCTTCCCAATGGAGAAAGAGCTGTAAATTTAGCACGTGATCGAGATACACCAATCGATAACGATTACGTAGCATCGATTGGAGGAGATGCCCTCGTCCAGAACCGTCGATACTATTACTTACACGAAGAACACAATGTGTGGAACATTCTTTTTGGATCCATCGAGGAAAAGAACAAGGTCGGGTATAAAGAAATCGGGGTATGGTATGTGGAGGATTTGGGGACTCCTCGTAAAATCTATGGAAACGAACACGGAAATAAGAATAAGAAAATGATGATCGAAACGGTCGAGTTGTACGTGAACGCTACATTCCCAGCGTCCATCGATAATGTACAATTGGCACTCTGTGATCATCAAAAGGTATGCAGTTTGTTCATACGTGGGAAAGACTATGATTCATCGACGATCGAACCTGACCATATCGATTATACATTTACTACAATGAAACATTGGGGACAAACGTTGGATGATCACTCCAATTGGAGTATCATGTTGAGGAACAATTATCCGTTTCGATATGCACGTATCATTGTACATTCTATGGAACTTCGTGTTTATGGACATTATTAAAAAAAGAACCCTCCCTCCTCTTCTTCTTTCTTAATCACCTTTTTCCTTCTTGGGATGTTCTTCTTCTTCTTCTTCTCATCCTTTATGACGCATTTTTTCTTCATCAACTCGGAAATGTGTGCCGAAATAATACCATCTATTCCTCGTGAAGGATCAAATTCTTCCGAATCTAGCCCAAGAATAGTGTCCTCGATTATGCTCTGCGAGTCTTTTCTCGCGTCATATCGACCCGTTTGGTAAAATTGCACAAGTGATTTTTCTAAGTTACTTTGCTGTTTTGCAATATTTCTGGCACGTTCCCAACTTGTAACTCGAGGATCTCTCGTCCATTGTATCGTTAAGAATTTCTCACGGATATACCATTCCACGTCGTGAATAGCCGCCCTAACCAATTCAATGTGAGAACTCACTATGCGCCTGATAATATTAAAATCCGGTTTCACTATCGTAGGGTTCCATCCGAAACTTATAGCATTCGTAATGAAATTGATTGGCTCGTATAGTTCTTCACTCATGGAGTCTCTCCATCGTGGTTCATGCAACACTGATCTGAAACGATTGTAATATTCTTCTAGCTTACTGAGCATGTGTTCCCTCCACTTGTCAACAAATCCGTCGATCATTTCTTCAGTATACGCAAAGCCGACAGAAAGCCACGCTCCAGGGTTACCGAGAACTTTCTCCAAAAAATTCATGTCCGTAGTTAATGTACGACCATAGCTTAGCTTCTGTACGACGTAGTGAGCCATGAAATTCCTAATCGGGGTATACTCCTTCATTCCATGATCGATGACGTCACGACAAAATATATTCAGAAAAGAGTACTGGTTCTCGTTTTTAAATCTATCAAGCACCAATGTAAAGGCATTATACATTTCTTGGTTCGTCACGATATCCGGTGCTTCATCACTAGGAAATTGGACAAGAGTAATGTTCCCAAATTTTCCATACGCACGTGGTCGTAACATCGTATACTATGAAAGACACAAGCAAATGTTGGTTTTATTACACTCATTTATTTTTTTTTAAATAAATTATTTCTCAATACGAGGCCCATGGGAGATTACCAGTCTTTGTAGTATCCACATTTATCCCATATAATTTCTTCGATAATAGGCATACCCACTTCACCAACGGTCGAATATCGTGTATATATGGGAAAGACTATGATTTCTCGATCGATTATACGTTGTTTACTACGTTGAAAGATCCAATTGGAGTATCAAAACAATTATCCGTTTCGATATACACGTACCATTGTACATTCTATTGGGACTTTGTGCATATGGTCATTATCCTTAATATACAAACGTCTCTTCTTTTCTTCCTATCCGACTGCGAGGATCGATATTTCCAGAATCATCATCATCTTCTTCTTCCAAAAAGGACGGATCGTCTAAAAATATCATCAACCTTGCAATGTTCATGGCTTCAGATTCACTATATCCTTCGCGTACGTAATCCTGTTCGATTTTCAGTTGATCTTCGGCTTTTTTTTTTGCTTCTCTAAGTGATGATACATCAGATCTTTTCAAATAGAAATAAGTCAAGTACATCCAACGTACAAACGTAGGTATAATGGGAAATCGTGTCTTGACAGTTCTAAGATGCAAATGTAACACTCTATATACAGATTCCTTAGTCGGTCGAGGAATAGTTGGTCTATTCCAATTCAGAAGGATTAAATCAGCCATATAATTGATTGGATCATCTACTCCCATCCTTACTTTTGCTTCATTGTAATCACGATCGATTTCAGCCATTTTACGTTCTGGCCATCCCTGGACCACTATTTGTGCCACTTCTTCCAAAGGTATCCCATGGATTTCTTCCTTTTCATATAAGAAACTAGGAAGTTCCTTGGTGGATAACCCTTTCTCGTACAAAAGAAGTCGGATGTTCACATTGATCACATCCAATACGGTCCGCATTTCTTCGTCTCTAATTATTTGTACATCGATCGAATTCACATAGAACCATCGATACAAATACATTTTTTCGTCCGCTTTGAACGCATCGTCGATGATTTCGTAGATGCGACCCAATTGACCTCGATTAATTCCAATAGACGCTAGTTGGTCTCTCCCTAGACGAATGTATGGAATGTACTTCCCCTTGATTGGAGGCGGTGGGGGAAGTAAAGGAGGAGGAGGTTTAAATTTAAACATCTTCTTTATTACACCCTCATATATTCGAGGAATTCTTGTGCACACAAGTTTTTATTTTGTTTCTTTATCTCTCAATAACGCATCCACGATGTACCGTACCTGGTCCATGGGAGCCCACCAGTCTTCGTAGTATCCACATTTCTCCCATCCATCAGCAATTATTTCCTCGATAGTAGGTATACCTTTCAATGGTCGAATATCAGGCATGGATTGTTTAGCTTTGTAAAATGCAGGTCTGGCTTCCACAGAGGTCCACGCAAATGGTTCGCTCTTGAGGTACATCGAGCAGAATTCATATAGGTTGGCTTTAGCCGGTTCAGGGTTGTTGATATATTCAACACTTTCTTTGGATTTTGTTGCTGTCCCTGTTGCATTGAATGATCCTTTCCATACCGCTTGAGGTCGAAGAGTAAATTCGTCTCTATATCCAAAAACAATGAATTTGTTATGCATCCGTGCATGGTCTTTATAGTTTCCAAAACATCGAAAGGGAGTGGTTTTCCCTTCAGGAGGTTGAGGACCGATAGGCGCATAATCGTAATTCTCTTTCCAAATGGTACATTCAGGGTCGGTACCATAAACAATTCCTGGTGCATATTTCTCGATGATACGTAGAAAGTCTTTGGTATCGTACCACAAAAAGGATGTGTATGACCGTAGGGAGATTTCCGCCGCTCTTCTCCGTCCATCTCGGAATTTAGGATCTCCTTGATTCCAAAGATCTTTTCTCCATACATCGTCTTTTGTCACAAGTACCGCAACCAAACACCCTCTTCGTTGTGCATCGAGGAGAGATTTTAGGATCTTGGATTTGGTGAACCAAGCCATCGCTACAAAGATAAATTTCCCACGTTGACCCCATTCACGAATTAATGTACAAAGATGCCCCTCGATGTTTTCAAAGAGCGAAAGATTCCCATTACCCCATCGCAAATTGTTGCTTTTCGATCCTCTAAACCTTCCTCCTCCTTTGGGCATGGAAAGATCAGAATCGAGAGCAGGAGAATACATATTCTTAATGTATAGAAAGAAAAGGATAAAGGGATACATAGAAACAAGACTTGTATTTTTTTCACCAATCCGGCATAGTTTCAATCTCTTCTCCTATTCCTCTTCGAAGGAGATCTACAATATCATTATTGCCTTGTTTGAGGGCATACATCAATGCAAAAAATCCATATTTGTCTTTTATAGTCGGATCGGCACCATGCTCAAGAAGCAATCGAACCATCTCCAAAAGTCCTTTTTGGGAAGCTAACATCAATGGAGTATTTCCATACTTGTTTTTGAGATTTGGATTGGCACCATACTCAAGAAGCAATCGAACAATCTCCAAATGTCCTATTCGGGAAGCAATAATCAATGGAGTATCTTCATTATGTAATCGTCTATTCGGATCGGCACCATTCTCAAGAAGCAATCGAACAATCTCCAAATGTCCTTTTTCGGAGGCATCAATCAATGGAGTTAATTGATATTCATTTTGGATATTTGGATTGGCACCATACTCAAGAAGCAATCGAACCACCTCCAAATGTCCTGCATTGGAGGCAAACATCAATAAGGTATTTCCATCATATTCAGCTTGTGTATTCGGATCGACACCGATCGTTAAATACCATCTCACAATCGAATATATCTTGGTTTTTAAAAACTCCAATGCGTCCTCGTATTCTTTCAGCAATTTATCGCCCAAACCATCGGTATACATCTTCTCACGAATAAGCATGGTTACATAATCGCCATATTTCCATTCTGAACGATCTTTGAGTTTATCTATCAGATAACCATTCCCGCCGTTTATCATTGATTTTGTATCATCCAAAGCGTTCTTGAACAATCGAATATATTCAGTTCTCCAAGAAAATTCTTCTCTCTTCTCCCTCATAAGATTTTCAAAGTTAAAGGGAAAATCATTGTGTAACTTGGCCCTCCAGAACAACTCGTTCGTGCATATCCCGTCGTAAAATGCTTTCACATTATAAGGTAATTTCTTAAGAGATTCTTGGAGATCTACTTTTTTAGGCGTTTTCTCTTTCTCTTTGGATCTACCAAGTACGGTGGCATACTGGGTAACCAAAATGCACAATTCTCCAATCTTTTTTGGACTTAAACGCAAGAGAATTTTTTGCTGTAATTCCAAAGCCATACCGAAAAGAATGTCTACACCTATGACATGTTTTTCTCCTTCTTCGTCATGATACGTAACAGTTTTTCTTTTCTTCCCACTACGTTTGGGAGTACCACCTGTTCGTTTAGGAGGCATGGTATCTTAAAATTCTATGATCAAGTATATATAAATACAGAAAGGTATGTTCTGTTTATTTTATACACTCCTTTTCAATATTTTCTATCGCATCGCTCATACAAAAATCCACTCCGTATCGATGGTCAAAGATCAATCCACATTTTGCACATTGATACCGCGTGATTTTTTCTTCTGGAAGTAGTCCAAGTCTTCTTTTTCCTTGAAAACCCTTACAGTCATGATCCGGTGAATGCCAATCTGTACATGGACATTGACGTGTACATTGACGTTCCCACTCATGATCCATTTCTATTTAGAGTGTATAGGGGAATGATCGAAAAAAAAAAATTTTAGTTCAACTTTTTTTTATCCATTTACTTTCTACGGATCGATTCACACATTCACAATGGCCGCTCCTGATTATGGAGGACCTGCGGAAGAATTGAGTCAAGAAATGGCTATCTTTATGAAGCAAACGTTTCGAACCCTACTCGAAAATTTCCAAAACTCGGAACGAACGTTAGGACAGATCATTGGAGAATTTATTGTCAATCTCATGAAATTACCTTTTGCCGTGGTTTATGCGATAGCAGCGTACAATCCAACGGTTGCTCATGTCATTTACTTTTTCTATGTCGTTATATGGTGGTACTTGTTGGTCTCTTTGGTCATATTTGCGTACTTTATGGTGGAAAACATATACAAAACGTTTGTATCATCGAGATTAGCACTTTTGGGACGTCTTCGACCTTGGGGAATTGTCCATAAAATGTTGGGTATACGAGATACATTGAAGAACGACATACATTCGAGGGTCGTTACGAATACGGACCATTTTACCGTAAACGAAGTACAAGTACCAATGAGCGGACTCTTGCTTCAGATCATGATTGCTTCGGTGGTAGATATCGTGGTAGGCGCAGCTGTAAGCCTCACTTGGCCTATAACGACAAGTGTGTTTATCATTACGACTCTGTTTACATTTAAAGCACCTTCTGTGTTCTATACATATACTCTGGTCGAAGGAGAGAAAATACACAATTCTGCGGAAGAGAGTTTCATGGAAAACGAAGCTGAAGATGAATATGAAGATGAAGATGAAGAAGAAGAAGATTAAATACACTTTTCGAATATATGAGAGTCTTTATAAAGAAAGAAATATACCATTATATCCATCTTCAAGAAAAAAAATCGATGTTCTTCTTCTTCTTCTTCTTCTTGTCAAAAATGATTTTTTTATCGATTTATTTTCTATCGATACACTCTAAGCATTGCCACTAAAGCGTACGTTCCAAACTCCATCGACGCTCCAGTATCTTTCTCCATGTAATACATATATATAGCTCTCCAAAAATAAAAACCCGCAGACAATCTATAGAGTAAACTAACATGTCCTACTCGAAATTCACAAAGGACCGTTATGATAATCACTATCATACGTGACATGGATATCCATGTTTCTGTAGATAAAGAATTGTACATCAATGTAGGACCTATAATAGGCATTGATACGATAGGTGGCCAACATATCAATAATCCTAATGCACCAGAATATAAGAGAAAGGACTCGTACATGGAAAAGAATGAACAATTTCTGTATATTTTTTTTTATAAATAAATATTTAGAGAGAAGAGGGAAACCCCAATCATTCTTTTTTTTTTTATATATATAATCCCCTCGATGGAAGTAGAAACGCTATATACAGTTCTTGGTCTCTGTTCTACGACATGTAGTATGGCAGAAGTTCGGAGTGCGTACCGTCGGGTTGCGCGCTCCGCGCACCCCGATCGGAACAGCACTACCGATACGACACAAAAAATGGTCCGTGTGAACGAAGCTAAAGACATTTTATTAGATCAAGAAGCTCGTGTGGCTTACAATAGAAAACATGGATTTCCTTTGATATGGAGAAATAGTGAAGAGTATCGTATACAAGAGAAATTCTACGAAGAAGCTGGAAGTCAAACGTTCAAAAATCATATCGAGGAAGCCCCTCCTATAGTGTTTCATAGAGACATTACTTATGGACAATGGTCAGATCCTAATTTTCGTATGAACTTGGATCTTACATTCAATCGAACGGATATTTGCACTGAATGTTTAGGGTATACTTGGAAACCTATGGAACAAGGTACTCTAGGTACCGTAAAGATCTGTACATACTGTTCTGGAGAAGGATATATTATTCAGGGATATACGTCCAAGATGTTTGAGAAGAAACGAAAGAGAACGGAAAGTACGTCAATCGAGGAATCGGCACTTCCGGTGACAGCATCGATCAAAGAATGTACTACATGTAAAGGAACTGGAGACGTACCTACGGTAGAAACAAAAGAATGTACGAAATGTTCGGGGAAAGGACAAACTCGGGAACCCGTTACATTGAATTTACGCGTACGTCCTCCCGTACACATCGATCGAGTTACAAGGACAGGAGTACTATGTATTCAAAACGCGGGAGATCGATTTCGTCGTAAACATCGAAGAGGTGATGTTCATATCATTGTCCATGTGAATCCTATCATTCAAATCCCCGTGAAATTATCTGATTATATAATTGACGATGGACACGATTGTGAATTGCAAGGATGTATTCTCACACAAAACGGATTATGTGTACAATCTTTCCCCATCGACAATTTGTTTACTCTTGGACCTGGAGATGTACAAAAGGTTCTTTCCTTTTCTCCGTCTACAGATGGAAACCATTTGGACACTACAATAACAATTGGACATGATCGAACTCTTCGAAGGTTCCGTATGATCGTTCCTACTTCTTTAAGGGAAATAGATGAAATAGAGAATGGGATAGTATCGACCATATCCATCGAAATGACCAATACGATTGGTACGGTATTGTGGAATGGGGATCAATGGATATTACCTGAATGGGGACCTCGACATTGTCCATATTGCGACCGTCCATCGTTTGTCAATGAATATGCAAGTCATCGAAGAGATCTAAGTAGATTTATCCCCACATTTGCTCCCAGTACCTTTTATGATGTAGACCGTGATATGTATACGTGTCCTTTTGGAAACGGACATGAAAATCATTCTTCGTTTGGAGATATGCGGATTACTTTTCATATAGGACGACCAGGTGAGGGGGAATCAACAATGCCCCATACCTTTCGATTTCCATCATCATAAAGAGAGGATGTGAAAAAAAAATTGAATGAAAAGGAAGAGGAGTAATCCAAAGAAATACGTGGGGTGTGGGGTAAGGTGAATGTAACTTCCTCGATGAAAATCATTTTTGGAAGATCCGTTTCTTCTCCGTTTAACAATTGTATCCCTATTTTATTCACGGTTACAAGCCCTACCTCGCGTAAGGTTTCATCAGTAGATACTCACAACATTGAAGTAAAAAATAGTATTTCTTTGTACCATCCCTCTTCTTTTCTTTCTTCATCAAATTTTTGAACTTTTAGATTTCTAAGAAATAAATAAAATTACCGCGTATTTTTTTTTTCTGTTTGTTTGACTCACTTCGGACCGGGAGTGGTGGAGGAGGATGATGATCAATCCGTGTAAGACGTTATTTAATGGAGAAAAATCTGCTGAAGACCCGTTTACGTTTTTGAAGGATATACCGGGCATAGAGGGATCAAATATAACGAAGAAGAAGAAGAAAAAGAGGGGGCGTCCAAAGGGAAGCAAAAATAAGAAGAAAAAACGTCCTTCCCCAAAGAAAACGGTTATTCCCACAGGATTGACAGAAAATCCTTTGGATGGGTTGCCGAATGTTACAAACAATCCATCTCTTTGGACATCTTTCGATTTTCTTGATCAAGAAGAGTTTTATGACCATCTTTTAAAAGAGATAGAAGAAGAAGAAGAAGAAGTTTTGGATTTTGGATTTGCTCCGATCACATTCAAGAGCTCTTTCGATTTCTTAAACACGATCAACCCGAAGAACAAGGTACTCAATTACGTACATGTTCTTTCTCGTTTGAAAAAAAAGCTTGAAAAGGACCGAAGTGATGGCGATACCAATGTTACAAATAACGACACTGATGAATTCCATTCGATGGTCGATATTCCTACAATCATGTCGCAGGATGAAATCGAGTTCATTCTTTCATGGAGTCTGAATTTATTGAATCAACATGTCCAGGATTTCGATGAGAAACAATCCAAATGTGATTTTACTACCATATTTAAGGATGATGAAGAAACGCTTCTTCCACACTTGAGTCTAGAAGATGTGTTACCCGTGGAAGATCCAGACTTTGATTTATTGCAAGCATCGGTCGAACAGCTTCTCGAAGATTTGCCAGATGATATAGTACCACCAGTTGACGAATCATTTACTTATTCTTCTCCTCCTCCACTACCTTCTTCTCCTCCTCGTAAACGTATTGTTAGGTATGAAAAAAAGGAAAAGAAACGGAGGCGAGGACGTCCCCGAAAACCACGCGCATTTGAAAGTAATACCTATATCGATCCAAAGGGTCAGACCTTACTTGATTCGTATTTTCAAATATAAAACGGTACCATCTTTTTTTTAATATACTTCACCCTTTTTATTTTAAGGAAGAACATTTCACATACGGCCACGAAAGGATGTACCTCTCGATCAACCCTACCGTTTCTAAGGGTAATAGATAAAAAGGACATTCCTTTTCCCTCATATGACCATGAAGGATCAATCGAAGTGATGGCCAAAGTTCTTTCCATAATCGATCATGCAATTCATCTCGAAAGCTATTCAATACGAATTGAGGCACGGGTACGTTTGTATACGTAAATTGATCCATCTCGAACATCTTTACCTTCGTATAGTATTTACGGTACGAATCAGCCGGGTTGTGTGCATAAACGTGCCTTCGTCGATTCCCGTATTGGTCAAACGCGATCCAAGAATAGTGATGACAGCAATGACAGTCGATTTCTCCCATCGATAAACATGACGACCACCTAAGTTTTTCCGGGACACCGCAAATCGGAGGGATAAAATATCCAGCTAAACTTTTTTTCGGAATAGATGGCGGCACGTTGCTTGATAGAGCTTCGATATGTACTTGACATGCATGCGGTGCGGACGCCGGAAATCGAAGCAAGTATTCGTCGCAAAGAGAAAGGCCCAATAAAGATGTTACACAATAATTGGGCAGGCATTTTCCAACCCATTTGGTCATAGGATGATCTATATACTCAGCATTATATTCCATGGGTCCTCCGGAAATGGAACGTAAAAAAACATCAGGAAAATTTCCTTCCGCGTATACATGCCAAACCATATATAACATATATGTGATATCCTCTATGGTTTTCAATACATCTTGATCGCAATACAACCGAGCGAGATCGTTATAGTGTAAAGGTCGAGGGAACGTGTTGATCAACCAGTAGATGTTCATCTCAAATAAAAATAAAATGAAGATATAATAATCTCTCCTTCTCGATTTATTTGCAAATGGGCAATTTATACATTGTTTCACTTATCCACAGAAAGAAAATATGTACAAGGAAAAAAAAATTATATAGAGTTTCTTTGACTTTATTTTTCATCATTGTTTCTTTTTCATACCCCATATGGAGGAAGAGGGACTTTCAAGAGTAGGAACATTGAAGAATCTCGTTGATTCATCGATCAAGAAACGAAAATCGTACTTGAAGAGACAACATGGTTTTCGTTCGAATCAGTTTAGTGGTGAATACGAAACCTCGATTGGGTTGGATTTCTCCATAGAATACATGATAGAATCTTTCCCTGATACTATGCTCTCTTGGCCTATCGATAAACAAGCAGAGTTTGCTACGGTAGAAGTAAGGGCCAATACGATTTATAAAGAAGGATGGACGTTTAGTGGTACACAGAACTATTTTACACTGATTGTGACTATAATCATACAGTTGATTACAGCAGAGATCGATGCAGATGGGGTGGGAAATTTGGCGTTTCATGCATTGTATTCAAAAAACCCGTCGAATCAAAGGAGGGCTTGGATACTCTATCATTTCAATAGGAATTTTGCATATCTACTTACCATGTCTCGATTGGTTAAAGGACTATTGATTAATACCGGTATTTTGTGTCTAATCACGTTTGGAATCGCTCGACCCACCGAACTGTGGTATTGGATCGTTATAGTACTGGTATTTATGATATTTATGTTTTTCTTATGGCACATCAACATTTTGTTGGGAAAACGTAAAAGCTGTATAAATCGGGTGAAATGGAAAGAACTCAAAATGGAAGATTTCACAGAAGAACAGAAAAAAAGGTTAGATAAAAAAATGTTGGATGTATGGAACGCACGTATTCTTCTCGCTCGAAACAAAAAGGATAAGTAAACGTGATTTTGGAAATCCGTTTCCCATTCTAGTAAACGTGAAAATAAAATAACGTTTACCATCGAAAGATACATCAATATCCTTTGGATCGGCCTTTCAGAATTTTTTTTCGACCCTTCTTTCATAAAAATTTTTTCCCTTTCCCCCTTCCCCTTTCCCCTTTCGATTGGTCTTTCAGAAAAAAAATTTTTTTTTTGGTGAAAGAGGGGTATCCCCTTTTCGAGATGACCACTCACGCGGTTTTCAGGAGTTAGTGAAACACGAAAAGTTGTGCACTATGTGTCTCTAGACTACAGAATATAAGGATTTTTTGAAAGAAAGTGCACAAGTCAGAAAATGAAAAACCAAAGAAAAGTTGTGCACCATAGACACGTAAAATATAAGTTTATATTGATTTTTCGTGGTAACAAGCTCTGCATGTAGCAATGTACTTATCCGATCCCCCAATATCAATTTCTACTTCTCGACTTCCACTAATCTTACTGCTGAAAGAAGCTTTTGTACCACATTGAATACATACAGCCTTCAACTTCATCACTTCCTCTGATTTAGGGATCAAATCGAGGATTTTTCCAAACGGTTTGCGTTCAAAATTCCCATCTAAAGCGGCTACAATCACGGTTTTACCCAAATTGGCCATTTCTTCACAAAAGTCCACAATATCGGGGAAAAACTGTCCTTCGTCAACACCAATACAATCATATTTAAGTGCCTCGATTTTCGCCTCATTAAGTTTTGTACAGGGAAGTGCAACATGAAACTGTTTGTCGTGTGTTGCCATATCCCTATCACTGTATCGAACGTCCCGTCTGTACTTGATGACAATACATGTACGGTTTGAGATTTTCAATCGACGGATTCGACGTAGAAGCTCTGAAGATTTACCGGAGTACATACATCCTAGAATCAGCTCGATACGGCCCGTGTATTCCATCGATCCAATGAAGTAAAGAGCAA
>JGI10211J34971_10003341_pt1 | contig 12879 bp, 6 predicted proteins | sample Etolagsediment_FD_34971 | JGI IMG/M metagenome (IMG submission 34971) | reverse complement strand
ACGACCAATGGCTCTGTGTTCGCTCCGACGGTTGACAAACCGCGAAGACGGATTACGGAGTCTCCATTTGGGTTTCCACCCCGGTTGCTAATGGTCAGACCAGCCACTTTGCCCTGCAAAAGTTGTGCTGGGTCACTGACATTCCCTTGATTGAACTGGTCCGCTGTTACCCTTGAGACGGAAGAGGTTATTTCACGTTTATCCTGGATCCCATATCCAACAACTACAATATTCTCCAACAGTTGTACGTCCGCTTGGAGCGTGATTTCAATGTCGGATCGGCCGTCGATNGTTACCTCTTGTGTGATGTAACCAATAAAAGAGACAACAAGAACATTCAAATCGGAAGGCACCATCAACGTAAACTGGCCATCCATATTGGTGGTTGTTCCAATGATTGATCCGGTTGCTTCCTGAGAGTCTTGAACGATGATGGAAGCCCCAGGTAGAGGTGTTCCTGTTTGTCCGTCAAAGACGGTTCCGGATACCTCTGCTCGATCCTGAGCTTGTAGATCCTGATGCATCGTGAAACCGGTACATGCGACGAGTAGCATCACCAGCAATGTACGGCATACTGCCGATTGCAAAGATAATTTATCTTTCATAGTAATGGAGTTAGTTATGATTGAAGTAGTGCTTTTTTAATCAAGTTGATGCGGAGGATACTAAACCTACCTGCCACACACGACGAAAATAAAAAAAGATAGCGCTTCCACAAAAATATTCTTGCAAAAAAAGGGCTTTTTTTGCAAGAATACTGAAACTCATTGCAATTGTATACTCTATGACACAGTGTTCTTGCGGTCCTGCAACCAATGCCAAACAAAAATGGAAATTGGTCCTACGATGAAGAGGCCGTAAAATGGAGCATAGACAGCTTCAAAGAAGCGGAAAATCATCTCCGTAAACGCGATTAGTACCGCAACCACGATCTGTCCTCTCTTTGTTGGTAGCGTTGTTTTAGGGTCGGTAATCATAAAGAGAACAAACAACTGGTACATCGGACCGGTTAACGGAGCAATTTCGGCCAGGAAAAGCTCTCCCGTCACCCCGGAACGAAGAAAAGCGAAGGCAAGAAAAGCAAGGATATAGGTTGCGCAGATGTGGAAGCGATTGACTTTATAAATGGTAAAAAGACCTACCAGCCAAATCACAGCCATCGCCCACATATTGTTCCCCCATTGAATACTTAATACGGCCATGTGATCGGACGCGAGAATGAGCATGACCACGATTCCAAAATTGGTTGGATTCCAGATGTGTGATCCTCGATAACGAAATACATATTTGGATGCTATGGAGATCGCGCCTGTGAGAGCAAACGGCCAGAACAGAGGGGATCGGACCAGGATGCCGGCAGAGATTCCCGACACATAGGAACTAGACAAATTTCGCCAGGATCCGGTCATAAATCGATGCAAAACCTGCTCTGTTAGAACAGTTGCACCGATTGCAGTAAATAATTTAGACCAGGTATCCAAAATGCCAAAAGATAAATGGGCAGCCATAAGCAGTCCGGTGATCAGCAGTGGCCCAATCATGGTTTTGGGCAGGGATTGAAGTCGCAGGGGCTGCAAGATCTGGGTTGAACTCATAAATTTGATGGTGTGGGTAAAATGGATGTTTTGATTGCGTCGGGTGAATAGGACTCGTTAGATGTTGTGGCCCCGTCAGATGGTCTGGAAACATCCAATAAGCGGGAACCATTCAAAGAACTTGGTTCCAATACGGTGTGATAGGTCCCGGTTTCGGGCTCATTCAATATCTGGACCACGCCAGAAGGCCAGCGAATTTCGGCACGCTCGACGGTTTTTGTATCTTGGAGTCCGAAGAGTAGTGCACGCTGACTTTGCGAACTAAATGCGTTTCCACCGTGGACTGTCTGTCTGGAGACCCGCTGATCCCAGTGAATGAGTACCTCAGCACCGATCGCACTTCGGTTACTCTGCGATCCCTCGAGGCGAAATCCGATCCACTTTCTGTCAGGTTCCTGATGATTATGATACACAAGAACTGGTTGGTGTTGATTGGCAACAACAAGATCTTGCGATCCGTCCTTATGAAGGTCGATCATGGCAACTGCCCTGCTGTCGGTGATCTCTGTACCCCCCACGGCAGCCCCAACCTCCCGGAATTTTCCGGAACCACTGTTTAGCCAGATTTTATTTCTTTGGTAGCCAGAAAAGGTTCTCCCGTTCATGGCAGGCCAGTTTTTCGCATCGATGATGATCTCTTTGTGCCCTCCCACTACTTTCGCATAATCGTACCAGTAATCGGTGCCAGGTTCATCCGATATATATCCATTTGCAAGATAAAGATCGGGATAGCCATCGTTGTTCAGATCTGTCAAAAGCCCTCCATATCCCCATTCACCGCGCTCCACACCTACGCTACCCGCAATGTTCTGATACGATGGAACCTCTTCCCTCTTTCCCGTTGCCACCCAAAGGTTATTTCCTTGCATCAAAACTCCAGGTTCGGAAATGTTACTGATGTAAATCGAGTACTCCCCGGTCCCATAAAGATCGGCCACCGAGGCACTCATGCCACTTTTAGGGGCGAACCCGATCCCCATCTCTTCACCCGATTCCCGAAATTGCCGTCCCTCCTCATTGATAAAAATCTGATCGACACCGTAGTCATTGGCAAGAATTAAATCGGGATATCCGTCGTTATTCAAATCTGCGGCCGTTGAAGCCAGCGTCCACCGGCGATCGACCTGGATTCCAAACTCTTTCGAAACATCTTCGAATGTTCCGTCACCCCGTCCAAGAAAAAGGTAGTTCAATCCTCCATTGGTGGCATACTCGTAGCTATCGGGCATGAGTCGCGTTGATGTTACATGAAATAGATTTACATCTTCATGGTAGTATCCCCCTAGGAACAGATCCAGGATCCCGTCACGGTTCACATCCGTCCAAAGTGCTGTATTTGCATTCACATGACGGGGCAGACCATTATTGGCGACCATCCTGAAAAAGGATTCATCGCCCATATTTTCATATACCGTCGGTGTACCCCATCGGTAGAGGAACAGGTCTTCGTCGCCATCGTTATCCATATCTCCCCAAATCGCTCCCATCGACACGCCAAGCTCGGCCGTATTTACATCTGCAAGCCCAAAGGATGAAGCACTTTCTGTAAATTGACCATCGGGTTGCTGAACAAACAGAGCGTTCGGCGTACCAATGGCACTTGAAGTAAGGTAGATGTCTTCTCTGCCGTCCATATTTACATCCGTTATCGAAACAGAGGCACCCACCGACGCGATTTGCGCTTCGATATGGTCGAGTTGCGGATCCAGATCACTACGCTGATGGGTAAACCGTATGCCAAGTTCATCAGCACGGTTTTCAAGATAAAAGCCGTACCGCTCCATCGATGACTCTCGGTTTGCTGCCGTTTCCGCATCCAGGTTTGCAGATTCAGACAGCCGAATCAGATACGGCACAAACAGGAGTCCAACGAAGAGCAGGGCGGCGGTGAGTTTCTTCCAAAATGGTACATCCATGATTTCTAATGATTCTCGTTAGGGGTTTTCCAAACGAATTGCACGTTCAAAAGCATAAGGGGTGATGTAACGGGTATGATACACTGCCCAGTCATTTTTGTGCATCTCAAAGACTGGATCAGAAAACAAACTCGCACCTGCCTTGAACTCATTTTCGCCCTTCATACGTGATGGCAATGGGTGAACTGTGGCAGAGGCCTCTGTATTGTAATCACCATCCTTTACCCACCCGTCCGATTCAAAAAGGAACGTTCGCTGCCATCCCTGTTCCGGAGATGTAGCTGCCGGAGCGCGAAGAACCAACTCATCACCGGCACTCATAATAACATACCGTTCATCGGTCTCGGTCAGTAACGCTTCTACATCACCAAACCGGGTATGAAATCCCTTTAGATCCCTCCAGCGCTGCCGCGTCCCGGACACAGAATCGTAGCGTCCAAGTTTGGGGGCGTTTTCATGGCTTCGATACCATTCAGAATATCCTCGATAGCGAAGCGTCGTTTCCACCCATGGAATATGGGTTTTTCGAATCAACTGAGAATCCATCGACTCTGCCTGCGCAATCCGGTCCCAATAGATCTCCGATGTGGTTGTCAGTCGCACCCGTTCCACACGGTTTGATCTCCATGTATCTTGCTCTGCATCGTCCCCTTTGCTTGGGTGTAGTATCGGCAAATCAACCAAAATTGTTTTTAATTTACCAGCCGGAATGCCGTAATTCTCATGTAACAGTTTCCATCCATCCCCATGGTCAATCTCAATTTTTAGTCCGGATGGGGGTGCAATACTGCCCTGGCTCAATGCAAGATTCAGAGAACTATCGGTCGGCCGTAACCAACCGGACAAAATCAACAGATCAGAGTCCAACCCATCCTGCAGTTCAATAATGATCTCATGAGGGTGGACAAGACCTTGATAGCGACTTTTCACAAAAGGTCGGGCATAGTTTCTGTCCAGCTCTTTTATAGTTTCGGTTTGATCGGTCCAGATCCCGGACGACANATCATTCCGGCCCGTAACCGAACGCACCGGATGAAGCGGGCCGGATAACCGCAANCCAAGGTCGGGTGGCGGAAACACAAAACGCTCGTCTACCCACACATGGGTTCCTTTCGGATGATCTGCTGCCAGCAAGGCCACGTGATCAAAAAAATGCGTTTCCCAGAGTTCTGCAGTCACACGAAGTTCATATGTTCCATCGATGGGTTTCAGTAAATCTGGTGGGATCCGTACCCGGTCGAAAGTTTGAAGAACCCCTGCTGTTTCAGTTGCATTAATCCGAAGCCCCAGCGGTGACCGCCACAAAATATCGGTCACAAAATGCATCTCATCTCCGTCGCTAACAAAGAGCCATGGACACGAACCTTTTAGAATCTGTTCGTTGAATATCGTGGAACCGGCTCCCAGCTCTGAAAACCCGGTTTGTACCGAGCCGTTGGGCCAGATGATGCGCAGAACATCGGTTTGCTCATATCTTCCCAATCCAAAATGAACCAACGGTGAACGGATCTGTCGTTTTTGATACAACAATCCCGATCGTACTTCAATCTCTCCTCCAATACCAAACGAATTGATTCGCTGATCTCCTTGCTCCCCGGATGCCCTCGCACGATCGATGTTCCATAATACTCCTCATCCCCCTGATTATCCAGTTGTTGTAAACGATTGTTTTCATCTATTAGTAATAGATCCAGACGATCATCACCCTCTACATCAAAGAGAGAATGAACCAGACCGTCGCGGATATCCAAATGATAGTTTTGTGATTGATGATCTCTACTCCCAAGCCATAGGGATTGTGTTTTTCCAGATCGAATTAGCAGATCCAGAGATCCATTATTATCCAGGTCAGCTACATGGATTGCATGTTTCGGCAGATCATGGAGTGCCCAGTCACTATTCTGCCCACTAGANNTTTGTCCATCTGATCTTTGTCCATCAGATCCTTGCCCAATAGATCCTTGTTCATTTGCATCTTGTTCGTGCCCGGCATCTGTGTCTTCAACAATTGTCCCGATCTTCCAACTCTCTGATTCGCGAAGATACTCTGCGGCAAGTAATTGATTGTCGGCTTGTAACATCAAAAGCTCGAAGGTTCCGTCGGCATTAAGATCGGCCACCTCCAGCGCAACGATCTCAGCCATGACTTCAACTGGTTTTGATAAAGAACCTCCACGTAAATTCCACGACACAAATACTTGATCCGATTCCGATCGAAAAATAGCATCAGGCGGACCATCGCCATCCAAATCTACCCAAAAAAGCTGCTCAACTCCCACTTCACCAAACATATTCTCACGTATCACAAAAGTATTGTCTCCCCCATTCAGCAAAAGGATGGTTTCTTCACCCGGTGCAGAAAGCAAAAGATCCAGATCCCCATCCATATCAATGTCCAAATCCCATGCTAAGTGAAATGGTCCGCTAGCCACCAATTCGCCCTGAGGCAAAATTTGAGTACGCTCTTCGAAAACCTTGTTTTCCGTTTGTTCAAACAGAACGGTTCCTTCCGAACCTGTCATTAGCAGATCCATTCTGAAATCATTATTAAAATCAAAAAAACGAACCGACTCCCTGCGAGTGATTTGCGAATCCGTTCCTGGAAATGGAAAAGCCCCCGCCTCTCCCAAATGGATGAACCCATTAGATATCACGACTGGAAACGGAATTCCATCATCAAAAAGCGCTACACCATCCACCCACTGCACCGGAACGTTTTTATCATCGCTTAACCCCGGCACCTCCAACTCCTCTGGCACAAACCGTAACGATAAATCCGCCGGTGATGCAGACCACGCAGGTGTTGGTAAATTGATAAATGAACCGATCAAAAATCCCAGATTGGTTTCCGGTCGCTGTAACTCTCTCAAATCTACTTCAAAGCGTGCAGTAGTCTGCAGATAGGTTCGCAAAAGTGAAATCTCAAGCACAAGACCTGCATACGATTCTGTTGTGAGTGCTTCACGAATCGATCGAACGGACGCACCAGCCTCCCTTATCAATTCACTCTCTTTTTCCTCATAAAAGACCAGATATTCAGAAACCATTTGCCAGTCTCTCTCTGCTGCAGCCATTCGCATCAGCTCCAATGGCAGAACCCAATTTTCCGGCAAAGTTGCCCGCAACGAGTCCACAACGATCTGTGCACGCCGAAGCGACTCCTCACTCCCCTCCCGCTCCAATTCCTCCGCCAGCATAAATGCAATTCCGGGCCACGAACCGTCTGCTCCGTCTGCATCGTCAGCCCCGTCCGCTCTTTCTGCTCCATCAGCCACGTCACCACCCTCATTCCTCAGAGCCCGCTCCAAAAATTCCACGCTCTCAGACGTCCGCCCAAGCCGGCTTGCCAAAATCGCAGACTGCTCCAAAATTGCAGGATGATCCGGAGACAATGAACGAGCACGTTCCATGCGATCCAGAGCCAGATCCACATTCCCCTGTCGCATCGCCATCATCGCAAGATTACCCCACGCTGCCGATTCCTCCGGAAATGCAAGCACCACATCATTCATCGTATTAAAAGCGAAACGTGCTTCGTCCGTCTCACTCGCCGCCAGTGCTGTCATAAAATCAGAAACCGCCTGTTCATATCTCTCCTGCGAAATACCCAGCCTTTGAAGCTCCCGAGCCCCTTCCCCTGTGATCCACCCCTGTCCCGTTTGCCTCGTCTGCCCCGAATCTTCGTTTCGTCCACAAGACGCCACAGATATCAACACGACAACAAGCAGAGTAGCCACCCGTAGTCTTCTGCTCAACATCAACATCATTTTATTCCAAATACTCATTTTACTTGTTACGTTTATTCGGGTTGATAGGTCCGCATCATGGGCAGTTTCTACTCCTGTACTTGGTCAGTTCTGTAGGAATACATTATGGGAGTATCATTGTTTCGTACAATTAACAGACGATCCGTTTCACCAGGTGATCGAACAACATGCAGATTCCGAATTTCACCTTTAACAAACAACCCACTTCGAGCCGGTGGTACAGCTTCAAACTGCCCATTGGCCCGATTCAGGAGAAGCAGTCCCAAGCCAGCATCCTGTTTGCCGCCGTACGTCGGTTTCAAATCAACCCGATTCCCCCCCAAAACGATATCGATGAGCCCGTCATTGTTGAAATCTCCCGTAACGATCGCCTGTACAGGAAAGGTTTGTGCCTCATCCGGGAGTGGGACAGCACGGTAGGTTTTTCCATCATTCAGAAATAGCATCGAACGCAATTCCGTTATGGTCTGCACGATGGCACTATCTACAANCTCATCTTCAAATAGATCCGGAAATGGNGTAGTGGCGAATGAACGAGCCGTTGGATACTCAAAACGTAACAAGGAAAGAGCTCCGAGGATCTCATCGGTATGGTCGAAGGGATATTCACCAGATTGATCGGTTTGTGTAACAAACGGAACCTTCAAGCCGGTTTTGGCAAAGTCTCCGGTATACATACGCATTGGATATTCTCTGCTGGCCTTCATTCGAGTGTTGAGGCCAAAATTTCCGGCGATCAAATCCAAGTGTCCGTTACCGGTNACATCCGCAACCTCAAGTACCTGCCATAAGCCGGCGTACCCGGTAAGACCCCACTCTTGCGAAACGTCCACAAATTTGTTTTGGTTCCAGGNATATACGATTGGATGCATCCATTCACCGGCAAGGATCAGTTCCGGTCTGCTTTCCTTGGATTTAACTGCCCACACTGCATCCGTTACCATTCCAATCGTTTCAATTCCTGGGGCTAGCTCTTCCGTAACCAGTTCGAAAACACCCTTTCCGTTGTTTCGAAGNAGTTTCGATTCGGATGCGATACCATAGTTCCAAGGGGCCGTATCTCCACCAGTGAACAGATCCATATCACCATCCAGGTCCATATCTGCTGCTGTCATAGAGGATGTATTGGATCCGACGAGGGGCAATGAATTTATAGAGAATGAAAATGAACCCTCTCTGTCATGAATATAAAGCCTGTCTGTGAGTTCCGTTGGATCCCCTTCAAATTGAAATCCGCCCGAAGTTACTATAACATCCAAGCGTCCGTCGCCGGTAGCATCGAGGAAAAGAGCATCGGTATCCTCCTTGCCGGCATCAACCTCTCGCATCGTTGAATCGGAAGCCCGAAAATGCCCATCCGAAGTCTGNAGATAGACCCTACCGGGTTGTCCTTTGGCACCGCCGAGATACAGATCATCCAATCCGTCCGCATTCAGATCCGCCACAGCTGAACCAGGTCCTCGGGTGGACAGTCTGAATGGAAGAAGTGGTTCCTGTTCAAAGTCGGAAAAAAGATTCTCGCGGTGTCGATATTCCGGTTCAAACGAAACTTGATTTCGCTCAAAAATGGTTTCAGAAGGATGTAGCAACCTGCGAAGCATTGCCTGTTCCAACAAGCCGGATGCCTCCGACTCAAACAACGTCAAACGCTGATTCAATTCTACATCCTTCAGCCACTGATAAGACCGGTCAGGCCAAACCACCAAAAGTGAATCAATCGCCAAAGGTTCTACATGCGAACCCAACTCTCCTGAAAGTCCCNCTACATCATCTCGTGAAAANCCAAAATGAAGGCGCGGATCCACGGACGAATGAAACCCTCGTACAGGCGACTGTTCCCTCATCTTCACTTCACCCCCGAAAAATGCATACACTTTCGACCCTACGCCAAACCGGTTTCCACCTTCACCAGATAACTCAATCATCAGATAGGAGGCATCTTTCGGCACAGCCTTCTCCTCATCCCCACCCCCATCCTTATTCCCATCCTTATCTTTATCCCCATCCAAAGTCCGGTTTCGATAGATCACCGCCTCCTGATTGATCCGGTTCACCACCAGATCCAAATCTCCGTCATTATCCAGATCTGCGTATGCCGCTCCATTGGACCAGGACGCCTCCATCANTCCCCACGCAGCTGTCTTTTCTTCAAAAACCATGGCACCCTGATTCGCAAACATCACATCCGGAACTTTGGCCTGTGCCATAAAAGGAATCAGATCGTACTGCTTCTGCTTCAGCTCCTCTCCGCGATAAGACTGCCGAAGCGAACGAAGTGCTGCAATATAATCCAGATCATTAGGCCTTGCCGGAATTCCGTTGGTGACATAGATATCATTATACCCATTAAGATCGTAGTCCGCCATTAGCACCGACCAGCTCCAGTCTGTGCGGGCAACGCCTTTAGCAAAGGCAACCTCGGCAAAAACAGGTTCCCCACGCTCATCAAAACCACGATGGTGCTGCAGGGTGTTTCGGTTGTTCTTCTCCCCAAACCCAAATGACTTCTTTGTCTCATAAATCAAAACCGGATCGGCCGAGCCGGAGGTCGAGAACACAAGCCGGTCCCAGGGCATCATATCCAACGAGAAGATCTCTGGCAATCCGTCATTATCCAGATCGGCAATATCATTTCCCATCGAAGAATTGGATGTATGACCGATGAAATCGTACAATCTTTCTTGGTATACCGTGGAAAAAGGACCCCCGGATCTATTGCTCTGTCCTCTTAATCCTCGCTCTCCCTGGTGCAGATACAGATAATCATCCTCATGAAAATCGTTTCCTACATATAGATCGGGAAACCCATCCACATTCAGATCACTCATGGCAATTCCAAGCCCGTACCCAAGTGCGCTTGAAAAAATTCCGGCCTCCTCTGTCACATCCGTAAAACGATCCCCATCATTTCGGAACAAGCGGTCACCGGCCCTCTCATCGGGAATAGCTCGTAAGATATCTGCCTCTCCGTATGTGTTTTCGTTGTGAAACGAGTGATTTAGAAGATAAAGATCCAGTTTTCCGTCCAGATTATAGTCATAAAAAAGACCCTGCGTACTATACCCCTCAAAATCGAGCCCATACTCTTTGGCCATCTCCAAAAACGTCCCGTCCCCCTGATTGATGAATAGCTGGTTATGGCCTTTTTTATCCAGGTAATGAACATGGCTCACATAGAAGTCCAGAAAGCCGTCGCCGTTCACATCCGCCATCGATACGCCAGTAGACCAGGATTCGGGTTGATGGGAGATGCCCGCGGACTCTGTGATATCTTCGAACTGAAAATCACCTTTGTTAAGATAAAGTTTGTTAGGGCCAAGATTGGAGGTAAAAAAAAGATCTGGCAATCCATCGTTGTTAATATCACCGGCCGCCACGCCGCCACCATCGTAGAAATAGAGATAATTCTGGATATTAAAGTCCGGTGTGTTCTCGACTTGATTGACAAAGGTGACCCCAGAGTTTGCGGAGGATACCTTTTCAAAGATGAGTGATTCCGAATCGGAGCAGCCATAGAAAACTGCGATAAAGACACTTAAAACTGATAAAATTCCACGTCGATTCATACGCATTTGCATCAAACCAAAAATAGATCGGAATCGGGTTTTAGAGAGATTACAGAAGCCATAAGCCAAGCGTGTAACTAATGAGAATAATCAGGAAGAAATAACCAAGAAGTAGCATGATCTCTTTTGCGCTATTTCCCCGCTCCCACAGTGCAGCTACCGCAACGGTTGAAGCAAAACCAGTAGCATTCCACCAGAACCAAAATACATTGTCTTCAAAGAAAAGCCAGAGTATCACATTCACAAAAACGCCTGCAATGATACCAGCATTCACGGATGGTCCTGAAATTTTTTTAGAAAGCATAGCAATTAAAAATGTAGCAATGATCGGACCGTAAAAGAGAGAACCTATTTTGTTGATAGCTTCGATGATCGTAGGTGCAATGGCTCCGGCAAAGAAAGCAAGTGTGATCGTTACTGCACCCCAGGCGATGGTGAGGTATTTTGACATTCGAAATTGTTCCTGCTCGGTCATTTCACCCTTTTTTGCGGGTATTACAAAATCTTGTAGTGTGGCGGCACTTAGAGAGTTCAGTGCCGAGTCTAAGGACGACATAGCGGCTGCCATGATCGCGGCTACCAACAGTCCGACCGCCCCGGCAGGGAGATAATTGGCGATAAACACTGGCACCAGGTAGTCGGGTTTATCCACGGGAATCAGGGAGCTGAATTCAGTGGTTGTAAGCGCATAGGTGCCGATCAGCAATCCCATCAAACAGTAGAGAAGCACCGTGGGAAATCGCATGAATCCGTTGAACAGCAATGCTTTTCGTGCTTCCTTCAGGGACATGGCAGACAGGATTCTTTGTGCCTGGCTTTGATCGCAACCATAGTAGGCTGCATAGAGAAAGAAACCACCTGTAATCATTGGCAGGAAGCCAAATTCACCACCACTCGAAGCACTCACACTCACCGCACTCGATTCGCTACTAGTTCCGGATCCAACACCGATATTTGCTGCATTGCCAGCATTTGCGATAATATCTGGTATAATAATTCCTGTACTTGAAAAGTCGATGGCTTTGAGACGCGCAGGGTCGAGCGATTCGGTGAAGAGTTGCCAGCCTCCAAGCAGNTCCAGCGCAATGAAACTGCATAGGATAAATCCCACGAAAAGAATGGCCATTTGAATGACGTCGGAGTAGACAACGGCTTTCATGCCGCCTAGAGTGTCGTAAATCAGAGCAACAACGCCCACCGCTATGATATTGATCCAAACAGGAATCTGGAAAACGGCTTCNAGCACGATNGCAACTGCATANACNGTGATACCGGACGCAAATGCCCTGCTGAATTGAAAAACGGCACTGAGAAGTCTTCGAGTGTTACGATTGAAGCGGTTCTCGAGATAACTGTAAATACTGATGACACCGGACCGGTATAAAGGAGGAAATAGGACAACAATGAGAACGATCATTGCTAGCGGAACCGCAAACTCATAGCTAAGCCAAATGAGACCTCCTCCCTCACGGTATCCGACAAATGCAGGTGCCGAGATAAAGCTGACGGCACCAAGCTGTGTTGCCATGGTAGATAAGCCAATCTGCCACCAGCGGAATGTGCGGCCGCCAAGGTAGTAGTCTTTTGCGGATGTTTGTCCTTTGGACAAGTAGACACTGAGCAGAATAAGTCCGGTGGCATAGAGGGTTACCACCGCCCAGTCTAACGTACTCATTAGGTTGCCCAGGTTTTACCAACCTCCTCAAATGGCATACAAGGCTCATATTTGCCGGGTGTCTGCATGTATCTCAACAACGAATTGGCACCTTGTTCGGACAAGCAGAAACCGGTCAGGCACAGATCCCGGAAAATCAGAATGAAGGCAAGCTCCTCACTGTAAGTATTAAGGGCTGTCTCGGTTACCGATTTCATGTATTGGATCTGATTGGATTCATCCAGTTCGGTAAACGGTTTGGAGTAAGCTCCTACCGCCCCATCATCAAACGAAGTAAGATCCTCTGCAAATTTCGTACGGTTATCCGGTGAATAGACTTCTCCTACCATACGGTCTATAAATGCAGGTACACCAGCATCG
>JGI10211J34971_10003340_pt1 | contig 12881 bp, 12 predicted proteins | sample Etolagsediment_FD_34971 | JGI IMG/M metagenome (IMG submission 34971) | reverse complement strand
TATTACATCTGTAACCTCTTTCTATAACCGACAGATCTTCGCTAAGTGGAGAGCACGGGTTGGTATTGAGGAAGCAAATCGTATCACAAAGAAAGCAACCACTCGTGGAACAGACTTCCATGAGGCAACTGAGCTTTACATGTTGAATAAAGAAATTGATTGGGATGAGTTTAGACCTCTAACCAAGTTCATGTTTCATCATGCCAAACCATATCTAGATCGTATAAATAACATACACGCTATAGAAAGGACTCTATATTCGGAGTACCTTGGATTAGCGGGTCGAGTTGACTGCATCGCAGAATACGATGGAGAACTAGCAGTCATCGATTTTAAGACTTCAGAGAAGATAAAACCAGAAGAATGGTTGGAGAACTATTTCGTTCAAGAAATGTTCTACGCCTCTGCCTACTACGAGTTGACTGGAATTTCTGTCAAGAAACTTATTACCATCATGGTAACTCCTGGTGGTGAGGTCAAAGTATTTGACAAAAGGAATAAAGGGGATTATATTAAATTATTAGTTCGATATATTAAAGAATTTGTACATCACAATACTGGGTCAAAAGATGGAGAATGAACTAGAAAAGGCATTTGAGAATAAGTTCTTTTGCCCATCTCGTTTCGCACAAGAGATTGAAATGCTAGTGCAGAAACACAAGGACATGAATTATATTGATGCCATTGTTCACTTCTGCGAACTCAATTCAATTGATTTAAACTCTGTTCCTAAACTAATCTCAAAACCATTGAAGGAAAAGATTAAGTACGAAGCTATGGAGTTAAACTTCTTGAAGAAGACCTCCCGTGCAAAATTGGTCTTCTAATTCCAAAAAGGGGCGAAAAAATTTCCGCCAAAAAATTCACCCTATTACTTTTTTATGATGCCCGCTGATGCTTATAGATGCTACTTGTCGATGAAGAATCACTTCACCAAAGACAAGTATGATTACCACAAGTATTGTGGTAAGGTTAGAGCAACAAATGAAGCCTTTTATAAGAGGAAAGATAGATTCTGGTTTGAAAAACTGGCAAGAAATAAATCCGACCAAGAAGTCATTGATTTCTTTGTGTCTAACTTTATTACTTGTACTGACCCAAGTAAACTTTGGATCGGTGAATTGATCAAAGAGGGTGAAGATAGGTATACTGATTGGAAAAAGAGAAATCAATCACTCTCCTATATTTTTAAAGAAGAAACTGAATCTGTCTTCAGCAATGATAATTTTGATTCAATGTTTGTCATTGATGGTACAAGACATCCACAAATTCTAAAAGAATATCTAAGAAAAAATATATCGATCGAAACTTTAGTAATCCTAGATCAAATTCTAGGATTTAGAAAGAACTTTGACTCCCATCTCAAAGACCCAGTGTGGGAAACCGTCAGTATGAGAATGAAAAAATATTCTCCTTTTCTAAATATTGATGTACAACGTTATAAGCAAATTCTTAAGAGAGTAGTCCTATGAGTTTCTTTGACTCTGAAATTGTTCGGTCAGAGATGACTGAAATTAGTGAACTTCAAGATGAAGTTTATGGTAAGTTCATGCACTTTCCATATATGAGTAATGATGATAAGTTGGAGCAAGTCTCTAACTTGGAAAAACTCATAGAAAAACAAAAGATTCTTTATGCTCGTCTCAAATTATCTGATGATCCTGAAGCGAAGATGATGCTAGAAAGAATCACTGACTCTGCTCAAATGATGGGTCTCTCTAAGGGTGTTGACATGAATGTCGTCTTCAATAAGATGTCAGAGATGCTCATCATCATGAGACAACAAATTGACAACGGTTCCATTTAACTCTATAATACCGTTGTACACATAAGCCGAATCCAAACTAATCCGATTAATCCTATGTCTTTCGCAAATCTTAAAAAGCAATCTGGTCTTGGTTCTCTCACCTCTAAACTGGTGAAGGAAGTTGAGAAGATGAATAATACTGGTGGTGGTGGTGATGACCGCCTGTGGAAACCAGAAGTAGATAAAACTGGTAATGGTTTTGCAGTCATCCGTTTCCTGCCTGCACCTGAAGGAGAAGAACTCCCTTGGGCAAAGATGTACACCCATGCCTTCCAAGGCACTGGTGGTTGGTACATTGAAAACTCCCTGACCACTATCGGTCAGAAGGATCCTGTGTCAGAACACAACAGTCAACTCTGGAACTCCGGTGTTGAGTCTGACAAAGAGATTGCACGTAAGCAAAAGCGTAAACTGTCCTACTATGCCAACATCTATGTTGTGCAGGACAAAGCAAACCCACAGAACGAAGGTCGTGTCTTCCTGTATAAGTTCGGTAAGAAGATCTTTGATAAGATCATGGAAGCAATGCAACCAGAGTTTGAGGATGAGACTCCTATCAACCCCTTTGACTTCTGGCAAGGTGCTAACTTCAAACTGAAGATCGTCCGTAAGGATGGTTACTGGAACTATGACAAGTCCGAGTTTGATCGTGTCTCTCCTCTGCTTGAGGATGACGATGCACTGGAATCACTCTGGAAGAAAGAGTATTCCCTGGCTGGTCTGACTGCTGCTGATCAGTTTAAGACCTATGAGCAACTGCAGAATCGTTTGCAACTGGTTCTGGGTCAGAAGTCTCCTTCCCGTCCTCGTCTTGATGAAGAGGTTGAGGATGAAGAAACCGATCGCGGTTCATTCACTCCTAACTTTGAATCAAGCAAGCCTCCTGCTGCAGCAGCAGTTGTCTCTAGGGATGAAGATGAAGACGATGCTCTGTCTTACTTCCAGAAACTTGCTGATGAATGATTATTGATACAGTCTGATATTATCAGCACGCTTAAGGGTTTCACTCACATACTGAGTGGAACCTTTTTTGTATTCCATCATTTCTTCCAGATCATCAAAGATAACATTGAGATAACTTGGTTTTAAGAGATAGATATTTCTCTTGCGATTGTTTATTATTTCCTCATATTGATAATTGGTGACAGGGATAGAAATATTTGTGACACTAACTTCTCTGCCTGTCAATGAATCATAGTAAGTAACACTTTGATTATTATCAACTTCTAATCCTGCAGGGAAGATAACAGCCCCATTGCTATCTTTTACTTCTTTTGATTCATAATGATGAATTCCAGAGTATAAAGTTGCTGCTGGTTCATCCTCAAAAACATCAAGATATTTTTCTGTTACATATGCATCAAATGCACTCTGCGTTAATGGCCATTCATTGTACACATTGATGATGTTATTTGAAAGCAAGACAACCCAATCTAGAGTTGGGTCACCATAAAAATCATTAGCAACATTATCTGGTCGGGCATCACCTAGAACTGTATATTTTTGAAAAAGAGTTGACTCTTGAAGAATGTCTTCTCTTAATTTGCCTTTTTTAAACAGATTTTTTACAGTAACATAATCAGATATGCTTCTACCATCAGGGGTAGTGTTGACATATTCAAAATCTGGTAGATTGCGGAAGTAAGGATTTGCCATTTTAGAAACCTATCTCTGTATCTGGACCCGTCTGACCAGTTCCTTCACCATAATCATCATTAAATACTGGTTCAAGTTCTTGAAATTGCAGTGTTATTTGATAAGAAACCATTTTACCATCACTAAAGGTTGCATATGTTCCTTCTGGAGCATAATTAACATTCATTGATTGCAGTGCACATTCTTTAAATTTATTTAAGAACTTATGATCTTGACCTTTTTGTTTATATGACAATCTAAAAGTGTGAGGAGCTTTGAGGAAAAGGTTTGATGGTGTTCTTTGTGGTGCCATTCCCTGCTTAAACATGCGAATGATTCCAATAATCATATCTGATTCATCTTGACTTCTTGCCGTTAATTTATATGAAAATGTAAAAGGTCTCAAAGATGGAGCATTAAACAGCAGTTCCATATTTGGATTAAAGACTGCACCTGCTGCTCTTTGTACTATTTGTTGTCCTGTTCCAGTCGCTGCACCTGTGAAGAAAGCGGTGAGAGCAGTTTTAACCTCTGAACTATTAGTTTTTATTCTATCAGCAAGACTTGTAGCAGCTTCTGCGAGACCTTTACCACCTTTGCCCATTGTTGCTAGAGCAACTAGTGCTGCCTCTGCTTCAAGAGCATTCATATTTTCAGAACCAAATTGCACAGCATTAGTGTCTGATGGAGTTGCAATTGGTAAAGTGACTCCTCCAATTGCTGGACCAGGAGCAGGTCTACCTGGAGCAAAACTAAGATTACCACCTGGGCCTGGACCAAATCCTCTTGGTTGATATTCAACCATTTCAATCCTCAAGAAATCTTGAGATTGTTCTGCTAGATCTAATGGATATCTTAAATTTAATGGAAATTTTTTCCTAGTTTTTCCTGCTGCTTGTCCGACTGCCGATGACAATTGTGCTGGGTTTGCTTGAGCAAGACTTTCAGGACTTGCTGCTGGAGAATCGGGATCTGGATCATCTCCACCTGGAGGGTTTTCTGGTGGTGGTAGATCTGCTGTATTAGCATATGATTGATATCCAGTTGTTTGCCCAATGTCTCGTAAATCTCCCTCTACAGTGCCTTGAGATTTGTGTCGCTCTAAATTATCTAATGTTGCTTGCTTTATTGATTTATTTAAAGTATTATATTGCTCTACTCCATAAGCTCCTTTAAAAGAGCGTTGAAATAAATTTTCATCATGTATTTTTTTACTTCCATCTGATGGATTATATGTATAAACTATTGACCTTCTTCCAAAAATATCAGTATCATAAACATCAAAGGCACCATTTTTGGGGTTTACGACGGCAACCATCGTTGTATTATCTACAAGAGCTTGATTTTCAGTCCTTAAACCACTAGTGCGACTATATCGAGATTGGCGTACTGGAAAGTTGGCTTTCAATGAGCCACTTTCATCTACCCATCCTCCTCTTAAATTATCCCAGTTTACGCTCATTTTCTAGAACTTTTTATTTATTTAGTTACAAACTTTGCATATGGTATCGCAAGTAAATCATCTAGTTCATTTCGTTGCACAATATAAACTTGTCCAGTAAGTTCTTCCCAAGTATATTGTCTATATTCTTGCCAGTGAAAGTTAAGTCCACGGAATCCCCATTGAAATAATTCAGTCACAGCAACTAGCGGGTGCTGATCATATCTAATGTCAGGAGTCTTTGCATTGTAAACAAAAGTGCAGATTGTTCCTACATCAGGGATGGGTGTAACAGTATCCTTCAAGAGATCCATAATCTCCAACATCATATCTTCCTGATCATTTGTGCCGTTGTTGATTTGGTTTCCTTCTAGACGATTCATTTGATTCCTAGTTCATTTTCGGTTATGATCTTGAACTCAACTCCATTATCTAAACAAAATTCCTTTGCTGCTTTCCACTTTGCTTGATTGACTGCATACATCTGGCACTCATAGATGTATGATTTAGTTTGCCTTTTTGGTCTCTTTGGTGGAGCAGTTTGTTTCTTTGGTTTTACCTCTATCACATAGGTCTTAACCTTACCAGTTGACTCTTTGACTTTAATCAAGTAATCTGGGTAATATCTATGAACACGATTATCTACTGGTGACACATAAGGGATACTAAACTCTTCCGATGCCCATGATATAATATTCTCATTCAAGTCACACCACCGACACATTTTGCGTTCCCAACTACTCCGACATATAATGTTGTTGGGATTACCTTGATATTTCTCAGGATGCGATGGTTTATATCTACTCTTAATACTCTCTGCCATCTCTTATACATAATATATAAGGTCAAATAGTATTTATAAATGCCAACACCAAAGTCGGTATCACAAATTAAAACACTATTATTAAGTCCAGCACTGACTTCTCATTTTGAAGTGGAGATTGGCATACCAGGAGATCTTCAGGTTGCTTTAGGTATAAGGCAGGAGAGACTTAACTTAATGTGTTCTGAAGCATCTTTACCAGGATCGCAGTTGACAACATTAGAAGCAAATAATGATAGAACTGGCGTAACTGAGAAGCACGCTTATAGAAGATTATTTGATGATCGACTTGATTTGACATTCTATGTCGATGCTAAAGATTATATACCGATCAAATTTTTTGAAACTTGGATATCATATATTATGAATGAGGACTCAAGTGAAACAAGAGCAAAAAACTATGCATATAGAGTAAAATACCCCGATGAATATATTTCTGATCAGGGTTTAATTGTAAGAAAGTTTGAGAAAGACTATACTTCTGTTTTAGAATATGAGTTTATCAGATCTTTCCCACTGGCAATTAACTCAATGTCTGTTTCTTATGATACATCTTCATTGTTAAAGTGCACGGTGTCAATGTCATATATTCGTTATATATTAAAAGGAATCAAAGCTCCTGGTACAGGAAACATTCCAGATTTCGGTAGAAGAGCATTTGCTGCAAACCCCGATATACCATTTTCATTTAATGCTGATTATGGTGACATATATGATTCAGAAACACTTCGTACATACGCTCAGAATTTTGGTGCCAATGCGTTCACACCCATCGGGCAAGCACAATTTAACACGAATGCAGCGTTATTATTCAGAGGAGGAACCTTACCCGTAAGTGAACAGACCTCTCCGGGACAACAATAAATAATCATACTGAAATCTTTATAAGATATTATGCCTTTACCAAAAATTGCGACTCCTACATATGAACTTGAGTTGCCATCCACAGGACAAACAATCCAGTACAGACCATTCCTTGTAAAAGAAGAAAAGGTTCTTGTCATCGCTCTTGAAAGTGAGGATACAAAACAAATTACAACTGCTATCAAGTCAGTAATTAAAAACTGCATTCAAACAAGAGGAATTAAAGTAGAAAATCTTCCTACTTTTGATATTGAATATTTGTTCTTGAATATTCGTGGTAAGTCAGTTGGGGAGGAAATTGAAGTTAATCTGATATGTCCTGACGATGAAGAAACAGAAGTTTCTGTAATGATTAATTTGGATGATATTAAAGTTCAAAAGAGCGAAGATCATACGAATCAAATCAAAGTTGATAAAACAATCATGATGGAGATGAAGTATCCATCTCTTGAGCAGTTTATCAAAAATAACTTTGACTTTGAAGATAAGAGTGCAATGGATCAATCATTTGATCTGATTGCTTCTTGTATTGATAAAATTTACACGGAAGATGATGTTTGGGTCACTGCTGATTGTACAAAGAAAGAGGTTACAGATTTTCTTGAGTCAATGAACTCTTCTCAGTTCAAAGATATTGAGAAGTTCTTTGAAACTATGCCCAAACTTTCTCATACAGTTAAAGTTAAGAATCCAAAGACAAAGGTCGAGAGTGACATCGTTCTGGAAGGGTTATCATCTTTTTTCGCCTAGGCATGGTACACATGGATTTGTTGAATTATTTTCAACTTAATTTTGCCTTGATGCAGTACCATAAATATAGTTTGACTGAGATTGAAAACATGATGCCTTGGGAACGAGACATCTATGTTGCCCTTCTGCAGCAGCATCTTGAAGAAGAGGAATTAAAGAACAAACAACAAAATGCGTTCAACTAAAGCACTCTCACCATCAAAGTTTTTTGGAGGAAACAGATACGCAGCGTATCTTGATGAACTTACCTCTAATGGAACTATTGCGGGTCAAAGATTATCTCCTGCTGAGAGAAAAGAAGGGTTTAAGAAGAGAGGTGATAAGATAAACTTTGAAAATTTTGTTAATAAAGTTTTAGAAAAAAAGACTGGACCTGTGATGAGTGGCGGTGCTAAAGCACTTCCAGGTAGTGGACGTGGCGGAGCAATCGTAAAATCATCTGGAATTGCTAGTCAACCATTTATTTCCCGTCCAATATCAGATAAAGGGCAAGAGAATCTTGATGATGTTCTAAAGGGTATTGATTCCATTTTAGAAACCCTAAGAGCAGAGCAAAAATTTAAGAAACAAGTTGTAGCAAAAGAGAAAAGAAAACAGGAGAGGGAGAGGAGATCTGCATCTGAAGATAAGTTAGAAAAGAAAGGATTCTCTGGTTTGGGGAAGGCAGTATCAAAAGTATTAAAACCAGTAAAAAGTATATTTGATAAATTATTTGATTTTATTTTTACTGTTCTTATTGGTAGAGTTCTTATTAAACTTGTTAATTGGTTTAGTGATAAAGAAAACGAAGGTAAAATAAATGCAATTGGCAGGTTTCTTAAAGACACTTGGCCTGCTATTTTGGCAGGATTCTTGTTATTTGGAACTGGACTTGGAGGATTTCTCAAAGGTTTAGTTGGTTTAGTTACATTTTTCATACCTAAGATACTTAAATTAACAGGCAAACTTATTAGTATTGCAGCAAGGAATCCTTTGAAGACACTTGCAGTTGCAGGTGTCGGTGCTCTTGGATATGCAGCATATACCGGCACGCAAGCATCTAATGATCCAGAAAGAGCAGCACAAGGTAAGACTCAGTTAGATGATAATATAGAAAATCTTGGCAACATGATGCAGAATATCTCATTCTACAGTGCTGGTGGTAAAGTTCCTGGTTCTGGGAATGCTGATACTGTCCCTTCCATGCTTACTCCCGGTGAGTTTGTTATGAGTAGAGGAGCAGTCAGTAAGTATGGTGTTGGATTTATGCAGGGTATCAACTCTGCTGGTGGTGGAGGTAGAACATCTAAACCAGGATATTATTCCTCTGGTGGTGAAGTCCCTCCAAATGAAGAACCTGGTGCAAGAATTAGTCCAGATGGAACTGCAAGACCTAATATTTCTGCCTCTGGTGTAGCAAAATCTAGTGGAAGTGGTGGAACTTTAAGTTTAACAGCACAAGATTTCAGAGACCTTGCTTATATTGTGAGTGCTGAGGCAGCAAGAAATACTGATGACGAATATGGAGTCGCTGCAGCAGTTCTAAACAGATTAACAGATCCAAATTGGCCTAACACAATTGCTGCTGTCGGATCACAATCAGGTCAGTTTGAAGCAGTATATACTGGCAAAGCATATGATGATCCAGAACTTGCAAAAAAATTAGCATCACCACAAGGTCAAGCAAAGATAGCAGAAGCACTTAAAATATTAAACGGAAGAACAGACTTCAAAGGACAATCTCAACTTGGAAATAAAGGTTCAACAGATCCGATGTTCCATCCTAGTGGTAATTTCTATCACTACACTTCACAAGTTGGTAAGAGTGATCCCGTTCCATCAAACCCACCTCAAAACTGGAAAAGACTCATAGGAACTGGTGGACCTGCTGTTACATTAGCATCTACATCAGGACCTAGCACCACCTTATCAAGTGGTGTCACTCGTGGATCTGGTGGTGGATCATCATATAGTGGCAACATAACTGCAGCGAAACCCAAAGCATCAGTTAAACCACCATCACAAGCTGACATCAAATCAATGTTAGATAGTATCAAACTTGCAGTTGATGCTCCAATGTCTATCACTCCAAGTCCTGGAGTAAGTTTACCAGACCTTAATGCTGCCGTGATGCATGATCCAAGAAAAGTAAAAGTCTTGGGGATAGGGTAAATGAAATTATTACCAGGGACAGCACCAGGATCATCAATTGTTAAGGTAAAAACCACGAGGATAGGTGCTGCTAATATTTCTCCAAGAAAAGGTAAAGTCTTGGAAGCAAAAGTTAAAATAATTGAAATTAATAAAATTCTTAAGGGTTCTCTTGCTGCAGAGAAAAAACAAGAATCAGATAAAAATAAAAAAGAACAGGCAGATAAAAGAAATAAACGTGAGAAAAAGTTAGAAACAACGAAAGAAGAAAAGAAAGCAGCACCTAAACTTCCTTTACCTAAGGTTCCCTTCTTTGATAGGATTAAAAACTTTATCGTTAATACAGCGTTAGGATTTGTCCTTACTCGTCTTGTAGATGAGACAGGAGCTATCAAACCAATTATTCCTTTTATTGCAAGCACTTTTGACTTCATTGTTGACTTTGCAATTGGAACTCTTGATAACGTCGGAGGATTTCTTGAAAAGAGTTATGAATTTATTGATAGCACTAGACAATTTGCTGAAGATAGATTTGGACAGGAAGGTCTTAAGAAGTTTGATAATTTCTTAGGAGCAGTACGAAATTTATTCAATGCTGCTCTAATTGTTGCAGCAATAAATCAAAGAACTAGACCTGGTAGGACTGATAAACCTAGAAAACCTAGTGGTCCTGGTAGGACAGGAGGTAGTACAAGTAGGCCACCAACAGCAGCAGAAAGAGTTAGAAGTTCACGCATCAGAAATGTCCAGAGACGATTCGGTCCTGGTGCAAGACAGATATATGAGAATGCATTAAACAATGGCAAGACTCCATCTCAAGCACAGGCAGCAGTAAATAGAGCTCTAAAGAGAGGTCAAATCACTACTAGACCTGGAGCAAGTTCGCTAGCATCTAGAACAGCACCAAGAGGTAGTCTATTAAAAGGTGGTCTTAAAAAAGCACCTGGAAGATTAGGGACTAAACTGCTTGGTAAAGCAGGAGTCAAATTCGTAAAAGGTATATTTGGTAGAATACCTATTCTTGGTCCTATTGTTGTTGCTGTTGCATCATTACTTGCAGGTGAACCTCCAGGTCAAGCATTATTCAAGGGATTAGGTGCTGCACTTGGTGGATTACTTGGATCATTTATACCCATTCCTATTGTTGGAACTCTCCTTGGAGAAACCATTGGTGTATTTGTAGGTGACCTTTTATATGAACTGATCCGTCCTGGTGGTGGACCAGATAAGGCAGGTGCTAAATTCATGAGTGCGATGAATGGCATCATTGAAGGTGGTAAGGCAGTAGGCGAATGGATAGCATCAGGATCTAAGCGATATATCAAAGGATTCCTTAAAGAATATCATAAACCAATACCACCACTTCCTGGTGCAAGATCTCTTGCTACCAATACTGCTAAAGCATTAGGAATGTATGACTTCTTAAAGAGTGTTGGTTATGCGGGAGGTAAGGATGGTCAGATAGACAAGTTCCCTGAGTTTCTACAATTATTAAATCCATTTTCAACAATACCCCTCTTAATAAAATCGTTCTTCCCACCAGCAAAGAATCCGCCTAAAGAAAGTGATGAAGGATTTAATCTTTCAAAATTCTTCTTTGGTTCAGATTATCAAGAAGGTGCGAATCAATCACCAGAGGGACTAGGAAGACTTAATGTTGGTGCAGTTAGTGGTCAAGGTATCGTCAATATTGGTAAAGACTTAGCAAGTAAAGGATTTGCTGTTGCAGAGCATCCAGATTTTACTAAGGATACTTCTGGTGGTAGATTCACTCCTGGACAAGGATATGTTTCTGATGTTCATAGTGGTGCTGGTCACTATGATGGTAGAGCACTTGACGTTACAGATTTCAGAGGATCTCTTGAAGATTCCAAAGCAAGATATAGATCTGTGCTTGATAGTTTGTATCAACAGAGAGATAAATTGAATATCAATATGTTAATTCATGATAGTTGGGGTGATTGGTATCATCCAAATGCATCTAAGGCTGGTCCTGGTAGTTATTCTCACCCAGAGCACATGCACATTGAGACCAGAGACAAGGGTGGTATGATTGGTAGAGGATTGTTTAGAAATAAATCAGGCAAACCTGAGATGGTGCTAGATGCTGATACCACTAAAGCACTAGAAGATAACGTTCCTGGATTCCTAGATGCTTTGAACAAAGCAGATTATTCTGGAGCACTTTCTGTTTTGAGAAATTATGCAGGTTATGAAACTGGTGGAGTTCAATTCATACCTGTCCCTGTTCCAATGAAAGATTCTAAATCACAGTCACTAGCAGGCAGAAGTAGTTCTTTAAGATTGTCCACAATGGGTGCAGGTGAAGATTGGAATCAAATTCTTTATGCAAACGGGTAAATAGAAGTAAGAGGTAATACAACATGACAAATACTCCGATACTATCAAAGAATGCAGAACCTGCATCTATTAATAAACTAACTATCTTTTCAAACAATAAAGATGGTGAGGTTGATATATCAAATGGTATTGTACAATTTCAATATTTTGAGAGTATTCTGCAGGATGCGATTAGAGCAACAGTAGTCTTTGCTGATACTGGTAATTCAATAAATGGAAAAACTGCAATTGAAGGTCTGCCTATTGTTGGCACTGAAAATGTAGAGTTAGAAATGGTGGACAACAATGAGCAAAAATTAAAATTGAAACTGTACGTTAATAAAGTAACTCCGATTACTGATAACTCTACCAAGTCTCTTGTCTCTCTTGATCTGGTATCTAAAGAGTTCATTCTTAATGAAAAAGCAAGATTAAATAAAAGATTTGATGGTAGAATATCTGATCATATAAGAAAAATTTTGACAGATGGCAACAGAACTGGTTTAGAGACAGAGAAAAAACTAGACATTGAAGAAACTTCTAATAACTATAATTTTCTAGGTAATAACAAAAAACCATACTATACAATGAACTGGTTGTCTAAAAGATCTGTATCCGCACAAAATCAAAAAAGTGGGGAGAGTGCTGGATACTTTTTCTTTGAAACTGCTGAAGGATTTAAGTTCAAATCAATTGATGGATTGCTAGCACAAAAACAAAAGAAGTCAATAATTTTCAATGAATCTCCAGATAGAAGTGATACTCCTCCAGGTTATGATATAAAAGCTCTTGGATTTGAAAAAGACAACAAGATAGATGTTAAAAACAAACTAGAGCAAGGGGCATTCTCCACAAGAACAATTCTATTTGACCCATTTACGTGCTATTATGAGGTAGTAAACACCGATGCAAAATCAAAAGAACAATATTTAAAACTTGCTGGCAAAGAGTTACCAAAATTCAATCCAGAGTTTGATTCTCAAGATCCTAAGAAAGAATTTTCTAGATCAACTTACTATCTTTTAGATACAGGAACTCTTCCATCTGGATCAACTCAACAGCAAATTGATAAGGCAGCAGAGCAAAATTTT
>JGI10211J34971_10003339_pt1 | contig 12883 bp, 12 predicted proteins | sample Etolagsediment_FD_34971 | JGI IMG/M metagenome (IMG submission 34971) | reverse complement strand
GGTGTGGAGACGATTTTAGACGACAGAAAAGATCGTTTTGGTTTTAAGATGAAAGATGCCGAGCTTATAGGTTTTCCATATACGCTTATTATAGGAAAAGAGTTAGTAAATGGTGAAGTTCAAATATATGACAGAAAAACTACACAAAAAGTAGGAGTAAGTGTTGATGAAGTGTTTACAAAGTTGATGGAGTTACTATAGAATGAAGTATTTTCTTCTATATCTATTTTTAGAAGTAATCATATCTGTAAATATAGCGTCGTACTTAGGCGGTCTTTTAACTTTTGTTGAGATTGTTCTAAGTGCTTTTATCGGTGTTTCTATACTTGTGAACTTTCGTTCCACATTAGCAGAAAACTTGTCTGCTGTTTCATATAATCAGATAGATTTAGTGCAGTTTCAGAAATTAAATTTATTTACATTAATTGGAGCTATTTTATTACTTGTTCCAGGATTTTTAACAGATATAATAGGTGTTATTATGCAGTTTAGTGTTTTCACGTCTATGCTTGTTAACCGTTATGGTGTAAAATCAAATCAAAGTAAAATGTATGAAGAAAATAATCATATAAAAAAGGATTCAGATGTTATCGATGTTGAAATTATTAGCGACAACACTACTATTAAGTAGTGTTTTAGTTGCAAATCAAAATGCAAAAATTGAGCAGTTCTTAGCTGAAAAGTTTCAAGAAAATCCAGCTATTGTTAGTTTGAATGTGAAAGTTCTAGATAGAATGAAAATGAATAGTGTTGCAGGTTGGGATGCTGTTATAGTTACGGTAGACGCAGTTGTAAAAGCAAAGCCACAAAACAAAGAAATACATCAAAAGATGATTTGGTTCACAAATGGTGAAGTGATTACAAAAGAACTTACAAATATAAATACGGGAGAATCTCTTAAAGATTCAGTGAATCCAAATTTTAAAGATGAATATTATACAAAACATAATTTGATTTATGGAAAGCCTAATGCGAAGTATAAAGTGGCAATTTTTTCAGATCCACTTTGTCCATTTTGTGGAACATTTGTACCAGAGGCTATAGAAGAGATGAAAAAGTATCCTGATAAGTTTGCGGTTTACTACTACCACTTTCCTTTACCGACACTTCACCCTGCAGCAGTTCAAATTGCTCAAGCAGCTATTGCCGCTGAATTGGGCGGTATAAAAAATGTTGCACTTCGTATTTACAATATGAAAATAGATCCTCATGAAAAAAATATTAGAAAAATATTAGAAATATTTAATCGTAAACTAGGAACAGATATAAAAGTATCTGATCTTACTTCTAAGGAAGTACAACAACATTATAAAAATGACTTAAGAATTGCAGAAGAAGTGATGGTGTCTGGAACACCGACAATGTTTTTTGATGGTAAGCTAGACAGAACAAAACGTTTGTATCAAAAGGCTCCATAGGAATGAAAAAACTAGTAATAGCGACAAGAGTGTCTGATTTAGCACTCTGGCAAGCATATCATGTAAAAGAAAGAATAGAAAAATCTTTTCCAGAAATAACAGTGGAGCTTAATAAAATTGTTAGCAATGGAGATAAGGTTTTAGATAAGCCTTTAGCATTGATTGGTGGAAAAGGTCATTTTACAAAAGAGCTTGAAGATGCGATGTTAGCAGGAGAAGCGGATATTGCAGTACATAGTTTAAAAGATGTTCCTACTTATATTCCTAAAGGTCTAGAGTTGGCTTCTGTTACTAAAAGACAAGATCAAAGTGATGTGTTTTTATCTCATAATTATGAAAACCTTGAAGCTCTCCCAGAAGGTGCTGTTGTTGGAACTACAAGTCTTAGAAGAAGAATGCAACTTTTAGCACAACGTCCAGATTTGAAAGTAAAAGATTTACGTGGTAATGTAAATACAAGACTTCGTAAACTTGCAGAAGGGCAGTATGATGCTATTATATTGGCTTATATAGGTCTTAGCCGATTAGATTTACTCAAAGATATTCCTTATACTGAAAAACTCTCGCTAGATAAGATGATACCTCCAATGGGCCAAGCTGCTTTAGGGATAGAGATAGTTTCTAAAAACCATAAGTTACGTGAAATTGCGATTAGTTTAAATGATCCGCACACTTTCATTTGTACAAAAATTGAGAGAGATTTTATATCTAAAATAGGAGCAGGGTGTTCTGCTCCAGTTGCTTGTAATGCTGTTATTGTGAATGACAACATAATGTTTACAACTATGATCGGTTATCCTGATGGAACAAATATAATGCAAGAAGTAATGATGAGAAATATATTTGAGGGTAAACACTTGGGTGCAGATATGGCTCAAAAAATGATAGATAAGGGTGCATTGGATTTACTTAAACGTGCAGAAGAAAATGCATTTAAAGATGAAATGCCACAAAGATTATAATAAATGAAAAAAACGATAGAGCTTTTAAAAAACAACAATGAAATTACAGTTGTTAAAGATGAACTTGATATTTATTTGGAGATTCCGCATATCGCTTATGCTGAAGTTAAAAAAAAAGATGGTGGTAAAGCCTTACTTTTTGAAAATGTCATAGATAAAAAGACAGGAACAAAATTTAAAGAACCAGTGCTTATGAATGTGTTTGGTTCTTACAGACGTTGTGAACTTCTTTTTGGACGCACTATAGAGTCTGTTGCAGATGAGATAAACTCCTTACTCCATATGAAACCACCGCAAGGTCTTGCTCAAAAGTTTTCTATGGCATCACAACTTTTTTCTATGAAGAATATTTTCCCCAAGCGTTTGTCAGGAAAAGGTGAATGTCAAGAAGAGATAGCTTTAAATGAAGATATAGACCTGTATAAATTACCAGTGCTTACAACTTGGGAGCAAGATGGCGGTCCGTTTATCACAATGGGGCAAGTGTATACACAAAGTCTTGACGGTGAAATGGTTAATCTTGGAATGTACAGACTTCAAGTGTATGATAAAAATCATCTCGGGATGCATTGGCAAATTCACAAAGATAGCTCGCATTTTTTTGATCAGTACCAAGAAGCCGGTAAAAAAATGCCCGTAAGTATTGCGCTTGGTGGAGATCCTCTTTATACTTGGTGTGCAACTGCACCGCTTCCTTATGGTGTGAATGAACTTCTAATGTATGGTCTTATCACTAAAACGCCAGCAAAATTGGTAAAGTCACTTACTACGCCTCTATATATTCCAGTAGATGTTGATTATGTTATTGAGGGTTGGGTGGATACTGAAAAACTAAAAGTTGAAGGTCCTTTTGGTGATCATACCGGATATTACACTTTAGAAGAGCCATATCCGGTTATGGAAGTTTCTGCAATTACAGGTAAAAAAGATAAAGTCTATTTGGCAACTGTGGTTGGAAAACCACCTTTAGAAGATAAATATATGGGTTGGGCGACCGGAAAGATATTTTTCCCTCTTTTAAAAACCACTGCACCGGATTTGATTGATTACCATATGCCGGAAAATGCAGGTTTTCATAACCTGATTTTAGCAAAGATGAAAACACTCTATAAAGGGCATGCGAAACAGTTTATGCACGCTTTTTGGGGTGTTGGACAGATGAGTTTTGTTAAACATGCGATTTTTGTAGATGAGAAAGCACCAAGTTTAAATAACTATGAATCTTTAGCAACATACATTTTAAATAGATTTACGCCAAAGTGTATGTTTATTACAGAAGGAATCTTAGATGCCTTAGACCATTCTTCGCCAGAGACATTAGTAGGTGGAAAACTTGGTATTGATGTCACTGCAGCACATATGGTTGAAGCACCTAAGCATATGTATGATGATGAACTTTTAATTGAAGTACAAGAATTTGTTCCGGATGTAGTCGGACTTCACCAGTATATGATTAGAACAAAAAATCCGATTACTGTAGTGAGTGTAAATAAAAATCTATCTGCAAAAGAGTACTTTGATTTACTCACACCATTGCATGAATATATAAGAATTATTGTATTTGTTGATGTTCAAAAAAATGATTTAGAAAATCCATATATGTTGGTATGGCGTGTTACAAATAATATTGATGCACAAAGAGATATCTATATAGATGGTTTAATGGTGGGAATTGACGGTACAAATAAAAATCAGCTTGATGGGTTTGTTAGAGAATGGCCTGATGATGTTGATTGCACACAAAGTGTTGTAGACTCTTTAAAACAAAGAGGTATATGGGATTTTGAAGATAAACTATATGACAAGTTTCAGTTGTAAAAGTATTTATAGTAAATAAGTTAAAGCTATATATAATAATTTATTATGTATTATAGAGAAATTTAAAGGGAGTGTGTGTGAAAAAATTTGTTTTATTTGTATTGCTACTCTCTTGTACTCTTTTACCTTTAAATGCGAGTGTGTATAAGGGTCAAAAATACTTTAAAAAAAAATGTTTATCTTGCCATGGAAAAGCATTAGTATTTGTAACTGAAAAGTCATACGAAGAGTGGACAAAATACTTAGATGTTAATGGGGATGTGATTTATGATCTTCATAAAAACAACAAAGAAGCTGCTTCTTCTATGAAATACTTTAATTCTGAAAAATATAGAAAAAGTATAGGCCATTTTAGAGATTTTTTCTTAGAGTATGCTAACGATACAGGAAATATTCCAGCTTGCGAATAAGCTTGGAGATTTAGCTTCTCTAGGTTTCGTTTAAATAGCAACTCTGCTATAAAGATTTTTTAGCTAAAATACAAAACTTTTTAATACAATCAAGGAATATTTTTTATGGATAAAATGTGGTCAGGTCGATTTTCCGCGAGTGCTTCAAGCCTTTTAGATGAGTTTAATGCTTCAATTATGTATGATAGAAAACTATATCGTGAAGATATAGAAGGATCTCTGGCTCACGCTGCAATGCTTACAAAACAAGGTATTTTAAATACAGAGGAACTCCGTAGTATCACTGACGGACTCAATCAAGTAATGAAAGAAATAGAATCTGGTGAATTTGAGTGGAAAATATCTGATGAAGATTTGCATATGGGTATCGAGAAGCGTTTAACTGCGATTATTGGTGATGCAGGAAAAAAACTTCATACTGCAAGAAGCAGAAATGATCAGGTTGCTGTTGATTTTAGACGTTATGTAATTCGTAAAAATTCTGAGATAGTTGATGCACTTAAGCTCTTAATGCAAGAGATTATTGTTGTAGCAGATAAGCATATAGAGACTTTGATTCCAGGTATGACACATTTACAACATGCACAACCAATTAACTTTGCCTTTCATTTAGGTGCATATTTATCTATGTTTAAACGTGATATTGAAAGATTTGAGAGCTCAGCGCAAAGAAATAATATTTCACCTCTTGGTTGTGCTGCACTCGCTGGAACTCCACATCCAGTTGATCGCGATATGACAGCACAGATTTTGGGATTCGATTCTGTAAGTGTGAACTGTTTAGATACAGTAAGTGACAGAGATTTTGCCTTAGAGATTTTATTTAACATCTCAACTATGATGATGCATATTTCGCGTTTGAGTGAAGAGCTTGTTATGTGGTCTTCTTATGAATTTGGTTTTGTTGAACTTAGTGATGAATATTCTACGGGAAGTTCCATAATGCCACAAAAGAAAAACCCTGATGTTCCAGAACTTTTACGTGGAAAAACAGGTCGTGTATATGGCTCTTTAATGGGACTTTTAACAGTTATGAAAGGACTGCCTTTAGCGTATAACAAAGATACTCAAGAAGATAAAGAGGGTGTTTTTGACGCGGTAGAAACTGCTGAAATATCTTTAGAAATTTTAAAAGAAGCTATCAAAACTATGGAAGTCAAAGCTCACAATATGCAAAATGCTTGCGCAATTGGACATTTATCTGCGACAGATTTAGCCGATTATTTAGTTGAGAAGTGCGATATACCATTTCGTGAAGCACACTTTATTACGGGTCGCGCAGTAGCAAAAGGTGAAGAGTTAAAAGTTGATTTATCAAAAATGGAATTTAAATATCTCAAAGATATAGATGAGAGAATCAATGAAGATGTGATGGAATATCTTGGACTTAGACATTCTATGAATGCAAGAACTTCAGCTGGTGGTACTGCAACGGTAAGAACACTAGAACAACTACAATATTTTAAAAACTACTTACAAGGAAATATATAAGATGAAAGTAACTATATCTCATTTAGATGGAATGAAATTTGAGGCCAAAACTGCAAAAAGTAGTTTTATTATTGATTGTCCGGTTATTTCACCGATTGAATATTTTTTAGCAGGAATCATTAATTGTACTGCTACAGATATTATTTTAATGCCTAAGAATCAAGGTAAAACTGTTAGTAATTTAGTTGTTGATGGTGAAGTTGTAAGAAATGAAGCACAACCCTGTAAGTTCAATGAGCTTCACCTGACTTACAGTTTTAATTCAGATGCTGATGATATAACGGCAGCAAGATGGGTGATGGCATCATTAGAAACATATTGTTCTACCATAAATACTATTCGCGATACTACAAAAATCACATATTCTATTACACATAATGGAACGCTTATTAAAGACAATGAAGCGATGATTTCAGGTTGTGGCTCTAATATAGATATGGGCGAAATAGAAAGCTGTCCTAGTTAAACGTAAATAGATTATAAATATACTTATCTTCTATGGAGAGGATTTATGTCTGATATTAAAAGTCTTTACCCCCCCCTCCCCACTTATTATCTATAGCAAGTGCGCTTGATAAATACAAAGTTCACATTAGTACGCTTTGGGTCAAGAGCGAAAATATTCAAAATTACATTTAAAACTTTATTAGCCAATATTTACAAGCTAAATAGTATGACAAATTGTCATACAAATGCTTTTTACTATAATTTTTTCATACAATTATCATAAATATAAAAAAGGATTTGTGATGATTGAGATGGCAAGTGTTTTATTGGCAAGTGGAGTTTTAATGCTTTTAGCATATGAGTTTGCATTTATGCAAAAACGTGAATGGGGTGAAAATTACAAGAGCTTTTTCTAGACTCCATAAAGTTTATGATAAACTGGCATTCTAGACCTTACTTGCTTCAGGTAGTGTTTTGGTTCATCATATTTTAGATATCGTAGAAGATAATTATATACAGCTTGAGGTTTCATAGTGTTTATAACTTTTGAAGCAGATTGTATATTATTGTTTTTGGTAAATGCCCAAGCTACATTTCCTGCACCTGTATTATAAGCGGCAATTGTACAATAAAGACGACTATCTTCATTTTTTATAGATTTTAAATATTTATAATATAATATATGCAAATAAGCAGTCCCCATTTCAATATTATTTTCACTGTTATATAAATACGCTCCAGAAACTAAGTTGTCTTTGTTATAGAGATATTTATAGGCATCTCGTCCAGCAGTTTTGGGAACGATTTGCATTAATCCAAAAGCTGGAATATGAGACTTAGCTAATGGATTAAAACTACTTTCTGAATGTATTATTGCAAATACTAAAGGCATAGGAATCTTTTGTCTTAAAGACTCCTTCTTGATGGTCTTATGATAAATTTTTGATCTTTTAATAATACTGTTAGGAGGCATTTTAATACGTGTTGTATAGATGCGTGAATGCTTTATTTTTCTTGAGGTACTTACTTTGACATTTTTGTGTTGTATATGTTTACTTAGGTATTGATTAATAGTTTTTTTTGTGGGCTTTTTTGTAAAAATAAGAGGAGCTAAAATAGGCTGTGTATTTATTTTAGATGTTTGCATAATCGTAGGTTTTTTTATTGCAGATAGCTTTTGTTCAAGAGTGTCATTATCAAATGCTGATTTTGTATCTAGAGTTACAGCTTTTTCTAAGGCTTCTTTTAGTTTTTGATTTGCTTCTTTTTCTGATTTAGCAAGTGTTTCTATGATGATTTCTTCATTTTTAAAGTCTATATTTGTTCGTGTTTTTTGATCTGGGGCATAAGAGATAAGATTATTTTGTGTTGTAAGTTTAGGTTCATCCCACAAAGTGGTTAAATGATTTTGGTACTCTATTATAGCATTGAGTTGTTCTTGTTGATAAGATTCAAAATTTATTTGTTGGGATTCTTTGTAAGCTTCAAATGCTTTTCTAGTATCTAAAAAAGAATCTGCACTTAAAAGACTTAATCCAAATAAATAAAGTAGAAAATATTTAAACATGACACTTTAGTTTTTAGAAAAGATTTTTAGGATCAGCATCACTAAAGTGTCCCCATTTTAATTTAGCACCACCGAGTATATGAAAGTGTAAATGACCAACTTCTTGACCACCATTTTCACCAATATTTGTGATAACTCTATAACCAGATTTATCAATATGCATTTTTTGTGTAATCTCTTGAATAAAAGTAGTCATACCTGCCATTAACTCAGGTGTAAGGTCATTAAAACTATCTACATGAACTTTTGGAATAGCCAAAATATGAACAGGTGCCTTAGGGTTAATATCATGAAAAGCTAAATAACTTTCATTCTCATGTATCACATTTGAGGGTATTTCTTTTTCTATAATTTTGCAAAATAAACACATAAAATTTCCTTGTAATTCTTAAGTATACTTTACAATTGTAGCATATAAAATTAATATGAAGCTCTTTGTAATGAAAAGTTAAATATAATCTCTACTAAAATTTTACAAATTATGGTGACTTTATTGAAAGAATGGTACGAAAAAATAAAAGAAGCACAAAGTGTTGACTCTTTAGAAGAGATACGCATATCTGTGTTTGGAAAAAAGGGTGTTTTAGCAGCAGAGTTTGCTAAAATGCGAATTTACACCACAGATGAAGAAAAAGCAAAAATAGCAAAAGAACTTAATGAGCATAAAAGTGCTTTAATGAATGAATTTACAGTAAGAAAAATTACTCTGCAAACCTTAGAGCTTCAAGAAGCGATGAAGGCTGAGGCTATAGATGTTTCTTTGTATAGTACAAGTTCAGAAGCTGGTGCACTTCACCCTGTAATGGAAACAATGGACAGAATTGTTGAGTATTTTTCATCTATGAACTTTGCGGTCAAAACTGGAAATATGGTTGAAGATGATTTTAATAATTTTGAAGCTTTGAATCTTCCTAAATACCATCCTGCACGTGATATGCAAGACACATTTTATTTTAAAGATGAGTTATTGCTTCGTACACATACTTCCCCGGTTCAAATTAGAACAATGATGAACACGCAACCTCCTATCCGTATGATAGCTCCTGGTGCTGTTTTTAGAAGAGATTACGATTTGACACATACGCCAATGTTTCACCAAGTTGAAGGTCTCTTAGTAGATGAGGCAGGAAAAGTTTCTTTTGCAAATTTGAAGTATATTTTAGAAGATTTCTTAAAGTATATGTTTGGAGATATTCAAGTTAGATTTCGTCCATCTTTTTTCCCTTTTACAGAACCATCTGCAGAAGTTGATATATCATGTGTTTTTTGTAAAGGAGAAGGCTGTAGGGTTTGTTCCAAGACAGGCTGGCTAGAAGTCTTAGGATGTGGAATTGTTGATCCTAACGTATTTGAAGCGGTAAAATATAAAGATGTGAGCGGATATGCTTTTGGTCTAGGCGTAGAGCGATTTGCGATGCTTATACATCAAATTGGTGATTTAAGATCACTATTTGAGGGAGATATTAAATTGTTGGAGCAGTTTCAATGATAGTTACAAAAAGTTGGTTAAATGAATGGATAGATCTTAGCAATATTACTACAGAAGATTTGTGTAAAACCTTTAATGCTATTGGTTTAGAAGTAGATTCTGTAACAAGCTGTGATGTTCCAAAAAAAATAATTTTTGGTCGTGTTCTAGAATGTAAAAAACATCCTGATGCTGATAAATTAAATATATGTCAAGTAGATATTGGTTCGAGTGTACGTCAGATTGTTTGCGGTGCATCAAATGTCAGAGAAGGTTTAGATGTTGTTGTTGCAACTATTGGGGCTGTTATGCCTAGTGGACTTGTAATAAAACCAGTAAAACTTCGTGGTGTTGATTCTGAGGGTATGATATGTTCAGCATCAGAGATAGGTTTACCGGATTTTTGCTCAGGAATTATGGAACTAGACTCTAGTATTGGTTCTTTCGAATTAGGTGAAGAACTACGTTCAAATTTTATTTTTTCTGATGATATTATTGAGATTGAACTGACTGCAAATAGAGGCGATTGTCTTAGTATTAATGGTGTTGCTAGAGATTTAAGTGCAGCGTATGATAGACCACTAAGAAAACATAAACGTGATGAAGACGATGATAACCGCAAAGGTATTGGACGTCTTCTTCATGTAAATCATGAAAAAGATTTAGATGTGAATCTTAACTATCGTGTTTTAGAATTAAAAGATTTAAAGCTCCCTTTTATTATAAAACTACGTCTTGCTCAAATTGGTGAAGATAGAGAGACGGACATCGATGGACTTTTGTTGTATACAACTCATATGAGCGGAGTAATTTTAAGAGCATACAATTACGCTTTCTTTTGTGAAGAAAATGATGTTATTGCAAAAGTAAACCTTAAAGAAGATGAGAATGGTTTTGCTTGTATAGCTTCAAAGAACATAGCTTCTATTGTCGGTGTAAAGCAAGAAGATATCTCAAGAGTAACATATGATGAGGGGACTATTCTTTTAGAGGCAAGCTATATTCCGCCAGATATCATTTCTAAAAAAATGGCTTTAACGAAGTTAGAAGCAGGAGCATATTATTATAGAACTTCTCGTGGAAGTGAACCAGATCTTTGCTCAGGTATTGCTGATGGATTAGAGCTTATTCAAGCATATTCTTCGTCATCTGTATTTACTGGAAGTATTGGTGTTGGAAGTGGATATGATAACACACTTATTAGTTTAACAAAACAAGATGTAGATGAAACAATTGGTGCAGATATAAGTAAAGTTACTATTGGAAAGATTCTTAAAAACTTAGGTTTTGATATGTCTAGATCTTCTGCAGATAGCTTTGTTGTAGGTGTTCCAAAATATCGCCATGATATTACAAATAAACAAGACATAATCGAAGAGATTGTTCGTATGGTAGGAATTGATAATATTCCTTCAAAAGCTTTTGTTTTTACTGAAGAAAATAAACTTCAAGATGATTATGATGCATATAAAAAGAAAAGTATTTTTAGGCATCGTGCAGCTTCTTGTGGATTTTTTGAGTCTATTCATTTTGTTTTTGATGAGAAAAAAGTACTTGAGAAGTTTGGATTTCAAACAATAAGAGAAGAACTGGAGTTACTAAATCCTATAGTTCAAACACTTGACACATTACGTACGACACTTATGACAGGTTTACTCAAAGCAGCTTCATTGAATGTAAAGTCTGGTTATAAACAAGTTAAACTTTTTGAAATTGGTTCTATATTTAATACTGATAGAGAAGAATCACTAAAAATGGCGATGCTTTTTTCTGGAGATAAAGAAAAAGAATCATTACAAAATACTGGAAAGCCTCAAAAAGTAGACTTTGCAATATTTTCTCAAAAGGTATCAGATATTATAGGTGCTTTTGACTTAAGAGAAACGACTACTGAACATTCACTATCTCACATTTATCAAGCTGCTGAAATAATTGTCAATGGTGAAGTTATTGGTGAATTATTTAGAGTACATCCAGAAGTAGAAAAAGAGTATGATTTGGATGCTACATATATTTGTGAAATAGATTTTGACAAAATTCCTTATGCATTTAAAACAGCAAAAAAATCTTCTAAATATCAAGCATCTAGTAGAGATTTAAGTGTTATTATTCCCCAAGATATGAAATTTGAAACTATAAAAGCAGTTATAGACAAAAATGCGAGTAAAGAGTTAATCAGCTTTTATCCCGTAGATAAATACAGTGATGAAAACTTGGGAGACAAGGTAAGTTTATCTCTACGTTTTATACTGCAATCAGATGAGAAAACATTAGAAGAAGACGATATAACATCATCTATGGATGCAATTCTTAATGCTCTAGATAAAGAATTAGGAATAGGGCTAAGATAAAATGAGTAGTGTAAATGTAAGTGCATGTGAGAAGTTTTCTATAAATATTTCAAGTATCGCAGCAGATAAATCAATCTCTCATAGATCTGTAATGTTTTCAATGTTGGCAGCAGGTACAAGTGAGATTACAAATTTTTTACGTGCAGAAGATACCTTAAATTCACTAGAAATTGTAAAAAATTTAGGGGCAAATGTAGTAGATGATGGCGAAACTATTAAAATCAGTTCAAATGGGATACAAGAACCGTTTGAGATTCTTGACTGTGGAAATTCTGGAACGGGAATGAGACTTTTTTGTGGTCTATTAAGTTCTGCAAATGGACATTTTGTATTAACAGGAGATAAATATCTTCGTTCGCGCCCTATGAAAAGAGTTACACAGCCTTTACGTGATATTGGGGCGATTATAGATGGACGTGAAGATTCCAATTTAGCACCATTAAGTATAAGAGGCGCTTCGCTTAAAGCATTTAACTACACTTCAAAAATTGCTTCTGCACAAGTAAAATCATGTATGATTTTAGCAGCACTAAGAGCAGATGGTGCATGTACGTATATAGAACCTGAACTTTCACGTGATCATACAGAACGAATGTTAAAAGGTATGGGTGCAGACATTAGAGTAGATGGACTAGAAACTACTATTTTACCAATGAAAGAATTATTAAAACCACTCAAGATACGTGTGCCTTCTGATCCCTCAAGTGCATTTTTCTTTGCAGTTGCGTGTGCTATTACTCCAAATGCAAGTGTTGTTTTAGAAGGTATTACACTTAATGAAACACGAATAGAAGCATTTAAAGCATTAGAGCGAATGGGTGCAGATATTTCTTATGAGCTGACATCTAATAAATACGAACCTATTGGTGATATCACGGTGAAGCAAGCTCCTTTAAAAGCTATTACAGTTGAAAACAATATTTCATGGTTAATAGATGAACTTCCAGCATT
>JGI10211J34971_10003338_pt1 | contig 12883 bp, 9 predicted proteins | sample Etolagsediment_FD_34971 | JGI IMG/M metagenome (IMG submission 34971) | reverse complement strand
GGTGATGCCGGCACGGATAATTTCGGCAATATAGGCGCCGCTGTTTAGCATCAGCGCCAGAATGCCGGTTTGAATTTCAGGGATGCGCAGGCCCAGAGTGGGCAGGCCGAAATAGAAAAAATAGATTTGCACCAGCAGTGGGGTGGATCGAATCGATTCGATATAGGTGATTGAGATGCCGCGCAACGCCCGCGAACCGGACAACCGGCAAGCGCACGCCACAATCCCCATAATCAGCGCCAGGATAATGGAAACGCCGGAAATTAAAAATGTGTTACGCAGCCCCTCCATGAAAAAGGGCATATATTCCCAGATAATGCGAAAATTAAATCCTTCGAGCATCTCTCGATCGCCTTCCATGGGCAGGCGGGCGCCGAACGGCGCCCGCTGGATCGATGCGGATCAGGCCATGAATGCGCATGCCCGCGATCAAGCCGAATTAATGGTCTTTTTTCCAGTCGGTCGATTCCATCCAGTATTTGACGTTGGCGTCATAGGTACCGTCGGCGCGGATGGTTTTGAAAAACAGATTGACCCACTGCCACAGATTGACCGATTCTTGACGCACGCCGAATGCCAATGGGTCTTTGCCCTGGCCCAGGCGCTTGTAAAGCAGCCGCACCGAATTGGGCGGAAAATCCGGCAACACGGTCATGACCGCCAGGTCATCGTTAACGCCCGCGTCCACATGCCCGGCCAACAGGGCATTGACGATCATGCGGCCGCCGCCCTTGTATGATTTGATTTTGGCATTGGGCAGATATTTTTTGGCAATGGTTTCGCCGGTAGAGCCCAGCAGCACGCCAACGGTGACGTCAGGTTTGTTGACATCGGCAATTTTGTTATATGAGCTGCCGGTTTTGGTAAACACGCAAGGCTGCACATAATACCATGGATCGCAAAAAGTGATTTTCAGGGCCCGTTTGAGGGTTGGCGTCATGTCGGCGGCCAGAATATCGGCCTTGCCGGACAGCAGGGCCGGAATCAGACCATCCCAGTCAAAATCGAGCACTTTCAGTTTGACGCCCATGCGTTTGGCCATTTCCCGCGCAAATTCAACCATGGAGCCGGTGGGTTCGCCGTTTTTATCGACAAACGCATACGGCGCGGCGCCGGATTGCACAGCCACCCGCAGTTCACCGCGTTTGACGATGTCGGTCAGGGTTCCGGCCATGGCCGATGGGGTCATGCACAAAACCAGCGCCAGCGTCAACAATACCGGCAATACAATTTTTTTCATCATTTGCATCTCCTTTTTCGTTATGGTTTCATTTTAGGCGGTTCAACCGCCGGACCAAACTTGAATGGTCACGCAGCGTATGCCCGTCATTCAATTTTTTCAAGAATTTCATCTGCCTGGATGTTGCATTCAGCCAGCCGCCGCATAAATGGCGCCACCGGCATGCGCAGCGCCGGCGAGCAAACGCCGACAGCGCTGATTTCACCGGCGGCCAGCATGGTGGCGGCAATGGCGGCCGGATAGCCGACAGCCTGGCTCATGGCCATCAGGCCGGTATTCAGATCGCGCGCCAGCAGCATCCGGCTGGTCAGTCGATGGCGCTGGCCGTTGATGGCGCCTTCGAATACATTGACCATGACCACCAGGTCTTTTTCATTGTCGGCATACTGAATTTGCGGGCCGATCAGTTTGTCCAGCATTTGATACGGCGACACCGCGCCATCGAGCCCGGCGACCGGTTGGGCGCTCAAAAAGCCCAACTGCTTCAGCGGGCGCCAAAACGCGCTCCATCCGGGCCAGCGCAGGGAATAGCGCCCGGTTTCGCGAATGGTTGGCGTGACGCCCAGCAGATCGGTAAAAAAAGCGGCATCGCCGTTGGGGATGGCTTCCAGTTTGCCCAGCCCGGGAAACTCAATGGCGTGAATGGAGGCTGGGGCGTGTTGGTCTGCCGCGGCAATGTTGACCCGCCTGCCTTGCCGGATGATGACGCTGTCTCGCATAGTGGCGCTGAGCACGCCCTCCCAGGTCCACGACACCTTGTAATTCAGCGGATTGTCGCAAGCGGCTGCTTCGGGTATCCCGCCGCAATAGGAATGGATGGCGTGCAATTGATCGAACCGCTGTTTGGCATGCGCATAGATTACCAGATCGATTCCGGGATCCAGACCGCATTCAGCCATGATGCAGACATCGGCCTGTTTGGCCGGCGTATCCAGATTGGCGATTGAATAGGCATAGTTGGTGTTGACCAAACTGGTGCGGGTATCGATGGCCAATTGACAAATGGGGGCCATGAATTGGCGCGGCAACAAATCAATGGCGGCATCGGCTTGTTCGAATAGCGCGCGCAGCCGGCCGGAATCGGTCACATCTATCTGCTGGGGGTCAATTCGATCCGGAGGGATGAAACGTGATATGGCCTTTAGCGCGCCAAGATCGGCATCAGCGCAAATGATGCGCGTTACGGATGGATTGCCGGCCAGATAATGCAGCGCGGCGCGACCCTGGATGCCACACCCGCCCAATACGAGAATGTTCAACGCGTTTGCCTCCCGTTGCTGAAGAAGCGATTACCGGGTAATGGGTAATATAAAGGTTAAGGAAGGTTAATTGGATAAAATCCAATACAAATACTGAATAAACCAATAAATGACAGCGATCTTAACCGATGTCAAGAGCCGGCTGCATGATCGCCCATGAATTTGATGAAGTTGCGGTAAACAACCGCAACGATGTTTGTGGCGATCAGACATTTTGATCACGCCATACTGTATTAACTTAAATAAATTAAATAACTATAATAGCTATATTTAATTAGCCTTTTATACACAAATTAATATAGAAATTATATTTATTTTATTTTTTACTTGACATATTCTGTGCTGTTTGCTTGTATCCCTGGCAAAGATCGCTGTTTAATTCGCCGTCGCCGCTGGTCCTACCCTGCCCTGCGCTTCAATTGGTTGCTCATTCTGGTTGTGGCGTAAATTCACACACACGCGAAGCCGGTCGTCAACATACCGCCAAATCGGTTGGGGAAATGTCATTCCCGTTTCCACACAGGCGCATGGCAATGGCAATTTGTTTTTATTACCGAATGTTTCATGCTTTTTCAGACATGCATGTCATCGACAATTCACTCAAGATAACCGTTATCCGTAACCCAATGCAGGGAGGATTTGAGCCATGGAAGACACACTGACCGTTTTTACCGCCAGCAAGTATTGCAATGTTTCGTCGAAAACCATCATCAACTGGATCGAGGCCGGCCATATCAAGGCATATAAAACCGTGGGCGGCCATCGGCGCATCAAGCGCGCCGACATGCAAACGTTTATGAAGCGCCAGGGCATCCCGATTCCGGAAAGCATAGATGGCGATGAACGCAAGCGCATTCTGGTGGTTGACGATGATCCGATCATTGTCGAAACCATCGTTCAGGCATTGGAGGAAGATGAATTCGACTATGAGGTCATTTCCGCCGCGGACGGATTCGAGGCCGGTTTGCAGGTCAATCACTTTCATCCCCATTTGATGATATTGGACATCATGATGCCCGATATCAAGGGCAATGAGGTCTGCCGTAAAATAAAATCCAACGAGGAAACCAAGGATACCAAAATCATTGTGTTGAGCGCATACCTGGACGAAGCCAAATTCAAAGAGATGCGGCAGCACGGGGCCGACGTCTGTTTTTCCAAGCCGCTGCCCCTGACGCGGCTCAAAGAGGAGGTCGCCCGGCTGCTGGAATTGAAGTAGGCAATTGATTTGACTTTCGGCCAAGTAAAGGAGGCATGAGCCATGAAACTGAAAGAAGCGCTGGAAAAAAAGAAATTCATCGTTACCTCGGAGGTTCAGGCCCCCATGGGCGATGATGATCCGGAAAAACTGGTGGATGATTTAAAACGAATTCGGGGCCGCATGGACGGCGTATCCATTGCCGAGGTNGAGCTTGAAGGGNTNGTGGGCGATAANATCAAAACCTGTGAGTTGCTCAACCAAAACAGATTCNACGCTATTTATCAAACCACCACGCGTGACAAAAACCGCATCCAACTGCAAAAAGACNTGTCTTTGGCCCATGAATCCGGGGTGGAAAATCTATTGGTTTTTACCGAAGACTACCGNATCTCCGGCGACAGCCTGCAGGAAACCATGTTTTTCCATGTCGATTCCGGCAAGCTGGCCTCGGTGCTGGATCATTTGCGCCAGGGGCGCGCGGTTGACGGCAAGGACCTGCCGACTGCCATCGATTTTATAATGGGCTCAGGCGTGGAATCGCTGTGGGGCAAAAATGTTCCAAAACAGGGCATGCGGGAGATGGAGGCCATGCAGCGGATGGGAACCGGCTATTTTTTAACGACGCCCATCTTTGACCTGGATCAGTTCCAAAAATTTTTACGCCAGGTCAAAACGTTTGACGTGCCGTGATTGCCGAGGTGCTGTTGCTGCGCAATGCCGCCATGGCCAGATTTATCAACCGCCATTTCAAGGCCGGCATGATTCCGGATTGGGTCGTTCAAAAGCTGGATAACGCGCCCAACAAGCAAAAAGCAAGTATCGAGCTGTTTGCCGATACCATTCGGGGGCTAAAGGATTTGTGCGATGGGGCGCATATTATTACCCTTGGCGGAATTGATAAAATAAAGCCCTATCTGGATGCGGCCCAATTGCGATAAATCTGATTTTTGCCCACTTTAAAACCACCGTCGCGGGGGCGCCACCCCCGTTTTTCATCCTCTATCCTGGAATGCGGCATCACTCCAATCATGCATTCATTCTGTCAGACCGGTTTTCAACCCCGTTCATGCGGGCAATCCGTTCTCGGTAAATGTGGACGACCAAACCCCGGTCCACCTTGCCGTAAGCATCAACCATGAGGAGGTCTCATATCATGGCAGTTCCTATTGAATTGGATGAGATGGCATGCGATTTTAAACAGGATGTACTCGAACGCGTGCCGGATGGTTTTTTTGATTTGTGTTTGACCTGCGGCGCCTGCACCGGTGGCTGCCCGGCATCGGGTCTGATGAACATGGATCCGCGCAAAATGCTGCGCATGTTGCTGGTCGGCATGGATGAAGCGGTCAAGCAATCCAAATGGGCCTGGGTATGCACCATGTGCGCGCGCTGCGTCAGCGCCTGTCCCATGAAAATCAACATTCCCAAACTGATTTACAACATGCGCGGCAGCTGGCCGCGCGACAAACGGCCCAAAGGCATCCGTGGCTCTTGCGACCAGCACATTCGCAGCGGCAATGCCATGGGCGTGCCTACAGAAGATTTCATCTGGGTGGTAGAAGATGTAGCCGAAGAGATTCGCGACACCCAACCCCTGTTCAAAGACCTTCAGGTGTCGGTCGATCGAAAAGGCGCATTCATGGCCATAAACCAGAATTCGCGCGAACCGGTCACCGAACCGGATGAACTGGGGCCCATGTGGAAAATATTGCATACGGTCGGCGCGGACTGGACCTACCCGTCGGTAATGTGGGCCGGCGAGAACTATTGCCTGTTTCTGGCCGATGACGAAGGCTGGCGCTACATCATGGAAGAATTCGTCGATCACATCGACAACAATCTGGGATGTAAACTGGTGGTCAATACCGAATGAGGGCATTCCTACTTTGCAATCCTGGAAGGATTGCGCAAGTTCAACATCCCTCACAAATTTGAATTCACCAGCATCATTCAATTGTACGGGCAATGGATTCGCGAGGGCAACCTCAACGTCAATGCCGATTGGAACCGGGACCTGAAAATCAAATTCACGCTTCAGGACCCATGCAACATTGTGCGCAAAACCCTGCGCCAGGAAATGGCTGACGAGCTGCGCTTTGTGGTCAAGACCATTGTGGGCGAGGAAAATTTGATCGACATGACGCCCTGCGGCGCCAACAACTACTGCTGCGGCGGCGGTGGCGGCGCCCTGCAGGGCGGCTTTACCGATGAGCGGCGCGCCTACGGCAAAGTCAAGTTCGATCAAATCATGGATACCGGCGCCGCCTATGTCATTGCGCCCTGCCACAATTGCCACACCCAGATCGATGACATGAAGGAACATTATGGCGGCCACTACCACACCGTCCATATCTGGACCATCATGTGCCTGGCCATGGGGGTTCTCAGCGAAAACGAACGCTCCTACCTGGGGCCCGATCTGGCCAGTTACGGCCTATAAAAGGAGGGCAACGCATGTCATCAACACAGACAACCGGTTCGGTTCTGGTGGTCGGCGGCGGCATTGCCGGCATTCAGGCATCCCTGGATCTGGCTGATTCCGGTTTCCGGGTATACCTGGCTGAAAAAAATGCGGCCATCGGCGGCGCCATGGCTCAGCTTGACAAAACATTTCCGACCAATGATTGCGCCATGTGCATCATCTCGCCCAAACTGGTCGAGGCCGGCCGCCATCTCAATATCGATTTGTTGACCCTGACCGAGGTCGATTCAATCAGCGGTACGGCGGGTCATTTCACGGCAACCCTGAAACAGCGGCCGCGCTACGTCGACTTATCCAAATGCACCGCCTGCGGCGAATGCAGCAACGTTTGCCCGATTGAAATCGCCAATGATTTTGACCAAGGCCTGCGCAGCCAAAAAGCGGCCTATAAACGTTATCCGCAGGCCATGCCCAGCGGCTATGCCATTGAAAAAAAAGGTACCGCCCCTTGCAAGGCCATCTGTCCGGCCAACCCCAGTTTTCAGGGCTGCATCGCGCTGATGGCGCAGGGCAAATATCAGGAAGCGTTTGAACTGTTTCGCGGCGAGCATCCGTTTCCCGGCATCTGCGGCCGGGTGTGCCATCATCCATGCGAAAGCGCCTGCGCCCGCGGTCAGGTGGATCAACCGGTCTCGATTATGGCGTTGCACCGATTTTTGGCGGACTGGGCGAGGGAGCATCAAATCCGTTTTGTACCGATGAAAAAGCCGGCCAGGTCAGAGCAGGTGGCCGTGATCGGCAGCGGGCCGGCAGGCCTGGCTTGCGCCTATTTTTTGGCCATCGAGGGATATGCAGTGACGGTATTTGAAAAGCACGATGTGCTTGGCGGCATGCTGGCCTTGGGTATTCCGGCCTATCGACTGCCGCGCGACGTGATCGATGAAGAGATCGAAGTGCTGCGTGAGCTGGGGGTATCGTTTCAAACGGGCGTAAATTTGGGAACCGATGCCACGATCGGTCAATTGCGCCGGCAGGGCTTCAAGGCCTTTTTCATGGCCATTGGGTCGCAGGAATGCAAGCAGCTGGGCCTGGACAATGAAGATATCGATGGCGTCTGGCCCGGCATGGATTTTTTGCTGCGCGTCAATCTTGGCAAAACCGTTGAGCTGGGCGACCGCGTGGCGGTTATCGGCGGCGGTAATGTGGCCATGGATTCGGTGCGCAGCGCCCTGCGCGGCGGAGCGAGTCAGCCATTTATCATCTACCGCCGCAGTGAAGCTGAAATGCCGGCCAGCCCGGAAGAGATTCAGGAATGCCGCGAAGAGGGCATTGAAATCATGACCTTGACCCATCCAGTGCGCATCATTTCCGAAAACGGCCGGGTGGCGGCGCTGGAATGTGTCCGCATGCAATTGGGCGAACCGGATGAAAGCGGCCGACGGCGGCCGGAACCGATTGCCGGATCGACATTTCAGATTGCCGTGGATGCGGTCATCCCGGCCATTGGCCAGGAATCGGACTGGTCCTGTTTGACCGATGAGTGCGCCTGCACGCTCAGCGACTGGGGCGCCATGCAGGTCGATCCGGTGACCCTGCAAAGTGATGATCCCGATATTTTTGCCGGAGGAGATGCGGTTACCGGCCCTAAAACCGTGGTTGAGGCAATTGCCGCCGGTAAAACCGCGGCTGAATCGATTCGTCGGTTTTTGTGTGGTCAAGACCTGAAGGCCGGAAGGATTGAAAAATTGACGCCGGTTACGGATGTGGACACATCCCATGCCGTGGCCATGCCCAGGCAACGCATGCCGCTGGCCGATCCGGCTGAGCGAAGGGGCTCGTTGCGGGAGGTGCAGTTGGGGTTGGATGAAAGTCAGGTCCAAAGCGAACTTCAGCGCTGTCTGGCTTGCGGGGTATGCAGCGAGTGCTATCAGTGCGTGCAGGCCTGTTTGGCGAATGCGGTGGTTCATGATATGGCCGAACAGGTGCATCAAATACAGGTGGGCGCGGTAATCCTGGCGCCTGGTTTTACCGCGTTCGATCCTGCCCGCTATGAAACCTATGGCTATGCCTCACATCCGAACGTGGTGACCAGCCTGGAATTTGAGCGCATTTTGTCTGCCTCGGGGCCGTATGCAGGGCGCCTGCAGCGTCCCTCGGATGGTCAGCCACCCAAAAAAATCGCCTGGCTGCAGTGCGTCGGCTCGCGTGATCTGAATGCCTGCGATCACAGCTATTGCTCATCGGTGTGCTGCATGTATGCCGGCAAGCAGGCCGTCATTGCCCAGGAGCATAGCCGGCAGGCGCTGGATACCGCCATCTTTTTCATGGATCTGCGCACCTTTGGCAAAGATTTCGACAAATACAGCGAACGCGCCAAAACCGAGCATGGGGTGCGTTTTATCCGGTCACGGATGCATTCGGTGCTGCCTGCCGATGGGGACCGTCTGAAATTGGTCTATGCCACGGAATCGGGCAACAGCGTGGCCGAGCGTTTCGATCTGGTGGTGCTTTCGGTGGGCATGGCGCCCAACCCGGATGCCGTGGATCTGGCCGGGCGTCTGGGCATCGATTTGAATGAACACGGCTATGCCGCCACCCAAAATCTTGAACCCATGGCCGCCAGCCGCAAAGGCATCTTCGTTTGCGGCGCCTTTCAAGAGCCCAAGGATATCCCCGCATCCGTTATGGAGGCATCGGCCGCGGCCGCGGCGGCCGGCAGTTTATTGGCCGAAAAACGCTGGAAATTAACGCGAACCCCGGAGCTGCCGCCCGAGATTGACATGACCGGACAGCCGCTGCGCATCGGCGTGTTTGTGTGCAACTGCGGCATCAACATCGGCGGCATTGCCGATGTGCCCGCGGTGCGCGATTATGCGGCTGGTTTGCCGCATGTGGCGCATGTGGAAGACAACCTGTTTACCTGCAGCCAGGATGCCCAGGATCACATGAAAACCATTATCCGGGAAAAACAGCTCAACCGGGTGGTGGTGGCCTCTTGTTCGCCACGCACCCATGAACCGCTTTTCCAGGAAACCATACGCGAAGCCGGGTTGAATAAATATCTGTTCGAAATGGCCAACATCCGCGATCAAAATACCTGGGTGCATATGCACGATCCTGAAAAAGCCACGGCCAAAGCCAAAGACCTGGTTCGCATGGCGGTGGCCAAAGCGGTGTACATTGAACCGCTGCATCAGGTCAGCCTTGCCATCACCAAGGCCGCGTTGGTTGTCGGCGGCGGCATTGCCGGCATGGAAGCCGCCGTCAGCGTGGCTGATCAGGGTTGTGAGGTCATTTTGGTGGAAAAAACCGATATGCTGGGCGGCGTGGCCAATTTCCTGCAATCGACCTGGCAAGGCCAGGCTGTGGGGCCGTATCTGGAACAGATGCGCCAAAAAATAGCAACCCACCCGCGTATTCGGCTGTTCACCCGGACCGAGGTGGCCAAAACCAGCGGCAGCATTGGAAATTTTACCACCACGCTGGCCTCGACCCATGGCGCGCGCAACCAAACGGTGGTCACCCATGGCGCCACCATCCTGGCCACCGGCGGCAGTGAATACCAAACGGATGCCTATTTGCGCGGCAGCCACCCCGATGTGTTGACGCACCTGGAGCTGGATGCCGCCCTGGCTGATGGGGATGCGCGGATTGATCGCGCCAAAAGCATTGCCTTTATCCAATGCGTGGCATCCCGCAATGACCAGCGCCCCTATTGTTCAAAAATTTGCTGTACCCACAGCATCAAGAGCGCCCTGGCGTTGAAAAAACGAAATCCGGCCACGCGGATCTATATTTTATATCGTGATATTCGTACCTATGGGTTTCGCGAAACACTGTATCAGCAGTCCCGCGAAAACGGGGTATTGTTCATTCGATACGAGCCGCAAGCGCCGCCGACGGTTTGCGCCGATGATCAAAACCGGCTAATGCTGGATGTGACGGACCCCATTTTAGGCATGCCGGTTCGGATTCGACCCGATCTGCTGGTGCTGGCCACGGGCGTAGCGGCCAATGCCAATGCCAAGTTGTTTGAATTGTTCAAGGTACCGGTCAATGCGGATGGCTTTCTGGTCGAATCGCATGCCAAACTCAAACCGGTGGAATTTGCCTCTGAGGGTATCTATCTGGCCGGCCTGGCGCATTACCCCAAACCGATCGAGGAAAGCATTGCCCAGGCGCATGCCGCCGCGGCCCGCGCCATGACTCTGCTTTCACGCGATGCGATCATGGTTGGCGGCATCGTGGCCACGGTCAATTCCGGCAAATGCGCGGCATGCCTGACGTGCGCCAGAGCCTGTCCCTATCATATTCCCCAGGTGGCCGTGCATGGCTATGCCGAGATCGATCCGGCCCAGTGTCATGGCTGCGGCATCTGTGCTGCGGAATGCCCAGGCAAGGCCATATCATTGCAGCATTTTACCGATGATCAACTGCTGGCTAAAATTGAAGCCTTGGTTCCGGCTGCTTGACCATGCCGACACAAAGCGAGGAATCCATGAAGATGACGCATACCCATGAATTGACCGGCGTTCTGGATGCCATGTCCGATGGCATTTACATCATCAATCAAAATTATGTGGTTGAATTCATGAACAAAGCCATGATTCGTGACTTTGGCGAAGGCATTGGCAAAAAATGCCATGAAGTGGTCAACCACTCTCCTGCGCGCTGCTCCTGGTGTCGCGGCAAGGATGTTTTTGAAAACGGCGAAACCATCCATGAAGAGGTTTACGCGCCAACGGTGGACAAAACCTATGATCTATTGGAAATCCCCATACACAACCAGGACGGCGGCATTTCCAAGCTGAGCATATACCGGGATATCTCCCATCGCAAGGATCAGGAATATCGCCTGAAAGCCTCGCGCGAGAATTTTCGCAGCCTGTTCGAGCATGTGGCGGTCGGGGTGTATATCAGCAGTAAGGCGGGAAAATTTCTAGACGCCAACCCGGCCCTGCTGGAGATGCTGGGCTATGAAAAAAAATCCGAATTTTTGAAACTGGACCTCAAAAACGATATCTATTGGCAGCCCGAAGAACGGGCCAAATTTCAGCGCCTGATTGAAAGCAGCGGCCAGGTTGTCGACTATGCGGTCAAATTCAAGACAAAAGACGGCCGCCCGATCGATGTGATGCTGACCGCCAATGTGCGCCGCGACCCCGGCGGCCGGGTTCTGGGATATGAAGGCATTTGCGTGGACCAGTCCCACCGGTTGAAAATGGAAAGAAAACTCACCCAGGCGCATGATTTTTTCAATAACATTATCCAGAGTTCACCCAATGCAATTATCGGCACCGACATGCGCGGGCAGATCATCATCTGGAATCAGGGCGCGGAAGAAACCCTGGGCTATAGCGCTTCTGAAATTATCGGCGCCCTGAATGTGCGCGATTTATATCCGCCGGGCATGGCTCAAAAGGTTATGAAAATGATGCGCGGCGATGAATATGGCGGCACAGGCAAGCTGCGTTCCTACCCCATGACGTTTCAGGCCAGGGATGGCCGGTCAATCGAAGGCAATCTGTCGGCCAACATCATTTACGATGAAAATGGCGATGAAATCGCATCGGTAGGTATTTTCGTGGACCTGGAAGAGCGCCTGGCCATTGAACGCAAGCTTCATAAAACCGAGCAGCAGTTGCTTCAATCGGAAAAACTGGCCGCCATGGGCCGGCTGACCTCGCAGATCGCCCATGAGTTGAACAATCCGCTATACGGCATCATGAACACCCTGGAACTGATGAAAACCGAAATTCCGCCTCAGAACAAACGCCGCAAGCTGCTGGAGATGTCGCTTTCGGAAACCGTTCGGGTAACGGATATGCTTAGAAAGATGCTCTCCTTTTCCAAGCCGGATCAGGAAGAGCGCGGGCCGGTGGATATCAACACCATTTTGGATGAGATTTTACTGCTGTACGAAAAACAGCTTTGGGAACATTCCATCAAGGTTACCGCCCGGTTGGATGATACCATCGGGAAAGTGTTTGCATCCAAAAACCAGCTTCGCCAGGTATTTTTGAACATGATCGCCAATGCCCGCGACGCCATGGCCGAAGGCGGACGGTTGACCGTGGCGACCGAAGGCGATGCTTATTATGTGCATATTACCATTGCCGATACCGGCCACGGCATCAGGGAAGATCATTTGAGCCTGGTATTTGAAACATTTTTTACCACCAAGACCGACAGCGTCAAAGGCGTCGGGCTGGGTCTTTCGGTATGTTACGGATTTGTCAAGGATCATGGCGGCGAGATCAAGGTTGGCAGCCAATGGGGTGAAGGCTCCACATTTACCATATCCTTGCCGGTGTATCGTGAACCGGCGGATTGAAAAGGAACGCGGGTTCAGTTCAATAGGTAAATTTGCTAAATGATGGCTGAATCCGGATTGGATCGAGAAAGCCAACCTCAAGGGACTATTGAAAAACGCACAATAACACTAAAATCACCATTTTTCGCCATTGAGCAGGTCAACGGCCTGCGTTTTGTTTTCTTCAAACAGGTAGCTTTCCCTTGAAATGCAACCGCACAAAGCCCCCATCACTTCCAAGGCAACCCTGAGGGAATCAGCTTGCCTTTGGTTAATGACTTGTTCTAGTTCGGTAAAAATCGGCGGAGATGCCATTGCATCTTCTGATTGCCGAACAAATTCCGATAGCGCGGCTTCTTTTTTGTTGATAACCTGTACCCATCTCGTATGTTTCAGGGAATCAACGGCAATTCGATTAAAATCATAATACGGTCCCATGATGACTGGA
>JGI10211J34971_10003337_pt1 | contig 12887 bp, 7 predicted proteins | sample Etolagsediment_FD_34971 | JGI IMG/M metagenome (IMG submission 34971) | reverse complement strand
GGCGGGGGTGGAGGGAGTCCCGGCCGTGGACGTCCGGGCCACTGTGACGGGATTCCCGGCCGTGGACGTCCGGGCCACTGTGACGGGATTCCCGGCCGTGGACGTCCGGGCCACTATAGGAAGGACGCGGCCACGACACTGCTGGGGAACAGGGGCGCCAACGGCGGCGAGGAGGGTGGGCATGATGTCGATGTGGCCTACCTGCTCCTTGATGACTTGGCCGGGTTTGATGTTGCCGGGCCAATTGAAAACGCAGGGGACGTGGATGAGTTCCTCGTAAAGGGTGTGCCCGTGGATCATGTCACCGTGGTCCCAGAACTCATCGCCATGGTCGGATATGACTACTGTGAGAGCGTTGTCCATCACTCCCAGCTCTGTCAGCTTCTCCAACAACCGGCTCACATGGTCGTCGGTGTACCTGATTTCCCCGTCGTAGAGGGCGAGGATATGCTCCTTGTCGCGAGACGAAAACGGGTCGTGCCTGCGCTGGTACATCCGAGTTCCGTCGACGTGACCCGTGTAGTCGGGGTCGAACATGCGATCGTACGGTGGCGGAGGGACGTAATCGGCGTGAGCATCGAAGTAGAGCACGAACAGGAAAAGAGGCTTCTTGCGGTCGCGCTTCTTCTCAACCCAAGGAAAGACAGTACGGTTGACGATTGGGTTGGTGACGGAATTGTGGGCAGCACAGCGTTCGTCAAAGTCGTCGAACAGATTGAGCTCGAAGGACAGCAGAACGGTGAAGTCATCGTAGAAGTCGAATCCTCCCCCGAACCCAAACTTGGAGTGCGTCATGGGGTTGGACGTGAACCCAACGGTCTGGTATCCGGCTTTGCGGAGTTCGCCCGCGAGCGTGGTGACCCCATCGACTAGGGCCCGCTTGCTGCTCACTGCGCCGTGCAGAGAGGGCTCGATGGAGGTGAACATGGTCATGACGCTGGGCATGGTCCAGCCCGACGCGGCAGTCATCTGTTCGAACCGTGCGCCTTTGGCGGCCAGTCGGTCGATGGTGGGTGTAGTGTCGCGTTCGTAGCCGTAGCAGCCCACGTGATCGGCGCGAAGGGTGTCGATCATGATGAAGATGATGTTGGGTTGTGCGGCCTCCGCAGCCGCGAGAGAGGGTAACCAGAGCAAGAAGAGAAGGAGGGGTAACGGAATTGGGGGCAACTGAATGGACGGCAACGGAATTGGGGAGCAGGGCATGCAGTAAGGATGATGATGCGAGAAGCTCTCTCTCGGGTCTGAATCGCTCTGCGCAAAGTGGTTCTGCGAAATCAGATCGTCTCGCCGGGCGACCTCCATTCGCCACCTGCCACCTGCCACTTGCCACGTGCCACTCGACATTCCTACCTCCGTTCCGTCTGTTTCAGGAGTTCGGCAGCCTTCGGGGCGTAGGGACTGTCCGAGTAGTTGCGGACGACTGCGGCGAAGGCTTTGTTTGCTTCGGCTGTCTCCTGCTGTGTCATGTGCAGCCAGCCGACGAGGAATTGGGTTTGGGCGGCTTCCTCTGCATTAGGGGCGCGCTCGATCAACGCCTTGAGCGACGTCAGAGCTTGGTCACCTTGCCCCGTCCTGATCTGGCAGAGCCCGAGTGTCAGCGTCGCTTTTGCCCACAGGTAGCCATCTGTGTTCTCGTTAAGGAATGTGGCCAAACGTCTGCACGCCTGCTGCGCTTCGCCGTTCTTGTAGAGATGGACACCGACGCTGTATTCGGCCGTGGGTCGACGCGGGTCGTCCAGCGGGAAGCAGTCCAGGAAGTCAGTCGCCACGCCTTTGTCGGGTACCTGGGGGTTGGCGGCGTGTGCCATTGCCATCAGGTCCAGCATTTTCATACAGCTCTGCGGGCCTCGCACGTATTTGCGCGTGAGATCACGGCAACGTTCCACGGCTTCGTCCGGTCTGCTTCCCCGTATGAGACTCTCGATCTCTGCCGTTCCCTGCTGAACGAGTGCCAGGTCCAGTGCCTCCTGGCGCTTTTCCGTTTCGCGGAGAACGGAGTCGAGAGCAGAATCGACGTCGAGGACGGGAGCGGAATCGGCAGTGGGCGAGAGGAAAGACAGGGGCGTGATGCCGGCTCCAGGCGTGGGCGTGCGGGGCTGGATGGTTGGCAGATCCGTCCCGGCCGCGGACCACGTTACGGGACATGGGCGACCGTCCTGGGCCACGATGGGAGCCATGTCGGTCGGGCCGGTGACAGGGCGATGCGATGCCGCGGGAGCGAGTGCCACGAGAGTGGCTTTTTCAGTCCGGGGTGCCGGGGGTACGATGGGAGCAAGGTCGGCTCCATGCGTGGGCGTGCGGAGTTCGATGGATGGCAGATATGTCCCGGCCGTGGACGTCCGGGCCACTATGAACGGCAGTGCGGTGGGGCTGGTGACAGGCCGACGCGATGCCTCGTGAGCGAGTGCCGCCAGAGCGGTTCTTTCTGTCCGGGCTGCCTGGGGTACGATGGGAGCCAGACCGGTCGGGCGGATTGCTCCGGTTGCTACAGCGACGCGAGGGATCGCGGGGGAGGCGGGAGCGTCTGTGCCCCACAGTATAGGCACGGCCGTGCCCAGGGGAGAGCCAACGGTCGCGACGATCGGCGTAATGGCAGCCTGTGGGGGGGCGTGGTTGCCGGACGGCATGGCGATGGGGGGCAATGCCTGAAGCGGACCCGCGCCTGGTGAGAGAAGAGCTGGCACGCGAGGGGCGTTGCGGTTCAACACCACGGGGGCAGGCGTTGATGGTGAGGGCGGTTCTGCAAGGACGGCGATGGCTTTGAGCCTGGGAGTGGCGGCACGCAGGGGAATGGGGGACACGCCTTCGACGGGCCGGCGGCTTGTGTTGCCGATAGCTGACAGAGACGTCACCGTAGGCGGCCGGGCCGGAACTGATGTGCGACAGGCCTGAAGCAGTGGGCCGGCAATGGCCAACGCCACGGGTGCCATCTGGTCGCCGCAGATGCTGCGGATGGTGTCCTCGGCGTCTACCAAGTGTCCGTCTCGGGCCTTGATTGCGGAGAGCGCCGTGGACATGGCGTGCTCAGCTACACCGCGATCCGTTTCCTCTACTGCCAGTTGCAGCAAACAGGGGACAAGCCAGTCGGGGCGGCGTTGTTTGCCGGCGATGCGTTCGCCAAGAATGGTGAGGGCCTCACGCCGTGCGTGCGCGCCGAAAGCGGGGTCCAGGATGCGGTCGCGAAGGTCCTCCATGCTCAACCTGGCGAAGTTACGCAAAGGCGGGCGGGGACGTCTCTCCTTCGTCTCTTGGGAGAACGCAGACCTGTTTATGACGGCATCCCCGCAACCCAGGGCTTTGAGAAGTGGGTCTCCCGGATGCAGACGGAGCTGGGACGGTTGGTCTCCGAACTTGGGGCAGCGGACCGTTAGGTCCAGCCACTCGATATCGGCCGGTAGCGCGCTGGTACGCCAGGCACCGTCCTGGTCTGTGAGGGTGATTGCTTCCGTGGGAAAGCTGATCCCCGGACGGATTGCCGTCCTGACACGGACAGACACGACGGCGTTCACAACAGGATTCCCATCCTCCGCAAACACCTTCCCGCCGAGCGGCGTTCCCGTCGGGAGGCGTATCGTGACAGTGCCGTAGCGCACTGCGTCGGCGGGTATTTCGCAAACCACGGCTCCATCGGCAGTCGCCCGTAATGTGTGCTGTCCCCATTCGTTCGGCACAGGTTGGATGAGGGCACCACCGTTCGCATCTGTCTTGGCCCACCGTGCCCAGTTCGCGCGAGCCACATCCACACCGACTGTCGCCCCCTCGATGGGGTGTCCGGACTCCCTGAGTACCCGGACCGGAATCGCAGGTGGCGGATTCTGCGCGGCCACCGCTGTTGACGACGAAACCTCGCGTGCGAAAGACAGTGAGGTCAGAAGCAGGCACGCCTCGGCCGGTGCTTCGGCAGGACGCTCGAAGCATAAGACCAGCCCCGTCACCATGCTACCCGGAACCAGATCCGTCAGGTCTTTGCTGATCTTGTGTGGCTCGCCATCGGGGGCGATCTCGGTCGCCTCGACGACGGGGACTTCTCTGCGACCCCGTCCGGTCCCCACCAACAGGATCAGGAGCGGCTCGCGGCTTGTGTTGGCAGTGCCGAACGCTCGGTAGCCGAGCTCCAACACAGGGAACCTGTCGATGCGGATCGGCAGGTCCAAGTCGTGCTGCCAACGACCCCGGGCTCCCTGCTCGATGACGACGAAGCACGGGGGCGACCCCTCTGTACGCATAACCGCCGCCAGATCCGTGAATCGCAGGCTGGCGTTCCGGGGTCGGGTCGTGCGCCAGTTGATCGCGCTGTCGAGGACGACGCCTCTGGCAGGTGGCAGGAGACACCCCTCTTCGTTGGCCTCCTGGGCGAGGAGGAGAACGGGGGAGAGCAGGATCAGGGCATGTGAAGACAGCCGCCTGAGCCGACTGTAGGGAGACGGCCAGCCACGGGCTGGAATGCCCGCAGGGCACCCCAACGCGGAACTGCGTACAGAAGGCAGCCGCCTGGACCGACCGCAGGGAGACGGCCAGCCACGGGCTGGAATGCCCGCAGGGCACCCCAACGCCGAACTACGTACGGTTTGCCCGCGCGGCAGCACGATTCCTATGATTCTCTCCGCTCTCACTGTTCTGGCCCTCCGTCGCGCATCGTGGGGTGGACGTCCATCCTCCACCACGTCTGTTCGCGGCTGTGGACATCCGCGCCACTGCCGGCTTTTTGTGCCTGTGGACACGCGGCACCACTGGCCTGCTACTTCGGCAGGTACGCCAGCACCGGGTTCGTGAGATCGTCATTGGTGCCCGGTTTGCGGTCCAGACCATTCGGACCGAAGCGCTGGAAATCTGCGAATTGCTGCCCGATGGCCGGGTTTCCACTGATCTGGGTCAGGACACGCACGGTCGCGTCCACAATCGTCTGGATCGGCTCGGCCTGCATGGGGCAGTCGGCGAAGGCGCTGTGAAGCTCGGCGATGGCACGTTCGGGCTTCTCCCAATAGCGGTAGAGCATGGCCTTCGCCAAGCTCCCTCGCCACCCGGGCTCGGTCTTTGACAGCGCTTCCTGGAATGCGGCGTCGCGTTCGGGATGGGGCGCACGCTGGATGTCCGCCAGCGGCGGCGGGAGGTCGTCGTTTGTGCCTGCGATGCCGTCCGCGCCAGCGGCTCCCGTTCCAGCGTATTCCAGGACTGCATTGGCCCGGCCCATGTTGCCGTCGGCCTTCTTGAGTGTGGCGGCAAGCGTGGACACAGCTTCCGTCAGCGCATCGGCCGAACAGACGTCGAAAAGCAGCTTGCTCTCCATGATGGCTTCGTCGTAGAGCTTGCGATCAAGGAGAATCGTGACAATCGTTGTCTGCATCAGCTCAGCGTATTCCGGTGAGTCAACTGTCGAAGGGAGGATCTCGCGCAGGCGTTTGACGGTCGCGACGGCCAGTTCGCCATTGGCTTCTTTCTTGAGCAAAGGCAGGCACTCTCTCCGGAATCTGTTGAGGATGGCCGGCGAGCTTATCTCCTGGGCCAGGGCTGCAAGCCCGGCGCTGACCGCCCCCTCGTCTCTGCCGGCCCGACGACAGGCCACGGACAGCGCACACCGCGTCTGCATAATGTCGTTCGCGGCTGCCTCAGGAAACTCGGCGAGAGCCTTCTCGAGGACGGCAGCCGCGTCTGCATGCTTGCCTTGGGCCGCGAGCGATTCGGCGATGAACTGCTCTGCCACCAACTTGCCCGTGTCGCACCTCAACCCCTTCTGGATTGCGTCCTTCGCTGTTTTGATGGCTTCGTCGTACTTCCTCTCCGTAACCAGGATTCTGGCGGGGAAGACGTGCAGGCGGTCTACATCCGCCGGGATGCCTTGCGACAGATCAAACGCCATGCCCCGCTGAATGGCTCTGCGTGCGTTGTCGGGATCTCGCAGGACATTCGCATACGTGTGGGCCAGGAGCCAGCAGCCGGTGATCCTGTAACGCTGCGGGACTGTCTCGTCCGCAATGAGCTCTTCATACACCTTGACTGCCTGGGCGGCCGTGGCAGGTCGGGCGAGCTTCTGTCCTTGAGCAAGTCTTTGGTGCGGATTCCCCAGCGCCTGCACGCACACTGCGACCCCTGTCATCACGAACGTCCATTGCCTGATGTGCCAGTTCACGTCTTCTCCTCCTCTGCTTTGCTCTCTTCTCTACAGCTCTCCCCTGCACAAACAGGGGCCACACAGGAAGACCACGCGCCATCGATGGTGCTGTCGCCTCGGTGATGCCGGGCTACGAGGTCGGCCGTATGTCGTTACAGTCGTCCCCGTCATCCCGGACGAGAGCCTGCAGCAGGACCTGCTCTTCCTGCCTGTGGACCTACCTCCAAGGCGTAGGCCTCCACCACCGATGCACGCGATCAACTACCCGAATCAGGAACTGCGTCCGTCCGCTAAGGTCGGACAACCCTCTGCGCTAACAGAAATATGTCTTGCCCGCGCAGCCAATTGAGGGAATTATACGGGCAGTTTGCCAATCATGCAAGCCATTTCTACGGAAAAAGGAGGCGAATGCGGTGTCGTGGAATAGGCTTGGGTGAGGATAGTGGTGGCGCGAGGCGATTGTGTACCTATCCCAAAGCTCCCGCTTCCGTCTCCCAGCCGTGCTTGACAGGCAGGTACGGTACACTGCCGGGATGTCTCTGGCCCCATGCCAGTGCGCCGCAGGATGACCTCTTCCGGACACGAGGGGAAGCGCGCCCCTCCCTACAGCGCAATCGCCTCGCCGCCCGCACTGCCGGTTCCGGAGAGAACCGTGCGACGCCGGGCTCCCCTGCTCGTTGTGGTTTTCCCGTGCTACGTTGTCGGTCGAGGGGAAAAACATGAAGGTCACGCATGGGTAAACACGCGATAGAGGCCGTATCGGACTTCGTGGTCGCGGCCGGGCATCTCCGTCCAAAGACGGTTATCATCCCCGGCGGGGATCGAGAGGAAGACATCCGACTCGTGGAATCCGCCCGGGACCACGGCATCATCGACCGCTGTATCCTGGTCGGCGACGAAGCGGGAGTACGCCACGCTGCCCGGGAGACGGGTGTCGCGTTGCGCTCCGAGGACATTGTCGCAACGACCAGTCAGGAGGAGACTGCGGCTCAGACCGTGGCCCTGATCCAGCGAGGGGGAGTCGACGTGATCCTGAAAGGGAACATCTCTACGCCCATCCTGAACCGGGCCATGATGCGTATCCTGGCGCGGCCTACGGTGAGCCTTGTGACCGTTTTCGATACCGCCACCGTGGCTGGGGGTCGGCCCATGTTGCTCACGGACCCGGGCGTGACCACGATCTGCAGCTACGGTCGTATGGTCGGGCTGATCCGCAACGCCATCGACGTGGCGCACGCTATCCTCGACTTGGAGAGGCCGCGCGTCGCGTTGCTGGCAGCCAACGAGAAACTCATCCCTTCGTTGCCGTCCACATACATGGCGGCCGCGTTGACGCGTCGACGTTGGGACGACGCCGTCGTCTATGGACCGTTGTCGTTCGATCTGGCTGTCGATCCCGAGTCCGTCGCTCTCAAGGGAATGCCCGACTCTTCGGCGGCCCGGGACGTGGCTGGTCAGGCCGATATCCTGGTGTGTCCGTGTCTGGATGCCGCGAACATTCTGTACAAGATGATCATGGAGAACGTGAAGTATGGTGTCGGCACGTTCGCGGGGATTACGGTCGGGGTGAATGTGCCGTACGCGATTCTGTCACGGGCAGACGATGTGGAGACCAAGCTCCAGTCGATTGCCCTGTGCAGTATAGCCGCGGAACGCATGGACATGAGTTCTGCCGACGTTGGCCTGTCTCCCGTCGGTCCGGAGGATGGTATGGACGATCTGTCCGCTTCGCTCCGGGCTCAAGTGGAACGGGGTGCATCGAAGATGGGCGTTCCCGCCAGCCAAGCCGTTCTGGTCGTTGCCGACGTTGGCGAGACGGTGACCGTATCCGCCGTTGCGAAGGGCAAGCTCGTCGACGTTGTGACGTTCGCGCTGGGCGGGCAGTGGGCAGAGGGGGGGGGCGCCGCCGACCGGGCCTACGAGGTGGCGAAGGCGATTGGGGCGATGTGCGTCGCTGCCGGCGTCGGTGTTGACGCGGTTGTGCTTACCGGGCCGTTTGCCAGGTCGCGTCCCGTCGCGGATACAGTGAAACAACGGGTGGCGCATATGGCCCCCATTCTGGCCGTGGATGCGTCGCGTGTGCCGTGAGATTGCGGGACACTGCAAGAACGAATGGAGGAGAAGCAGGAATGGCAGAGAAACCAAGCCAGCGGCATTGGGTATTCCGGGTGCATGTGGCGGATCGTGCCGGGGCGCTCACCAGTATCGCCTCGGCGTTTTCGAACCGCGGAATCTCTATCGAGACGGTGGTGGGGCACGGCGCGTCGTATGGCGGCGAGTTTGACGGTGCGGTTGTCGCGACCTTCTGGTGTACCGAAGAGAAGAAAGACGAGATCGTTCGTGTCGTCAAGCGCCTCTCCAAGGTCGTGTCGATCGAGGAACACCCTTACGACTCGGACTCGTTGCGGAAGAGCGCTGTTGTGCAGGTCGCACGTCGGCTGAAACCTAAGGACGTCGCCGGGCGCGAGGCCTTCCTTACGTGTGAGTTGATGGCCGAGGAGCGCGGTATCCACACCTATTTCATGGCCGGATCGCCGAGTGAACTCGACCCCATCCTTGCGCGATTCGCCAAGCGCGGGATCATGCGGGAAATTGTCTACTCGGTCATCGGGTTGTAGTGCGAGCGTCTACCGCAGCACGTCTCCAGGCAGGGGCTTGCCATCGGCAGTGAGCTTCTGTATGCTCATCATGGCGCGGTCGGCGCCCGGGTTCGAATACTGCCAGACGACCTTCTTGTCGCGGTTGATTTCGAACAGGGCCACGCCCTGTTTCTCCTTGTTGTACGCCCGGTAGACGCCCACGGCGATGTTGCCGTTGGGCTGGGGATGGATGCCGCACATCATGCCGGTTACCAAGTCGCCCAGGTCACTCTTGGCAAACTGCCAGACCTGTTTGCCTTCAGGATCGAACTCCGAGATGAAGTCGATGTGTCCCACGAGCGTGTTGCCGTTTGGCAGACGAACTGCGGAGTACGCAACGCCTTTCACGGTCACCTCGAAGACACTCCTGCCGTCAGGCGCGTATTCACGGACGAGCCCTTTGCCGGAATGGCAGACCAGGTAGTTGCCGTTCTTCAGCTTCCGCACCATGCGCAAGTTGTGGTGGTTCCCCTCGGTGTACGGTTCCACTTTCATCTCGAAGACGACCTCGCCGTCTTTAGCCAACTCGAGAATGCGACCGGTCGAGTTCTCGCCGACCACGGTGTTACCGTTGTCCAGGCGCTGGCACGTGAACGTTCCGCCGCCTTTGGTCACTGTCGGCTTGTAGCTGAACACGACCTCATTGGTCTTCGGGTCGATCTCGGTAGTGTTGCCGTCCGCGTGCAGGATGTTGCCGTTGTCGAGCATCCAGACGTCGCTGCAGTTGCCTCCTTTGTGCTCCCACAGGATCTTGCCTGCGCTGTCCATGATCAGGACGCGTCGGGCGCCGGTGGCCAGGATCTGTCCCGCCAACTCGCCTCGAATGAGGGGCGGGGAATCCTGAGCGATGGCTGCGGTCGTGAAACTCAGCAGTGGCAGCAGTGCGGATCCCGCAAGTCGGGTGCGTGTTCTCATTGTTCTTCTCCGTTTGAGGCCGTGGCGTTGCAGGCGGTCAGGCAGGGCGGGGGAGCCCGAAGAGCTTGCGGATGTAGGCGGCGTTTTGCTTGAAGTAGGCGGTTTTGTCCTTGCCGAAGGAGCGTTCCATCACGAGCCAACCCGCGTAGCCAATTTCGTTGATCGCTTCCGCGATGGGCTCACACTGTACGCCGGACTCCCCGAACACGCCTTCGGTGTTCTTGAAGTGGAACTCGCAGATCCGTCCCTTCAGCATCCGGATTTCGGCGGGTACATCGTAGCCGTTGCTGGTCGAGTTGGCGATGTCGTAGTAGACCTGCACGGCCGGGCTTCCGACACGCTCGATGATCGTCATGTTGTCCCTGCCGGAGAGAGTGTTCTCGAGGCCGAGTGCCACGCCCTTTTCCCGTGCATACGGAGCCGCCTCCTTCAGGATAGCCACGAGTTTGTCGACGTCGTCCTTCTTCAGGTCGTTCCCCTTGCGCAGATTGCCCTTGCCGAAGAACGCGATGAGCGTGGCTTTGGCGCCCAAGGCCACAGCGGCGTCGATCGTCTGTGTCAGCCACGCAGGGCCACGCGGGTCGGAAACGAGTGGGCAGCGGTTCGTCACGTTCAGCCCCGCGGACGCGACCTGCAAGCCGGTCTCCTTCATGACTCTGGCATACATGTCCTGCTCTTCCTTGGTCGCATAGGAGAGCACCTCGGCCGGGCCTTTGGGGGAGACTTGCAAGCCGTCCAAGCCGATCTCCTTGGCCATGGCAAAGGCCTTCTCCCCCTTCGCGCCCAAAGTCCAGTCACAGATTCCGACCCGGAGTCCGGGCACGTCGGTGGTTGCGGAGACCGCACGGGGTATGGACAGGGCGGCAGTGCCTGCGCCCGTGGCTGCGAGAAAACGGCGTCGGGTCATGTTCATGGTGAAGGTTCCTTCAGTCATGGGGGTGGGGCTCCCCGGCCACGTTGTCGTTGCTACTGGCCGAAACCGAACAGCTCTGTTCGGGCCTGGGTCACGTTGTCGTTGTCGATGATGTAGCAGCGCAGGTCGAAGATACGCATCGCGACCGTGCGCAGTTTCTGCCGTTCAGTGCCCGAGGCGACAAGGTCGAGTGAGTTGATGTCCACTTCTCCGCGCACGGCGTAGATCACGTGCACATAGTCACGCTTGAGCCATCTGAGCAACTGCTGGTCCAAGTCCTGAACCTGCTCCACCACGGCGACGAGGCCCTGGCCGCGTTGGTTCTCGTTGACCTCGTCCAAGTCCAGGGCGGCAGGCAATCCGTCGGCGAACAGCGCCACGCACCTGGGCGCCTCGACGCGTGTGTCACGGTCGAATTCTTCGGGCGTGTACCCGTCGGAGTAGAAGTGGAACGGCCCCATCAACGCGGCCCCCCGGCTACCCCGGTCGATGTACTCGGCGATCAGAGCATTCGACGCAGCATTGTCTTGCCAGTCTTCCCGTCGGAAGACCAGCACGTAGCACTGCCTGTACCGTGTGGCCAGATCCTGCCCGATCCCGTAATACAGCCCTTTCTCCCCCCAGTAGCTGTCCTCGACCGGTTGTTCGATGGCCACGCGTTCCGGGTCGGGCCAGTTGCGGTGCGCCACCCAGACGATCACGACCACGAGCAGCATGCCGCAACAGACCATGGTGGTCACGGCCCAGGGCGCCTGTCTGTCCGTCCATTGCCAAAGCGCGTACACGATGGCTGCGATGAGAGCAATGATGAGCAGCGAGATTACGCCAGCCCAGATAATCAGTGCGATCAGACCCGCGGCAGCAGCCGCGCTGCCGACGGGCAGCGGCCAACCACGGACATTTCGTCGGTAGCCTCGGACGGCCCAGCCGATCACACCAACTGCGACCACCAAGATAAGTAGTGCCGCCAGGTTACTCATAGGTCTTCCCTGTTGTTGCAAGCGTGCCTATTCCGACTATACAGCACCGGGCGACCGGGTCAAAGCCCGTCGCTTGATCTGACCGGCGCTCCTCCGGGCTTCGCCTTGGTCCAGGTGGTGCCCCGTGTCCCCATGCGGTATCTTGCGAAATACGCACAGCGTCAGAGATCGGATGTCGAGCTCGCTTTTCCCCAGTTGAGCAAGGAGATGGACCGGTGAGAGAGACGACAGGCAACGCAACTCGCATCGTGCTTTCGCTGACACTTTGGTCTGTCATTGCATCGGGGGCTGTGGAGGAGTACACGCATCCGGTCGCTGTTATCCCGTACGCATGGGAGGGACCGACCATTGATGGCGTCGTCGACGCCGCCGAGTGGCAGGGGGCCATGAGCCACCGGGCCATGCAGACCGTGCGCAAGCAGGTCAGCACGCGCCAAGCGCGCTTTTGGATGATGTGGGACGAAGAACACCTGTATGTGGCCATGCACTGTCCTCTGCGCAAAGGGGAGAGAGTCATCAACGCGTTGCGGGATCGTGCCCGTGAGACGAACGTGGTTTTTGACGACAGTTACGAGATCTGGATCTCGGTCGGGGCAACCGACCCCTTGACGGGGCAACTCAACTGCACCACTCAGTTCCTGGCCAACTTCTCCGGCGCGCGGTACGACGTGTTGCATCAGCCGGCTGTGGGCAACTCCCGGACCAGCAGTTACGCGACCGGGTGGCAGCCGGTGAACCGGATCACCGCGGACAACGAGTGGGAGTTCGAGGTGGCCATCGATCGTGCCAGCCTGGGGACGACCGACGGCCCGTTCCACGACGGCCAGCATTTTCGCTGTCTGATTGCGCGCAACTTCAAGCGGCCGTGGGAGCAGAATTCGTTCGAGGGCACGTCGTCGTTTTCCGTGGTCGAGACACACTCGGAGTTCGTGATGTCGAAGACCATGCCAGCGCTGCACCTTCTGAGCGTGGGCGACAGCGTGTCCGGCAAGTTCGGCGTCCATCTGGCGGCTCAAGGGCAGGCCGACACCGAGATCCAGTGGCGCTATACGTCGGACGCCACGACCAGGGAAGGCAAGGCGACGGTCAGGAGAGGGGCATACCAGGATGTGGTGAACCTGCCGGCGCTGGACGAACAGGGAAGCGGACAGGTACGGATCGCCGTGACGGCGGAAGACGGAACGACGCTGCTCGACTGGGCGGCTTCGCGTGAGTTCGCGTATCAGCGTAAGCGTGATGGAGAGACCGAGGACGGCAAGCCGAAGTTTGTGCAGCACAATCCCGCCACCGACGTATTCGAAGACACCGGTGATCGGCTGGACCTGCGGCTG
>JGI10211J34971_10003336_pt1 | contig 12889 bp, 15 predicted proteins | sample Etolagsediment_FD_34971 | JGI IMG/M metagenome (IMG submission 34971) | reverse complement strand
AGAATAATCCTTTGAATCGCTAAAGATTATGTACAGGGAAGTCCCTATCCCAAGCGGTCTTGATTGGCTCCCACCAATTTTTGAAGGCTTACCCCTATTGTAATGACAACATCGTGCGTTCTCGATTTGGAGGTTCAATGACGAACAACAACAAATCAACCCTGCTGATTTGGCTATTTGGAATGGCAGGCGTTCTGGCAGTCAATATTTGGGTGGTACCCGATATGATCAGTGATCAGCCATTGCCCTTTCCAATAGAAGTGGCCGTATTGCTCGCAATATTCCAAAGTGCCCTGCTGTTGGCGTTGGCTTCGTGGGGTGGCTCCCGGGTGGCAGGGCAGGTAGGTCTTCAAGCACCCATGGTCCAGGCTCTGGTAGACGGTAGGTCCCTTCTTGAGGCCTTGCGTCCCCAACTGAGACCCGGTCTCACAGGTGGACTCATCGGGGCGCTCATTCTCATTTCAGCCCAAGCATTTGTGCCTGGACAGCTGGATCAATCAACTTCCCTTCAGCCATTCCCGCTCCTGGTCAAATTAACCTATGGGGGCGTGACGGAAGAAATATTGTTGCGCTGGGGTGTGATGTCATTTTTTGCCTGGATCATGTGGCGGTTCCTGCAAAAGAAATCCGGTGTCCCTGCTGAAGCGCTTATCATTGTGGCAATCTTGCTTAGCGCTTTACTTTTCGCTCTGGGACATCTACCTGCAGCCAGTCTGATCGCCGGGGAACCCCTGACTGCAGCAAGCATTCTTTATGTGATCATTTTCAACTCACTATTTGGATTGGTCGCGGGTTATCTCTTCTGGCGCTATGGGCTGGAATCAGCCATGCTTGCTCACATAGGCGCCCACCTCTTTTCCCACTTCCTTGTCTAGCTAAAACGCTGAAAGGCACTCAGGAACGGAAAGTCCTGCTTTGGTATGCCATGACATGGTGTATCTTTTCGGCAAGATCAGTAGACCAACGAGAGGTACCTGCCTGAAGCAAATGGTTGATACAAATGATAGGTATTGTAGAGCTGACAACACCCTGGATGAATCCTCACCTGAATCATATCCAGGGAGGCAAATCTGGGCAGGATGCAATAAAATATTTTAAATGGCAGTCGGGTTATCATCATTTTACGGATGATGAGACATGGAATCCATACTGGATGATGAGCAAGCTTGGGAGTAAATCATGACAAATGACGTTGGACATTTATTCGCCTATGTTTTAGATGGAACAGGTGGAGGAAAACGGCTGGATAAAAAGGGGCTCCAATCCTGGTCTGCCGATCTAGGTGTCATGTGGATCCATCTGGATTATAGCGGTGCAGACGCCATTGCCTGGCTCAATAAAAAAAGTCGCTTCGACCCCATCATTCTGGAGGCACTCATTGCCGAAGAGACTCGCCCAAGAACCTTCTCTCATAAAAAGGGACTGCTGGCGATCTTTCGAGGCGTCAATCTCAATCCCGGTCATGACCCCGAGGATATGGTCTCCCTGCGCATGTGGATTGAAAAAGACCGCATCATCACACTGAGACGTCGCCGAATTATGGCAGTAGATGATTTGCGCATCGCCCTGGAGAATGGGGATGGACCCAAAGATCCAGGAGGCTTTCTGGAAATGATAACGGACCGACTGGTCGAACGAATGAGTAAAGTGATCGGCGATGTGGAAGACGCTGCCGATGCTTTGGAAGATGAAGTCTTGACTGCCCAAACTTATCAGCTGCGTCCAAAAATTTCCAGCATTCGAAGAACCGCCATCGGGTTACGGCGCTACCTGGCACCCCAGCGAGATGCCATGAATCGGCTTTACAATGAAAATCTGAGTTGGATCAGCGAGATGAATAAAATGCGATTACGGGAGATTGCCGATCGCACAACGCGATTTATTGAAGACCTGGATAATATCCGGGAGCGCGCCACGGTGACTCAGGAAGAGCTCAACAATCATCTCAGCGAAAAAATGAACCGAACGATGTATATGCTATCCATCGTTACCGGTATTTTCCTTCCTCTGGGTTTGCTTACAGGACTCCTGGGGATCAATGTGGGTGGCATGCCCGGGGTTGACAGCTCCTACGCCTTCACCATCGTTTGCATCCTCCTCGTTGTGCTGGCAATGGGTCAGATCTGGTTTTTTAAACGACAAAAATTAATGTAGCAAAATGGCGCTTGTGAACCGCATGGATAAGACCCAATTATGAAATGTCCATATTGTGCAGAAGAGATCCAAGATCAGGCGCTGGTGTGTCGTTACTGCTTCGCGATGAAGGAAAATGGTGTCTGGAATCCACCCCATAAAAGTCAGAAAACCCAATCTGATCATCCGTGGAGTCTCCGCTTTACCATGGGGACAGCAGCCACCTTTTTTGTGATCTCTGCCTTGGCCGAGCTTGCCAATATTAAATCCGTGGTCCATTTATTTGGAGCCAACCAATCCGGCTTTATCGCAGCACTGTATCATGTCATTTTCGCAGCGGTCTATACCGGACTTGGAGTAGGGCTTTGGTCCAAAAAACCCTGGGGTTATCAAATGCTCTGGGCTGGATCCATTTTTTATTCAATCGAGCGGGTGCTGTACCTCATCACAGAGAATGAGAGTACCTCAAAATACTCAGAATATGGTGCCATATTTGGAAATGAAGGCAGCGGAATCATCAGTGGGGTGATTCAGTTGACTACGGTAGAGAGTCTTCTGGCCTGGTGGGGATTCGTACTTTATAGCTATTTACACCGTGATTATTTTGGAGTATCCAAAGAAAAATAAAATTAGAGGAGCTTCGGCGAGTGGAACAGGCATATCCATACCAATGCAAGTCCACAAACCATGAGATTCATGCAGGTTGTAGAGGCTCAACAGCTGGATATTGAATCGTGGGCCGCCTTGAGAAACTGTCTCTGGCCAGGTGAGATCCAAATGCATCTGGATGAGGCTAGGCAACTGCTTTCCCAAAAAGACGAGATCGCTTTTCTGCTCAGAGACAAGGAGGGCGCCTTGCATGGTTTCGTTGAAGGCAAATATTACCATTCTGGGAACAAGCCATATGGTCATATTGAGGGCTGGTATGTTTTACCTGGTGAGCGGAGGAAAGGGTACGGACGACTACTTCTGGAAAGGCTGGAATCCTGGTTTCTGCATCACGCCATCACGCATTACCATTCGGACACTCTCGAAACGGATTATCCCCTTAGCAAAAAAGCACATGAAGCCAATGGATACAAGGTCCTATACAAAATTACGGTGTTTGGCAAGGCATCGTCCCCTGATCAATGAGAAGCTTGTGCTGCTTGAGCAGGGGACATTTGAAAAACGATGGCGATGCGTTTGAAAACATAGGAGCAAAGCATGCCCAAAGTCATTAAAAGTCCGTCTATCATTGAATCTGCAGGGAATAAACCCAAGCGGATAGAAGAATTTGCCGGTCTGGTTAACAGCGGCCATTCACAGATCAGTATTGCCAGGATGAGCTCTCCATCAGGCTGGGTAGAACCCGGTCAGTGCCCCGATTTCACCGAATATACCTTTGTCCTTTCCGGGATGCTCCAGGTGGAATCCAAGGATGGCATTCTGAAGGTCGGGCCAAATGAATTGGTGATAACTGAACCAGGGGAATGGATACGATACAGTACACCGGGACCGGAAGGCGCAACCTATCTGGCCATCTGCCAGCCTGCATTTTCACCTGATGCCGTCCATCGAGACGAGAATTGATCCGCAGGCGCTAATATTTTTTTATGCATATGAGATCAAATAGAGGGAGAGGCGTTTATGAGATATAAAATAGGTCAGATCGCATTGGTCCTTGGCGTGATTTTGATCATTATGGGTTTTAGCACCTCCAATGTGGCTGAGTGGGTGCTTGGGCTGATATTATTGGGGTTAGGCATATTTGATTATGCAAAACGCCCGACAATAAAGACATTGGACGAAGAAAAGAGAATCGAAGAACTCCTTAGAATTGCTGAGGAAGAAGGAAAAAACGACAAATGAACCCATCAGACAAAAAAGCACTCATCGCTTTCCCCGTTATCATCCTCATCGCCCTGGGTTTCGCCCTGGCAGGCAGCCAGCATGGCGTCCAGTTTTATGAAAAACCATTGCTCATGTTGATCATGGGGCTGGCATTTATCATTCAATGGATTGTGTTTATCCCTTCCTTTATCCTTCAAACTGAAAAGTATTTTGATCTGGTAGGGAGCCTGACCTATATCAGCTTAACTCTGACCACCCTTTTTCTCCGCCCGGAAATGGATCCCCGCTCCTTATTGCTGGCAACCCTGGTCTGCGTCTGGGCACTCCGCCTGGGTTCCTTTCTCTTTGCCCGGATCAGGAAAGAAGGCAAAGACGGCAGATTTGACGAGTTAAAACCGTCCTTTTTTCGCTTTTTGAATGTCTGGAACATCCAAGGCCTTTGGGTCAGTCTCACCGCTTTTTCAGCCCTGGTCGCCATGACATCTCCGGCATCAAGCCAGTTGGATGGATACGCCCTGGTGGGGGCTGCCATTTGGTTGTTGGGCTTTGTTATTGAAGTGATCGCTGACAATCAGAAAAAGCGCTTTAAGGAAAATCCCGAGAACAAAAATGCCTTCATCAATGTGGGCTTATGGAAACACTCACGCCATCCCAATTATTTTGGTGAAATTCTGCTATGGCTTGGCATACTGATCATTGCATTGCCCACGCTTGTCGGTTGGCAATGGCTTGCAGTGTTTTCACCCGTTTTTGTGACCCTGTTGTTGACCAAAGTCAGCGGAATCCCCCTGGTGGAGAAGCGGGCAGATGATAAATGGGGCGGGCAGGCAGACTATGAAGCATATAAGCAAAACACACCGGTTCTCATTCCCAAACTTCGTTCCTGAGGACCAGGCCACGTGATGAAATCCAATCGCACATCTCAGGCCCTGGAGGCCTTTCAGACTGGATCAAGCTGTGCCCAGGCAGTGCTTTCGACCTATTTGCCGCTCCTGGGAATTGAGCAGGGGCTGGCCCATAAACTGGGCGCCGGTCTTGGAGGTGGTTTGGGCGGCACACAAATGGTCTGTGGCGCCCTGAATGCCGGGGCCGTGGTCGTATCAGCTATCCTGGGAAATGCTGAGTCAACCCGGGTGGACCTAAAAGCCGCAGCCTCCGCCCGGACCCGGGAAATGGTGCAAGATTTTGAGAAAAAATATGGTTCATCTCAGTGTCTCCAGATTATTGGGGAAGATACCAGTACAGAAGCGGGTCGACAGCGCGCGCAAGCGGCCAATGTCTACAGAAAAACTTGTGATCAATGCGTTGCCCATGTGAGTGAGCAACTTGACACGCTTTTGCAGGAAAAACATTTAGCGGGGGAATAATGAAGATTCTGTTTCTGACAGCTTCGGCGTATGGAAATACGGCCACGATTGCCGGTGCCATGGCTGAAGCACTGGCCAACAATGCCGAGGTGAAGAGCGTGACGGTCGATAGTTTTACCATGGGGGATCTGGAAGGCATTCACTTATTCATCGTTTCGTCGCCCACCCAAAAGTTCAATCCCTTGCCCGAATTGACTCAATTGCTCAAAGAACTGCCCTCACAAGCGCTGGACGGTATACACGTCGCTGCCTTTGATACGCGCTTTACAGAGCAGAATATCGAGAAGGTGAGGATCCTGGCGCTTTTTGTTAAAATCTTTGGCTATGCCGCAGCAAGTCTGGGAAAGATATTGGTTAAAAAGGGTGGGACATTGCTGGTGGCCCCCTTGGGATTCTATGTGACTGATGTAAAGGGCCCCCTTCTGGATGGTGAACTCCAACGAGCCAGAAACTGGGCGCGAGACTTATATCAGCTTAGCGCTTCTCAAACGGCTGCCCCCTAAAAATCAAAATCAGATAATAATTATCCCCTTTAAAAGAAATTGCGGACCTCTGTTCCAGTGGATAACATAGCCGCGATGATAAGAATTGGTAATATAGAGCTAAAGAACAAGGCTGTCCTGGCCCCCATGGCCGGTGTCACGGGTCACCCCTTTCGTGTGCTGTGCAAGGAGCAGGGAGCCGCCCTGGTCTATACTGAATTTGTCAGTGCCAATGGGATCATCCGTGAGAATGAAAAAACACTGGATCTCATGCGCTTCACTGAATCCGAGCGCCCCATTGGTGTCCAGATCTTCGGCGAAACCCCTGAAGTTTTGGCCCAAAGCGCCAGATACATCGAAGAGATGGTCAAACCGGATCTCATTGATCTCAATTTCGGTTGCCCTGTTCCCAAGGTGACCAAAAAAGGAGCCGGGTCTGCCATCTTAAGAGACCTGCCCCTCATGGATGAGGTTGCCAAAGCTGTGGTCGAGGCAGTATCCATCCCTGTGACGGCCAAGATACGATCTGGCTGGAACAATGGCTGTATTGTCGCACCCGTGGCTGCAGCCGCCCTGCAGGCTGCTGGAATTCAGGCACTTACGCTTCACCCGCGTACCACAAAGCAGCTCTATACCGGCGAAGCGGATTGGGGGCTTATCGCGGAGACACGCAAGGCCATCACCATCCCATTTTTTGGAAATGGCGATATCAAAAGTGCCATGGATGCCAAACGGATGATGGATGAGACCGGTTGCGATGGCGTCATGATCGGTCGCCGAGCCCTGGGAAACCCCTGGATCTTCCGCGAGATCAATGAATACCTGGAGACCGGCAAATTACCCGCTGCAGTCAGACTGATCGATCGGGTCCAGTTGTGTCACCACCACCTGCTCATGGAGGTGGAAGAACGGGGTGAGTATGGCGGCACCAATTATATCAAAAAGCATTTGAGCTGGTATCTTAAAGGATTCCCAGGCGCGTCTGCCTACCGCAAACGACTCTACCGCCACATGGAATTCCAGGACATGCAATCCGAGATCGCTGAGATCATCCTTGAACTTGAATCCAATCCCGATCTGGCCAACCATGCCTATCGCGAAGAAGGTGCCCTGTTTCCCAATGTCCCAGGGAGCAAAGACAACTATTAATGATATAGATATTCTGTTGTTTTACCCAGTGACAGAATATTGTGACTGAAAAAGTACAAATTACACTAACAATATTTTGCTTTACATTCCACCTGCTTGGCTGGAAATTTGCAAGCATCAATGGCTGTAAAACACGATCACATCAGTTAGTAAGATGATAAAGGAGAAACAATGAACGATCGAATTAAAGTGTTGATCATGGGCGCCGCTGGACGTGATTTCCATAATTTCAATGTCTATTTCAGAGAAAATGAAGACTATGATGTCGTGGCCTTCACTGCGACACAGATTCCGGATATCGATGGACGTAAATATCCTGCAGACCTGGCTGGGAGTCTTTACCCCGAAGGAATCCCCATCTACGATGAGAGCGAACTTGAAGATCTTATTTATGACCTGGATGTCGATGAAGTCGTCTTCGCCTATAGCGATCTTCCCTATGAATATGTCATGTCAAAGGCCGCCCTGGTAAACTACGCCGGAGCCGATTTTCGTCTCATGGGCGCCAAATCGACCATGATCCCAAGTACCAAACCCGTCATTGCCATTTGTGCCGCCCGTACAGGCTGCGGCAAAAGCCAGACAACCCGCGCTGTCTGCGACCATCTCACATCCCTGGGTAAAAAGGTGGTGGCCATCCGTCATCCCATGCCTTATGGCGATCTGGTAAAACAGAAAGTGCAGCGATTTGCAGGACTGGCAGATCTCAAGAAACATGATTGCACCATTGAAGAGATGGAAGAATATGAACCCCACATCATGAATAATACCATTGTCTATGCCGGTGTTGATTATGAAGCCATCCTGCGGGAAGCTGAAAAAGAAGCCGACATCATTATTTGGGATGGTGGCAACAATGATATGCCTTTCTATATGCCTGATATCATGATCACTGTTGTGGATCCGCACCGAGTGGGACATGAGCTGAGCTATTATCCTGGCGAAACCAATCTGCTCATGGCCGATGTGGTCGTGATCAATAAGATCGATACAGCCGACATGGATGATATCAGCACCATGAGAGAGAATATTCGCATGGTCAATCCCGAGGCCATCATAGTCGATGCTGCCTCACCCGTTGCCGTTGAGAATGAAGAACTCATCTATGGCAAAAAAGTACTGGTGGTGGAAGATGGCCCAACCCTGACACACGGCGAAATGCAATATGGCGCTGGTGTTGTAGCTGCTGAAAAATATGGTGCTGAGAGTCTGGTGGACCCGCGTCCCTGGACGGTCGGAAAAATCGCTGAGACCTTCGATAAATATCCAGACATCGGTGAGATCCTCCCCGCCATGGGTTATGGCGAAGAGCAGATGAAGGATCTGGAGACCACCATCAACAAAGTGGAATGTGATACCGTTATCATCGGGACTCCCATTGATCTGCGTCGTGTCATCAACATCGAAAAACCTTCTGTGCGTGTGACCTACAAGTTGCAGGAGATCGGAACACCTTCCCTGGCGAGTATTCTTAACACCAATGTCCTTGCAGAATTAGAGGAAGCGGTAAAGACCAGCGAATCCAAATAAGCGATTGGCCTGAGCCAAAATCGATTGAGGGTACTCATTCGCAATTCAAGTCCCTGGCATCTCGCCGGGGACTTTTTGTTTTAATCGTATGATTGGTGAATAGATTATTCCCATGGGCCGCAAACAATCAAAACGGATCAGTGTGGGAGAGGGGTGGACCTTCAATGCCGCTTCTGATGAGGTCGTATCCAAGCCATCCAGTGATCGGAAATTGATCCGCTTAAGAATGGAACGCCGCAAGGGCAAGCCAACCACTATTCTCTATGATATGGAGGGGGTCCCCGACCTCAAGGATCTGGCAAAGCAGTTAAAAAACCTGGTAAGTGCCGGCGGGACGACTAAAGAAGAAAGAATTGAAGTTCAGGGTGAACATCGTGAACGTTTTAGAGTATACTTGAGCGATGCTGGATATGAAGTGAAAGGATAACAATGACACTTTTATTGACCATAGCGATTCTCGGGGGATCCATGCTGATCATGAGTATTGCGCTGATCCTCACCGGGGAGAACAAGGTGCATAGTTCCTGCGCCGCCACAGCCGAACTGGATGGTGATGATCATTCCTGTGCCTTTTGTCCCAATGATGAGGATGAAGACCAACTCACGGTCCTGTCCAAAGTGGGCTATCCCGGACGTAAAAATATCGTCTCCCAGGAAGTCTATACAGGAAAACCCGATCGCAACATTGTGGTAGAAAAACTTAAGTACAACTCGGGCCGGGATTAGACCCGGACCACTCCATAGATCAAAAGGGCGGGACCAGGGTCTCGCCTTTTTTTATCTCCACATAAATCGATCGATTTCCCATGTCAGTCTTGTATCTTGGATGTAACAATTTGATTCACCTCAAGATCAGGAATAAATATGAATACTGATGCAAATTATCTGGGCATTCCTACAAAGGTCTGGAAGGTTATTCTCGGATTTTCTCTCATGCGCATTGTGTTGGCTGCGATTCTGCCACTGACACCCCAGGAAGCCTACTACTGGAGTTGGAGCCGGGATCTGGCACTTTCCTATTTTGATCATCCGCCACTGGCCTCCTACAGTATCTGGGTAACCACCCTCATTTTTGGACAAACCATCTTTGGGATCAAACTGGCTGCCGTGCTCTGGTTCCTGATTTTGAATATCCTATGGGCTAAAATGATCCAGGAGATGTTCGGGAATACCGATCAAAGTTCCTGGACCCTGATTGCCTTGAACGCAACCATCGTGTTTCAACTATACGGTTTTGTGATCACACCTGATACCCCGCTCATCGTTGCCTGGACGGCTACTTATTATGCGCTCTGGAAATTGATCGATACCCAAGAGGCAAAATACTGGTATGTCGCTGGCCTTTTCCTGGGCCTATCATGGCTTGGCAAGTATAGCGGCATTATGCTCGTGCCTTCCGTGTTCATGTTCTTCCTGCTTTCGACCAAGAATCGTCGCTGGCTGGCCACGCCCCATCCCTATCTGGCCTCCTTGTTGGCCGTTGTGGTCTTTTTCCCGGTGCTGATCTGGAATTACCAGCTAGATTGGATATCCTTTGCTTTTCAAGGCAGTCGACGAACCTCCAGCATGGGTCATTGGGAGCTGCGCTTTGTGGGCGAGCTCTTTGGATCGCAGTTCTTTATCCTGGGCCCCTATCTCTTTGTCATGGTCTTTGCGACCATGAATCGTTATGGACGCCGCCTCTTTTCTGACCTGGAAGATAAGTTGTTGCTCCTGGTGAGCAGCGGCCTGATCACATCCCTGTTCTTTATCGCAGTGAGTTTCCGCAGCCTGGTGAAGATGAATTGGTTGGCACCGGCATACTGGTCCTTCATTATCCTCGGTGTGTTCTATGTTTTTCAGGATGAAAAAAGACGGAGGAGATTCAAGATCGGTGTTTATTCATCCCTGGCATTTTTGGGCCTGGGTCTATCGGTTGTGACCATCCCGGATGTTCCTCTGGGGGAAGGCAATACCTGGTCTGGCTGGAAGACAGCCGCTATCGAGACGGCTGGGATCCAGGATTCTCTGGACGCGCAGGGGGAGGAGTCCTTTATTTTTAGTACAAATTACAAGGCCAGCTCATTGCTTCAATTCTATCTACCAGATCAGCCCCGGACCTATGCCCAGGATATCATTGGACAACCAGCACTGCAATATGATATCTGGGATAAACAGACGGACCTCACCGGCCGAACCGGAATTTTGGTCGTGGACAACCGGCGTGAGTACAAATTCAAATCAAAAAAGATCAGTCCTTATTTTGAGAGTCTGGAAAAGGTACGCCATATCCATATCAGAAAATTTGGGGATTCTGTCCGCAAGATCGATATCTATCTCTGTAAGAACTATCTCGGCCTTCAGGAATCGACTGGGGAGAAAAAATGACCAAGAAAACGATCAGATCGTATGGGTCCTGGCCCTCTGAGATCACGGGGGAAAAACTGGTCCAGAGCAGCCTTAGGTTGGGTCAGATCCAGGTTTCGGGAGGACAGGTATTCTGGACAGAAGGTCGCCCCGAGGAAAAGGGTAGAACTGCCCTCATGTCCTGGCGCAAGGGCGACGACATCAGGGAACTGAGTCCGCCTGACGGAGATGTTCGCACCCGCACTCATGAGTATGGTGGTGGAGCATTCCTTGCCAGCAGCCAGCGTCGTTTCGTCATTCTCAATATAGACCAGCAAATTCATGAGTTACTGGATGGAAAAATTGTCAAGCAGATCACCCATGATCCAGACTGCCGATATGCGGATCTCTGTCTAGACCTGGAACGAAATCGGATCTACGCGATCGAGGAAGATCACTCTGATCCTCACCATGTCAAAAACTCCATCGTAGCCATTGCCCTGGATGGGTCAGGTTCATCCGTGCGCCTGGTTCAAGGACACGACTTTTTTTCAAATCCCCGTTTGAGTCCTGATGGCTCCAGATTGGCATTTCTGCAATGGGATCATCCCAATATGCCTTGGGATGGGACGGAACTCTGTCTGGCTGAAATGACCCTCGCAGGGGACATTGGGAAAATTGAAAAGATCGCTGGTGGTCCGGAAGAATCCATATTTCAACCCGAGTGGGATCCCAGTGCTATACTTTATTTTGTCTCAGACAGATCAGGCTGGTGGAACCTGTACGCCTATTCCCATGGAACGGATCGTTGCCTCTGGGAGCTGGAGGCAGAATTCGGATTACCCCAGTGGGTCTTTGGAATGTCCACCTACACTGTCCTGGCACCTGGGCGAATCGCCTTGACCCATCGATTAGATGGTCGATCAACCTTGTCCATTTTGGATGTTGGATCAGGAGCGCATCAGGAAATCCGAACTCTGTACCCTGTGTTGGACCAGCTGAGGGGAGAGGGTGATCTACTCGCTTTTGTGGGAAGTGCAGTAGACAAGCCGGCGGAGATCGTGTGTCTTGATCTGGCCACTGAGACGCATCATATTTTACGTCCTTCAGGGAAGCATGAATTGGCTCCTACACTCATCTCAACCGCCCAACCCATTCAATTTGAGGTGCGGGAGGGTGAATCTTGCTTTGCATGGTACTACCCACCCACCAGCGATCGCTTTGATGGACCTGGATCTGAAGCACCACCCCTCATCGTGCTCAGCCACGGAGGACCCACCAGTTTCAGCTCCAATGCCTTCAGCCTGGCCATCCAATATTGGACGAGCAGGGGCTTTGCCATCGCGGATGTCAATTACAGTGGCAGCACAGGCTATGGCAGAGCATATCGCCAGCGTTTGAATGGCACCTGGGGAATCAGTGATGTGGAAGATTGCTGTGCCGCTGCGGAGTATCTCGTGTCTCAGCATTTGGCAGATCCCCAGCGCTTGATCATCAAAGGCGGAAGTGCTGGAGGCTATACCACATTGGCTGCCTTGACATTCAAGGATGTGTTCAACGCCGGTGCCAGTTATTATGGTGTGGGGGATCTTGAAATGCTAGCCAAGGATACCCATAAATTTGAAAGTCGCTATCTGGACAAACTGGTGGGCGAATACCCTGCGGAAGCAGAGCGCTACCGGGCAAGATCACCCATCCACCACACCCAGGATCTAAACTGTCCAGTTATTTTTCTCCAGGGCCTGGATGATCCAGTGGTCCCGCCGAATCAAGCAGAAACCATGGTTAGGGCCTTGAAAGAGAAGGGCATTCCCGTTGCCTATGTACCTTTTGAAGGTGAATCCCACGGATTCAGGCAAGCGCGTACCATCATCAAGGCCATCGAGAGTGAATATGCATTCTATTGCAGGATCTTCGGGTTGGATGTCTCAGAGGAATTGGCAACAATAAAGATTTGGAATCTGTAACCGAGCTTCTCCCATTTCGGGTATAAAAAAAACTGCAACAATGTGACGTTTTTGAACCGTGTATTATCACGGTGGGCACCGCCTTTGCAGATCAGACTTCCTT
>JGI10211J34971_10003333_pt1 | contig 12890 bp, 14 predicted proteins | sample Etolagsediment_FD_34971 | JGI IMG/M metagenome (IMG submission 34971) | reverse complement strand
CGCCGCCAGCGTTCATTCTGAGCCAGGATCAAACTCTCCATAATTAAATTATGTAAAGAACACATTGCTGTGCATTACTGATCTTTTGCCCAAGATTTAAATCATTGGCTTTGTTTATACTCATACTGCATCTGCTTAAAGAATACAATCTGAGTTTCTAATACTAATTAAAGTATTAGAGTATAGTTATCTATTACTATAGGGAAACTAACTATAAATAGTTAGATTACAAATAGAATAGACGGTTGTTGTTTTATTAGTTATTTCTAAGTAATATTCCAACTTAATAGTTGTTACTATTGAGTCTATCACTTGCTTAGTTTTCAATGATCTCAAACATCCCTTAGTCCCCTCTTTCGAAGTCCCTATCAAGCTTAAACATTAAGTCTCTGTGTTTGTGGATGGGAATTATAGGAGGAAGTTGCTTAGAAGTTTCTTAAGATTTAAGAAAGATTTTAAAATTGTTTTTTATCTGCTTTTCGACTTTACACTTCAACAATCCAGCCACCACCCACTAGCTTGTCCTCATCATAAAACACTGCAGCTTGTCCAACTGCAACCCCAAATACACTTTCATCTAATTCAATATATGCTTTAGCATCCTTTATTTTCACACTACATGAAACGGCTATGGTTCTATATCTTAACTTTACTGTCGTGTTAAATTCTTTTTCATCGCTAAACATATTCAGATTATCAAGCACAACTCTATTACAAGCTAGCTCTTCTTTTTTCCCGACTACTATTTGATTCTTGTTGGCATCGATACTTAGTACAAAATGAGGTTCATGCGCACCTTTAACAGTAAAACCTTTTCTTTTACCAATGGTGTAATGCATATAACCTTTATGTTCACCAACTACATTTCCGTCTCTGTCCAAAACTTCCCCTGCGTTATCTACATTTACATAATCTTTTAATAAATCTGTATACGTTGTTTCAACAAAACATATCTCACTAGATTCTGCTTGAGAAGAAAAAGATTCCAGTCCTCTTATGGATGCAGCTATTTCTTTTATATCACTTTTTTTTCTGCTACCTAAAGGAAATAACAATCGAGGGAGAATCTCTTTATGTACATAAAACAAGAAATAACTTTGATCTTTTGTATCATCATCCGCAGCATAAAAATATTTTCCATCTGTTTTAATATAATGCCCTGTTGCTAAATAGTCTGCTCCGATTACATCAGCGAATTTTATCATTTCGCCAAATTTTAAACTTCTGTTACATAGTGCGCATGGATTTGGCGTTTTCCCTTGTGCATATGTGTTTATAAATGGATCAAAAACTTCTTTTTTAAAGGTATCTTGCAAATCTAATGTATGAAGTTTCATTCCAACAAAGTCTGCTGCTTTTTGGGCACGAGCTTGATGTATTTCATGGTATCCAGGTTTTGAGTGAAGTTTCATATACAAACCTTCTACTTCATAACCCTCTTCTTTTAATAATAATGCTGTGACAGTAGAATCAACTCCTCCACTCATGCCAACTAATACTTTTTTTATACTCATTTATTCAAACTTGATAGTGATTTATAATACTCTGTTTTTTCTAAACCAACTTCTTCTAAAACTTCTAATTGCTTAGATAAACAAGCATCTATCTCTTGAACTACGCACTCGATGTCATCAGTTAAATGGATTAACTCTAAATCAGCTTTTTCTATCATGTCATTTTTCAAAACTTTTGTCTTTATAAAATCAAACAGTGGCTGATAAAAGTCTGTTCCAATAACAAATATCTTCACACCACTAGCTTTTCTTGTTTGAACGAGCGTTAAAGCTTCAAACAACTCATCTAAAGTTCCAAATCCACCAGGAAAAATAACATAGGCTACGGAATATTTCACAAGCATAACTTTTCTAGAGAAAAAATAGTCAAAATTTAAACTTTTTGTAGTGTATTTGTTAATCACTTGTTCGTGTTCTAAATCAATATTTAAACCAATAGATTCAATATCATGATACTCATATGCACCTTTATTTGCAGCTTCCATAATTCCTGGACCACCACCAGTCATTATATTATAACCTTTGGATGCCAGTATTGAAGCCAATTTTTTTGATTCTTTATAATAAAAATCTTCTTCATGAGTTCTTGCACTTCCAAAAATCGTAATAGTAGGGCCAAGATTTCCAAGCTCATCAAAACCTTTTACAAAGTCTGCAAGGATTCGAAAAACACTCCATACATCAGCAGATTTAATATCTTTAATATACTTTTTGGTTAATTCATTATCTTTTTTTTTCACTTTAGGCCTTTAGTTGAGTAAGTCTCTCTTTTTTTGAACCAATATATGTTATTTTAACACCAAAATTTCCATCTACAATTACCACTTCACCTTCAGCAATAACATTATTGTCCACTAAAATTTCCAAAGGGTCATTTGCTAATTGGTCTAGTTCTACAATAGACCCAATATCCATGTTAAGAACATCTTTTAGTAACATCTTTTTTTTACCAATTCTCACTCTCACAGGTAATTTTACATCCATTATAAGACCAATATTATTCATCTCGGTACTACTAAACGCAAGTGAAGATTTCTCAGCACTAGGATTTGATGTAGATATAAACCCACTTCCATACGCCTTAGGTATTTCAATTTCATCCAAAATAGCGTGCTGCAATGTATCATCAAGTATAAACATCATTGCAGAAGAAATACCACCAAGAGTCAATGTATAAATATACATCTTGCTAAAAGACTCAAGACTCACTTCCTCCTCATTATCTACTATCTCTATGCTTTGAATATTAAAAAAAAGAAGAGGCAGCTCTCTTTGTGAAGAAAGAGCATTTGTGATAGCATCAAATATATTTGATACTATCTCTTTATTGGCGGCTAAATCATCTGCGTTTATATTCTCTCGAGCAGTAGGTTCTTTTCCCATCATCATATCACAAAGAGATGCTGCAAAAGAAGGAGATAAAGCGATCATTGCCGATGCTCTCACTTTACCTACAATATTCAACTTTACAAGAACAAGAGGAGGAGTAATATTTGAAATGATACTTAATTCTTGTTTTTCTTTTAGTTGAAGACTCAGGGTCTTTCCAAGAAGCGCTTCAATTGTCCCTATCGTTTCACGCTCAAACAGTTGCATAAAATCACCCATTATCTACTCCCCATCTTCAATTATTTGGATAGACTTTCTAAAACCTTGTAAACCCATCTTTGCTTTAAATTTTACTTTTTCATCAATACTTACACTCACAATATCTTTTGCGGGAGTTGCTAGCCTCACTATATCTCCAACTTGTAGCCCAAGAATATCTGCCATGCTTAAATCTGTATCGCCAAGATTTGCTTCTACACTCACTTGAGTATCACCAAGTAAAACTTGAAGTTCTCTATTTTTACTCTTTTGAGAGCTCATTTCCTTGAGTATCAAGCCCTTCCTACTGAGATGAGGAAGTATTGGATCAAGTGTTGTGAAGGGATAACATATATGCATCATACCAGAACTATGCCCAATAATTACCTCTAGAGTAACCACAACAACAGTTTCATTTTTCGCAACAACTTGCACAAGAGTAGGATTTGACTCTTTTGAATCAATAGTCGGAAATATTTCTATAATAGGCTTCCAAGCTTCTTTAAGTGTGTTCGTCATAAGATTTAAAATCGTCTCAAAAAGGTTCAATTCAATATCGGAAAACTCACGATTCATATCAAAAGAATCACCTACACCACCCAACAGAGATTCAAGCATTGCAAATACAATAGATGGATTCACCTCTATTATTGCACTACCCGCTAATGGACTTGCTGAAAAAACATTAAAGCTTGTAGGATTTGAAAGAGAGATTAAAAATTCACTATATCTCATTTGCTCAAGAGATTCCAATTGAATTTCAATATTTGTATACAGCATGGAAGAGATTTGAGAAGCTAATAACTTTGCCATATTTTCATGTATACTCTGCAAGACACGAAGTTGCTCGTTTAATATATGAGTAGGCCGTTTAAAATCATAAGGAATCACTTCTTTTTGAAGAAAAAATTCATTATGAGAAGAGTCTTCAAGCGTATTATCTTCCCCTTCAAGAACTTCTAAAAGTGCATCTATCTCTTCTTGGGAAAGAATCTCTGCCATATTTATACTCCTCTACTCTTTAGTGCTAACATATTTTCTTGATTGAGTATCATTTTTTCCTGCTTAACTATCTCTTGTTCATTAAAAGATTTAAACAGAGTCAAAAAGTATACAAAATTTTCATCTAACACACAAGACTCCCTTAAAAATGCTTTATTAATCTTTTAAATAGACCCGAGAGACCACTTTCACTTGATGGCACCAGAATATTACGTTCGAGCTTAGCAACTACCTGTTTAACAATATTTTCTATATCTTTAAATGGCTGAGAAAAAGGATATAAAACACTAAAAAGGGCTCTTTGTTTTACAGAACTAGAAACCCTAATATCAGAGTTTATTTTACCAACTAATCGTAAATCAAGATTAGGTCTGATATTAGCAAGGGCCACTTTTTTTATCTTATCAAAAATAGCATATGCTTCTTTTTCACCTTTAACTTGATTCATAATAATTCCCATATCATTTCTGAAGGTTGCAATAGTTTTAATAGTTGCATAGGCATCAGTAATTGCCGCAGGATCAGGTACGGTTACTACAATTACATCATCCGCTGCGTTTAGAAACATCTGTATATGTTCACCTATTCCAGCGCCTGTGTCTATAATCATAACATCCAGCTTATTAAGAACTCGTGCTTCTTCCATGAATCGATCAAAAAGTACCTTATTTGAGTACTTTAGTATTTCATCCCCACTCTCGCCAGGAATTAAAATGAGATTTCTAGTAATTGGAATGAGAATATCTTTTAGAGTGGCTTCACCCTTAAGTACATGTAAAATATTCTTTTTTATTTTGACATTGAACATGACATCTAAATTAGCCAAACCTATATCTGCATCAAAAATACCAACATTGAGTCCCTGCTGTGAAAGAGTATACGCTAAATTTGAGCTAATGGTACTTTTTCCAACACCACCTTTACCACTTGTTATTGTAATAAAACGTGTTTTTTTTGATTTTTTTTGAGAATTATTTTTATTTAAAGCAACCAATTTTTCCAACTTTTCAGCTTGATGTCCTATCATTTTTTGTTCCTATTAAATCCATGTAATAAACACTCAACTAGAAAATCACTACTTGCACAAATTAAGTCCTCTGGAACTTCTTGTCCTATAGAGAAATAACTTATAGGCTTTTTAGTTTCATATGAAAGTGAAAAAATATTTCCAAATCCTAGCGTTTCATCAAGCTTTGTAAACATGAAAGTATCTACATTCAAAAATGAGAAATTATTGTATGTTGCTTTTAAATCTTCGTATTTAGCCGAACTTGGCATAACAAGTACCACATCAATAGTATCATCCGTCATATTTGCCTTTAGACACTCATAAATCTTCTCAAGTTTATCTTTATCATATGGACTAGATCCCATTGTATCTATAAATATATAATCACAATGCTTTAAGGATTCTAAAGCACTTGAAAACTCTAGAGGAGCAACCACTGTCTCAATTTCTAGTTTCATAATTTTTGCATATTGCATTAACTGCTCCACCGCACCAATACGATATGTATCCAAAACAACTAATCCAACCCTATATTTTTTTTCTAACAAAAAAGAGTATCTCGCTGCTAATTTTGCAATGGAAGTTGTTTTACCAACACCTGTTGGACCAACAAGCATGAGTATTTTTTTAGTACCATTTTTTGGGAAACTCTCCAGCCTAATTGGAACCATTTTTCTCAGTATAGTATGAAAATATCTCTTCACAGTTAAGGAGTTCTCTTGCATCTTTAAAGGCATATGTTCTAAAGTGATTTGCATCAATGTGTTTAAATGCTCTTTATTTATTCCGCTTTGCAAAGCAAGACGATAGATTTCTGCAAATTCAGATGGTATCTTAGAACCTAGATCTGGTGACTTTTCACTCCAGAACATATTTTGAATTATTTTTACTTTATCTGCGAGTTTATTTATTACAGACTTAAGCTCTTGCAACTCTGTTGGCTCAGAAGAATTCCCAACACTTGCTACTTCAATACCAATCATTACCTCATAAAGTGCCTCATCGCTCAAAGCTTTTTTTGATACTTCACGCGTTTGAATAAGCATTCCCTCATCACCAACTTTCATCCGCGCTTTTTTGAGAGCTTCAGAAGGTGTTTTTCCTGTAAATGTTATAATCTGCATAGATCAATACCCGAAAGAGGAATTAGAACACTTTCTCTCCTGGACCAAAATGGATGGGGGAGAGTAAGCTTTTTTGTATTAATAACTCTCTTGTCAAAAAAAATAATATCCAAATCTAAGGTCCTTGGGGCATTTGCAAAACTTCTTTTTCTGGCAAATTTTTTCTCTAGTTTCATTAAATAATTCAAAAAAGCATGTGGTGGCATACTTGTTTTTATAACAATTATTGAGTTGAAAAAGTCCTCTTGCTCTTTAAAGCCAAAAGGAGGATTTTTTAAAATCAATGATGTTTGTAAAAGTTGCACTCTTGTATCTTTTTTAATTTCATAAAAAAGATGCTCAAATCTTCTTCTTACATCTCCAATATTACCACCTATTCCAACAACACTTTTATATCTATGCGAGCCAATAGGGTTAAGTTTAAGAGGAAAACGCAAGCCTTTGAAAATGATTAAATCTTCTCTTAACTTACGTTTTAGATACATAAAACTACTAAGCTTGAGCAGATGCTTGTTTAGCTTGCATCTCTTGAGCTGCTTTGACTTCACTTAAAATTTGAAGCATACCCATCATTGCTAGATGATACCCAAAAGGNCCAAATCCAACAACNGATGATGTACAAACAGGTGCAATCATATTGTTTTTTCTAAACTCTTCACGACGGTGNATATTNCTAATATGTACTTCGATAGTTGGCATGTTAACTGCAGAAATAGCATCACGAATTGCTATTGAAGTGTGAGTATATGCAGCTGCGTTTATGATAATNCCATCAGCTTCACCGTAACACTCTTGNANTTTATCTACNATTTCACCTTCTAGATTACTTTGAAAAAATTCTATTTCAAGACCATTTTGAGTCGCAACTTCTTTCATTTGAGCATGAATTTGTTCTAATTTCATTGGACCGTAAATATTTTGTTCACGTACACCTAACATATTTAAATTTGGACCCTGGATAACAACTATTTTCATTTTACACCTTTATAATATTCTTAAATTTTTAAGAGATAATTCTATCCAAAAGAACATTAAATATAGTTGGAGTGAATGTAAAACATGAAACTTAACGCTCCTTTGACTTCACTAAGTTATCGCATTCTTTAATCATATTATGCAAGTTCAAATCTCTTCCAGAAAGGTTACAGACTGTTTTACCTGTAGAATCAAGAAATACAAATGTTTCAGAGTCATGATAATCTTTAAGCATAAATTTTGAAAAAATAACATATTCTGCTGCGTCTAAATTACAGAATTGATGCATCAAATTGTGAAATTTATCACATGTTTTATCTACTTTTCTAATCTCTAAAACTTCATTTTGAAGGCTGTTTTTCAAAACATCTTGAAGATCAACCAACTCCTCTTCAAGATTTTCAAATTTAACATTCTGCTTCATAATTTTACCCTCCTGTTAAAGCTAATTTCCGCTATAAATTGCTTAATTTTAGTATATAAAAAAGATAATATTTTTCAGCTTAATAAAAAAATCTAAAAGAGACCTTAGTATAAAGTTAATTCTAAAAAAGTGTATAATCTATTTTTAAATTTAAATATATAAGATAAATAATGCAAATAATTACACCTCACTTTATCCTAATGAATGATAGGGTCACTACGAATCTCTCTATCGCGTTTGATAAAACAATTCACCGTATTGCTCCATTTGAAGAGCTCATAGAAGAATTTCCAGATGCGAAAGTTACTACGCTTAGAGAAAATTCTCTCTTGATGCCAGGACTTATAAATGCACACGTACACATAGAGTTTTCAGCAAATAAAACTGAGCTCTCTTATGGAGACTTTATGAACTGGTTATACAGTGTTATAGAAAACCGTGAAGAACTCATAGGTGGCTGTGACAAAGAGTGTATGCAAAAAGCTTGTGAGGATATGCTTGAAGCTGGTATCACAACTTTTGGTGCTATAAGTTCTCATGGATTAGACTTAGATGTTTGCCAAAATGCAGCGCAGAATGTTGTTTATTTTAATGAACTCATAGGTTCTCAAGCAGTTATGGCAGACACACTTTTTGCTGATTTTTTATCGCGTTTAGATGCTTCAAAAGCTATAAAACGCGAAGGTTTTTACCCCGCGGTTGCAATACATTCACCCTATTCTGTACACCCTATACTTGTTAAAAAAGCTCTCGATATTGTTAAAAATGAAAAACTGAAACTCACTGCTCATTTTATGGAAAGTATAGCTGAGCGAAATTGGTTGGACTCTAGCGAAGGAGATTTTAAAAAGTTTTTTAAGGANCTACTCAAACAAGATAAGTCTATTTGTGATTCAAAAGAATTTTTAGAATATTTTAATGGTCACAATGCTCTTTTAACACATGGAGTNAATGCTAATGAAGAGGAACTAAATTCCATTGCAAAACATGGTCACACTATCATTCATTGCCCTATTTCAAACAGACTTTTAGGAAACNAAACCTTAAATATCAAAGCTCTGAATGATAAAAATATTAGATGGATTGTTGCAACTGATGGTCTCAGCTCAAACTATAAACTTGATCTCTTTGAAGAGATGAAAATGTCACTCTTTATGCATAGCGACGCACCTCTTTTGGAGTTTGCAAACGCACTTATTCGAGGTGTTACAATTGATGCAGCAAATGCTCTTGGACTTAATACAGGTGAAATAACAGTGGGTAAAAACGCAGACATAATAATATTAGACTTAGATAAAGAGCCAAATGAAGAGTTAGCTATTCATTTAATACTTCATAGATATAATATCTCCAAAGTTTATATTAACGGCGTACTTAAAAAAGGAGCATAATAGATGGAGTTCATAAAAAAAATATTTTTACCAATTACAGTACCGATGAAGTTTATTCAAGAACATTTCAAGGCTATGATTTTTCTACTCATACTTTTTCTTCTCTTTGCACCATCAAGTGAGCAAGATTTAACACCAAATAATTTACAGCAAATAAATTTAATTGGGCCTCTTATGGAAGTAACAGAAGTACTTGAACAGATTGAAAAAGCAAGCGAGAATGACACTATTAAAGGTGTGTTGCTTGTTGTTGATTCTCCTGGTGGCGCTGTTGCACCTTCTGTAGAAATAGCCTATGCTATAAAACGCTTAAAAGAGAAAAAACCTGTAGTTGTTTATGCAAAAGGCACTATTGCCAGTGGTAGTTACTATGCAAGTATTTGGGCAGATGAGATTATGGTAAATCCTGGTTCTATGGTTGGAAGTATCGGTGTTGTTATACAAGGGGCTGATATAAGTGGTCTTATGGATACAGTTGGTATTAAAACGCAAAGTGTTCAAGCAGGTAAATATAAAAAAGTCGGAACAACTGATAGACCTTGGACAGATTATGAAGTAAATGAACTTAACAAAGTTATACAAGGTACCTATGATATGTTTACTGAAGATGTTGCAAAAGCACGTGGATTAGATATTAAAAAACGCGACTTGTATGCAAATGCACATATTTTTACTGCACAACAAGCAAAAAATGTAGGATTAGTTGACTCTTTAGGTGTTACTCACGATGCAAAGTTAAAGACAGTAGAGTTAAGCGGTGTCTCAAATCCAGTATGGAATAAAGAAGATAAATTTGATAAGATAATGAAAAAATTATCAGCTACAACGGCTGTAACTCTTCATACTTACTTTCCAGCTTTAATACTAAAATAGTAGAGAGATTTAAACCTCTTCTACTCTAACTACTTCATTTAAATTTTCAAAAATTCTCTGAACTCTATCTTGCCAAAGTCTACCAAATTCTTTTACTTCATCAGAAGATGCAGCACCTTGCATCATTTTTTGCATTAATGGTTGCATTGCTGGATTTGGCATAATTGATGATGGATTATAAGTTACATCTACACTTTTACTATTGTCAACTCTTGTAAATCTAGCCGAAGCATCTATATTTGAGTTAAAAGACATTAAAGAGTGACGAGCAAATTGACCTGCCAAACCTTTAAAACCGCTTTTATCTGTAGCACCTGTAATTTGAGAAATTACATTTCCTATAACTCCAGCAACTCCATCTTCCATGGCTTCTTGAAATTCTACTTTTACATTTCCGCGAACTGCTCTTTCATTTGGATACAGAGCATTCAAACCTGCTAGTGTAACTATATATGCACCTGCAACAGTAGGACAACTATGCCCAGCAGATTTAACAACATCCAAATAGCTAAACTCGTATTCACCATTTTCAAATGCACCTAAAGCATTTGAAAGATGGTCTTTCACTTTTATAGTTTCAACTTTATCATAAAATTCTGGATAACTCATTTTAATTCCTTGTGTGTAACGACTGCGTTTATATAAACTTCATCACTTTGAAGCTCAAAATTATCATTGATATTGAGCTCTGATATATCAATAACTTTTTTCTCTTTTGAAATTTGCGCAAAGCCACTTTTTGATTTTAATTTTGGATTATTGGATTCTAACATCTTTTGAAGATTTAAAACTTGATTTTGAGCAACATTTAAAACAGAAGCGATTGCATGAGGAAATCTAACTTTAATATGTTCTATCTCTTTTGAAGAATTTTGTAATTTAAAAGTAATAGTTTGTGCAAAAACTTCTTTGAATTGTTTAATTTCTTGAAGTTTTTGTGTAAGTTTTTTTTCTACAGAATGTTGAGCATACGAGTTTATAAGATGAACCAACTCTTGATTTTTATTGTATATTTTTTGAGACAAGTTTTGTGTTAACTGCGTTTGTATCGTATCTAAATACTGATACAACTCATTAGTATCTGGCAATACTATTTCCATAGCAGCACTTGGAGTTGCAGCTCTTATGTCAGCAACAAAGTCACTGATTACCCAGTCTATTTCATGTCCAACTGCAGAAACTATAGGTGTCTTGGCTTTAAAAATAGCATCTGCCACTATCTCTTCATTAAAGGCCCATAAATCCTCAATACTTCCGCCACCACGTGCAACTATGATAATATCATATTCTAAAGTATCACTATATGTAACTGCGTTTCTTATAGCACTTGCTGCGTTTGGTCCTTGAACTAACACATCATAAACATCAATCTCTAAAATTCTATATCTTGAGTTTGCAACTCTTAACATATCTTGCAGCGCTGCACCGGTTGCAGAAGTTACAAGTGCTATGCGTTTAGGAAATTTTGGAAGTTCTTTTTTTATCTCTGGATTAAAGTATCCCTTTTGTGAGAGTTTTTGCTTTAACTGCTCGTACGCTAAAGCTAAAGCACCCTGCCCTGAAGGCTCAATACTAAAACAATTTATCTGGTAAGAACCTCTTGGCTTATACAAAGTTATAGCTCCATCAAGGATAACTTTTAAGCCCTCTTCAAGACGAAACTTTAATTTTGAAGCGTTTCCTTTAAACATTACACAGCTGATTGCAGAGCCAGAATCTTTTAATGTAAAGTATATATGTCCGGAATTATGAAATGTGATTCGAGAGAGTTCACCTTCAACTAAAACGTGACTAAAGTTCTCTTCTAAAAGACCTTTAATCTGTTCATTAAGAGAAGAAACACTGAGTGTTCGCATCTACTGTAGCTTTATTTTTTTCTTGCAATAAGAAGAGTAGAGATGTCCATTGAAAAGCTTTTTGTATATAGCATCTCAAAGCCAGCTGCTTCAAGCTCAGATTGCATATTTTTTACAGTTGAAAAATCCTCTATAGAATTTGGCAAGTATTCATAGGCTTCTAAATTTTTAGAAATAAAGCCACCTACCTTTGGAAGTATTTTATTTGTATAAAAATTCATAATCTTTCCAAGTAGTGATGGATTTTCATTTTTCATAAATTCCAAAATAACTATTAATCCATCTTTTTTTAAAACTCTGTTAAACTCATCAAGAGCTTCTTTTCTCTGGACTACATTTCTGATTCCATAAGTAATACTTAAAATATCACTACTTACATCTTCTAAGGGAATCTCTGTTGCTTTAGAAATATGATAATTAAATTTTGGATATTTAATACGGGCAACATCAAGCATACCAACAGAGGGATCAACGCCTACGATTTCACCAATTGCAATGCCATTTATTTCTGCACGACTTCGCCAAAACTCCATCATATCACCAGTTCCACATGCAACATCTACAATTTTATCAATAGAGTCTTTTGCGTAATACTGATATGCTAAATCACACGCTTTACGTCTCCAACTCTTATCAACACCCATACTCATCACACGATTTGCCGTGTCATATGTTGGTGCAATATCATCAAACATTGAAACTATTTTCTCTTGTTTTTGTGTGTTTTGTTTACCGTGGCTACTCATTGTTTACATCCTTTTCATCCACATAATTATATCTTGCCCAACTTGACGTATATTTAAAAATTCAAATTTATCATCTAATTTTTCAAATCCATTTTGTCCACCAAATGAAGGTGCTTGGTAACATAAATAATAATCCACTATATCACGAGTTAACTCAAACATTTTTGAGCTTCCCTCTATCATAATATTTTTGTAATTATCAAGTATTGAGAAATTATTTTCTATAAAAACTTTTCTTTGTGCTACATCAAAAAGAGGAATAGTTTTATCAAACTCTTTTTCATTAGAGATTATCAAAATATCCGGCGCCTTTCCATTTACTAACCTTGCATCAAGTGTTGGTCTATCAACTCTCACAGTATTTCCGCCTATAACAAGGAGGTCACAGA